>Ga0210022_1002977_pt1 | contig 10351 bp, 5 predicted proteins | sample CryGeymeta201520_FD_183984 | JGI IMG/M metagenome (GOLD analysis project Ga0210022, IMG submission 183984) | Groundwater microbial communities from Crystal Geyser aquifers in Utah, USA - Crystal Geyser metaG 2015-20 (SPAdes) (version 2) | ecosystem: Environmental > Aquatic > Deep subsurface >... | reverse complement strand
ACGTAGGTCGGGATTCATCCCGACAACCCGGCCCATGGAACCCGCGTCGTCGGGATGAATCCCGACTTACAAAACCCCGCTGACATGCCCGGCTTGTCGGGTTGAATCCCGACAAGGGTTTACATATAAGCATTCCAAAGAATGCAACACTACACTAGGAGCCTGTCGGATTTAAAGGAAATCGGCTGCAAAACCGTTGGAACGGTCCATATTCCGCCGCTTTCTTGGGCAATAGGACGGCTACTGCCCGGCGAAATCGTCGAAATCTGTCCTCGTTCAGCCGATTTTTCGCTTCGATTCTTCAAGTCTGATAGGCTCCTGGGTGTTTTGGCCGACATGGGTTACCAGAACCCGGTTCGCGCAGAAGAACTCGGCGGGATCGACTGTCTCACAAACATCATTCATGTGAGCGGGCTTGCCCGCAATAAGCACACAAAATCGGCGGAATGGATTAGGACATCCAGTGAATAAGCAACTTGGCACCATTGCGGTGGATTTAACCCCCGTTCTCCCGGGCGGGGAGAACGGGGGCGCGAAGATTTTCGTACTCGAATTGCTGCGTCGCCTGGCCGATATGGCGCCCCAGACCCGGTTCATATTGCTCACGCAAGCCGCATCGCATGAAGAGCTGGCGATACTGGATCGGCCCAACATACGGCGCCGGATGGTCGTCGGCGCCATAGTGGCGAGTTCACTGCGACCGCGATTAATGGGTCTTGCCGCCCGTCTTTTGCCGCACTTGCCCGTCAGGCTGCGCAGCGCCGTTAACCGCTTGGGCTATAAAGTGAACACGGCATTGAAACGCAGCGGTTCCGGTTCGTTGCTGCGCGACATGGGTGTTGATCTGCTCTTCTGCCCATTTACCGCCCCTACCTATTTCGAGCCGGGGATTCCGACGGTCTGCACGATTTACGATCTGCAATACAAAACCTATCCCGAGTTCTTTGCCGCAGAGGACGTCGCCCACCGCGAGCGCGCCTTTATCGAGGCCTGCCGCCGAGCAACGGCGCTCACTGCCATTTCTGGCTACTCGCGGGACTCTGCCATTACCCATGGCAGCCTTGATCCTGCGCGCATACGCACGATTCACCTGCGCATGGCACAGCGTGTCGTGCCTGGAGTTGAGCACGACAAGGCCATATTGGGCCGCCTTGGCCTCTCCCTGCGGCGATACCTGGTCTATCCCGCCAATTTCTGGAAGCACAAGAATCACGAGATGCTTCTCACCGCCTTCGGCATGGCTTGTCACGATGGGTTGGCGGCGGATATCAAACTGGTCTGCACCGGGGCGCCGGGGGCGCGACAAGCGTGGCTGATGAGTGCCGCACGCGCCATGAACCTGGGCGATCGAATTCTTTTTCCGGGATATTTGCCCAACGCGGAGTTGGCGGCCTTGATTGCTGATTGCACTGGCGTGGTATTCCCCTCGCTGTATGAGGGCTTCGGTCTGCCCGTCATCGAGGCCATGGCCGCAGGCGTTCCGGTGGCGTGCAGTAACACCACCTCACTCCCCGAAGTGGCGGCCGGTGCTGCTATAATGTTCGACCCTCGGGTTCCGGTGCAGATTGCCGACGCTATTCGTGCCCTGGTTCAAGACGCCGCCTGTGCCGAGCTGGTCAAAGCCGGGATCAAGCGTGCCGCGGAATTCGCCGATACGAAGCGTATGGCCGGGGAGTACCTGGATTTGTTCAATTTTGCACTGGCCGGAGACAAAAGGCTTTGATCCAACCCGTCATGTTCCGCTCGCTATGGGCCTATCGCGGCTTCGTCTGGAGCAGCGTGCTGCGCGAATTCCACGGCAAGTACCGCGAATCGCTGTTCGGCGCGTTCTGGTCGGTGGCCAGCCCCCTGGCCATGATCATCGTCTATACGGTCATCTTCAGCCAGCTCATGCGCACCACGCTGCCCGGCCAGGAACAGGTGCCCTTCGCCTTCAGCATCTACCTGTGCGCCGGCGTCATCACCTGGGGGCTGTTTGCCGAAATGCTCGCTCGGCTCAACAACGTTTTTCTCGAGCATGGCAACCTCATCAAGAAGTCGAATTTCCCCCGCATCTGCCTTCCGGTCATCGTGACGCTGTCGGCGCTGATCAACTTCGGCATCGTGTTCGGCCTCTATCTTGTGTTTCTTGCCATCATCGGCCACTGGCCCGGCTGGATGGTGCTCGCGCTCATCCCGTTGCTTGCGCTGCAGCTGCTGTTCACGCTTGGGCTGGGCGTCTTCCTCGGTACGCTAAACGTCTTCTTCCGCGACGTTGGGCAGCTCACTGGCGTGGTGCTGCAGTTCTGGTTCTGGCTCACCCCGATCGTCTACACCTTGCCGGCGCTGCCGGAAGGCGTGAGCAGCGCTATGCAGTACAACCCCATGCAGCCGCTGATGGCCGCCTACCAGACCATATTCCTGGTCCGCGAAATGCCCGATTTCACCTCGCTCGCACCGCTCGCCGTGCTCACCGTGCTTTTCCTGCTGCTTGGCGCCCACTTCTTTCTCGCCCGCGTCGGCGAACTGGTGGATGAGCTCTGATGGGTACGCTCGTCGTCGCCAACGTAGGCAAAGCCTACAAACGCTACCCCGGCAAATGGTCGCGTGCGCTCGAATGGATTTCCGGCAGGCCACGCCACGACAAGACCTGGGTGTTGCGCGACATCAGCTTCAGCGTCAACCCCGGCGAAGCGGTTGGCATCATCGGCGTCAATGGCGCGGGCAAGAGCACGCTGCTTAAGATCATCACCGGCACCACCCAAGCTACCACCGGCAGCGTCAGCATCCAGGGCCGTGTGGCCGCGCTGCTCGAACTTGGCATGGGCTTTCACCCCGACTTTACCGGCCGGCAAAATGTCTTCACGGCCGGCCAACTCCTGGGATTGCGTGCCGATGAAATCGCCGTCTGCATGCCCGCCATCGAAGCCTTCGCCGAAATCGGTGACTATATCGACCAGCCGGTGCGCATGTACTCCAGCGGCATGCAGATACGGCTCGCCTTCAGCGTCGCCACCGCGGTGCGCCCGGACATCCTCATCGTCGATGAGGCGCTGTCGGTGGGCGATGCGTATTTCCAGCACAAGAGCTTCAGCCGCATCCGCGAATTTCGCGAACAAGGCACAACCCTGCTGATCGTCTCGCATGACAGGTCCTCCATCCAGAGCCTGTGCGGCCGCGCCATCCTGCTGGAGCGCGGTTTCGTCATCAAGGACGGCAATCCCGAGGAGGTGATGGATTTCTACAACGCCATCATCGCCGAGAAGGAAAACGCCACCGTCGAGGTGAGGCGGCTGGAAGATGGCCGGGTGCAAACCAGCTCAGGCACCGGCGAAGCACGGGTCGAATCGATCGCCCTGCTCAACGAGGACGACGAAGCGGTCGAGTTCATCAACGTTGGCCAATCCGTGCAGTTGAAAGTCGAGATCCGCATTCATGCCGACCTTCCCGAACTGGTCTTCGGCTACATGATCAAGGACCGCCTCGGCCAACCGGTATTCGGTACCAACACCCATCATCTCGGTGTCGACATGAGGCACCTTGCCAAGGGCGACCGGCTCACGCTGGTCTTCTCCTTCCCGGCCAATATCGGATTGGGTTCGTATTCCGTTTCCACAGCGCTGCATGTCGCGGACACGCATCTCGCGGCCAATTACGAGTGGCGCGACCTCGCGCTGATGTTCAACGTGGTCAACCTCAACCGCAATCAATTTGTCGGCGTGAGTTGGATTCCACCGCAAGTCGAGTATCAAAGATGACTTCAACCGGTTTTTACCGTGCGTTCGAAGAGCGCTATCGGGGTCCGCGTGAACTGATCAAGCAGCGGCTCGAAGTCTACTTGCCGTTCATTGCGCCGCTGCTGCAGTGGTATGAACCCGCCGCCGCCATAGACCTGGGCTGCGGCCGTGGCGAGTGGCTTGAACTGCTGCAGGAAAAAGGATTTCTGCCCCAGGGCGTGGACCTGGATGAAGGCATGCTTGAGTCATGCAGGGAGCGCGGCCTGCCTGCAACGCAGGGGGATGCCATTGCGTATTTGAAGTCACTTGCCGATGCGACACAGTGCATCGTTTCGGGCTTTCACATCGTTGAGCATATTCCTTTCGACGATCTCCAAACTTTGGTGATCGAGGCGCTGCGTGTGTTGAAGCCGGGCGGATTGCTCATTCTCGAGACGCCCAATCCGGAAAATGTGGTCGTGGGCACCACCAATTTCTATCTTGACCCCACCCACCTGCGTCCCATTCCCCCCTTGCTGCTGTCGTTCCTGCCCGAACACTATGGCTACGAGCGGGTCAAGACCCTGCGCCTGCAAGAATCCCCCGAACTTGCGGCCAAGGAAAACATCGGCCTGTTCGAGGTCTTCGCCGGGGTCAGCCCGGATTACGCCGTCGTTGCTCAAAAAAACGCCTCGCCGGAGGTGTTGTGCGCTTTTGACGCCGCGTTCGCCAAACATCATGGTATTGAACTGAATGAACTCGCCAACCGTTACGATGCAGGGCTTGAACGTAGTATCAGCACACTTGGTCAGCGCATGGCCAACGTTGAAAGCCAGGCGGGTGGCATGAGCGATGCGCTAGCGCGTATAACCGTCTTGCAAGACCGATTGATCGATGCGGTTTCGCAGGCCGAGCGAAACGCGGCGCGAGCCCAGGCGGCAGAAGGCAAAGCCGATGCCGCCGAGTCCCGCGCCACCGAAGCCGAGTCCCGCGCCACCGAGGCCGTTGCGGCATTAACTGCAGAGCGCGAACGCGCACTATGGTTGGAGAGCGAGTGGAACGCAGCCAAGGCAACAATCAATGAACTTCACCAAAGCAACCACCGATGGTGGCTCTCCGCAGATGGATTTAACCGCGAACTGCAGGCAGTGTATGCCAGCCGCTCCTGGCGGCTCACCAAGCCCTTGCGTCGGAGTTTTCAGTCTCTTCGTGATTTGCGTCATAACGTAAAGCAAGCCGTCAAGCCGCCACTTAAGCTTGTTTTAGCAAAAGCGATCCACTTTGTACAAGGGCATCCTCAGATCAAGGAGCGCGCCCTTGCCTGGGTGCGCAAGCATCCCACGCTGGAAATTCGCTTGCGCCGTTTTGCCTTGGGTAATGGGCTGCTTGGGTCGTATGGCATGGCCTATGCGAGTGGGCAAGAGAAGAAAGATAACGCCACGCATATCCAAGATTCTTCTGCCGAGTCGGCGCACCTCACGCCCCGCGCCCTCCATATCTACGCCGATCTCAAAGCCGCTATCGAGAGTCGCCAGAAGGAGAGCGGCTGATGCGCATCGTCATCGACATGCAGGGTGCGCAATCCACTGGCTCACGCAACCGCGGCATTGGCCGTTACTCGCTGTCCTTGGCTCTGGCCATGGTGCGCAACCGGGGCGAACACGAGGTTTTGATTGCATTGAATGGCCTCTTCCCCGACACCATAGAACCGATACGCGCTGCCTTCGACGGCCTGCTTCCGCAAGAAAATATCCGGGTTTGGAGTGCCGTTTCACCTGTGGCCAGCATCGATACTGCCAACGATTGGCGCCGGCAATCTGCTGAATTGGTGCGAGAGGCGTTTCTTGCGAGTCTCAGGCCGGACGTGGTGCATGTGAGCAGTCTGTTCGAGGGTTTTGGGGATGATGCCGTAACCAGTGTCGGAGCGTTGTCACGGGCGATTCCCACGGCCGTGACGCTTTACGACCTGATTCCCTATATACATCGCAAACCCTATCTTGAAAACCCGGCAGTCGAAGCCTGGTATTTGGGAAAAATCGAGCACCTGCGCCGTGCCGACCTCTGGCTGGCCATTTCGGAATCATCCCGGCGGGAAGGCATCGACCACCTCGGCTTGGCAGATGATCGATCGGTCAACATCTCGACCGATGCCGACGCGCACTTTCAGTCGCTCAAGATTTCGGCTGAATCAGAGCAGGCAATGCGGCAAAAGTATGGCTTGAGCCGCCCGTTCGTGATGTACACAGGCGGCATCGATCATCGCAAAAACATCGATGGCCTGATTCGTGCCTTCAGCAGACTGCCAGCATCGTTGCGCAGAGCCCATCAGTTGGCCATCGTCTGTTCCGCGCAGCCGGAAAGCAGGCACATGCTGGAACAATTGGCTGCGCAACAGGGCTTGAGCAAGGACGAATTGGTCCTCACGGGATTCGTGCCCGAAGATGATCTCGTCGCCCTCTACAACCTCTGTGCGCTGTTCGTTTTCCCATCCTGGCACGAAGGTTTCGGGCTACCTGCGCTGGAGGCCATGCGCTGCGGCGTGCCAGTGATTGGGGCCAATACTTCAAGCTTGCCAGAGGTAATCGGTTGGGAGGAGGCCCTGTTCGACCCGCATTCCGATGAGGCGATGGCATGGGCTATAGAGCGTGCACTGTCGGACGCCACATTCCGTGCCGAACTTATCCGTCATGGTAAAACGCAGTCCGCGAAGTTTTCTTGGGACGAGAGCGCCCGGCGGGCCATCGCGGCGATGGAACGTCTGCTCGCTGCGCGTCAGGCAATGCCAGAGATTAATAACATCGGGGGGCGACGACCAAGGCTGGCCTATGTTTCACCGCTCCCCCCCGAGAGATCGGGCATTGCGGACTACAGCGCCGAGCTGCTACCCGAACTGGCCCGCCTCTATGAGATCGATGTCATCGTCGCCCAGGATGTGATTTCAGATCCATGGATCAAGGCAAACTGCTCCGTTCGTTCGGCCCAATGGTTTATCGAGCATGCCGACCGCTACGAGCGGGTGCTGTATCACTTCGGCAATTCCACATTTCACGCGCACATGTTCGAATTGCTGAAAGCAATTCCTGGCGTCATTGTGCTGCATGATTTCTTCCTGTCGGGCATCGTAGCCCATAGGGATACCAACGGCTTCACACCCGGTGGCTGGTCGCGGGAACTTTACAGTGCCCATGGCTACGCAGCGCTACGTGATCGCTTCCATGCCAAGGATACGGCGGATGTCGTTTGGAAGTACCCGTGCAGTCTGAACGTGATTCAAGATAGTCTGGGCGTCATTGCGCATTCGCCGAATTCGCTTCGGCTGGCAGAACAATGGTATGGCGGTGCATCGACAGATTGGGCGGTGATACCGCTGATGCGTGATCCCCGGATCAGTGCAGACAAAGAGCTTGCCCGTAAAGCGCTGGGTTTTGACGCCGGAGATTTCCTAGTTTGTGCGTTCGGCATTCTGGGGCCGCACAAACTTAACGAGCGCCTGTTGCATGCATGGCTTCAGTCCCGCTTGGCGCGTGACAAAACCTGCCACCTCGTCTTTGTCGGCGAGAATCATCCCGGCGACTATGGTCAGGATTTGCTTGCAACGATCCGCAGCAGTGTGGCGAAGAAAAATATCCGCATTACCGGCTGGGCGGAGCAAGAGGTTTTTCGCCAGTATCTGGCCGCTGCCGATGTCGGGGTGCAGTTGCGCACCCTGTCGCGCGGTGAAACTTCGGCAGCCGTGCTCGATTGTATGAATTACGGCCTGGCGACCATCGTCAACGCCAATGGCAGCATGGCCGATTTGGTAGATGAAGCGGTCTGGAAATTGCCGGACGAGTTCACCGATGAACAGCTTATCGAGGCGCTGGAAACGCTGTGGCAGGATGAGACACGCCGACACGAGATGGGTGAATACGCCAGAAACCTCATCTTACGTGAACACAAACCGCGAACCTGCGCAGAGCAGTATGGTGAAGCGATCGAACGATTCTACCGATCAGCCGCCTCTGGCTTGCCTGCGCTGCCGCGCATAATTGCAGACATTCACGGCCAACCGGACGACGATGCAGATTTAATTCAGCTGGCAGACGCCATAGCAAGAAGCTTCCCACAGCAGAATAGGCAACGACAACTGCTGGTCGATATCTCTGAACTCGTCCAGCGCGATGCCCGCAGCGGCATCCAGCGCGTCGTGCGCAGCATCCTCAAGGAATGGCTCAATAATCCGCCTCCAGGATATCGTGTCGAGCCGGTGTATGCCACGGTGGATCGGGGGTATCGATACGCCCGGCGCTTTACCCAGGGTTTCCTTGGCTGTCCGGACGACACGCTGCAAGACGAACCCATCGAATACGCGCCGGGCGATGTCTTTTTCGGCCTCGATCTGCAACCTGAGGTGGTGCCGGCACAGCGGGCGTTTTATCAGGTGTTGCGCGGGCATGGCGTGAGGGTGCGGTTCGTGGTTTATGATTTGTTATGTGTTTCGATGCCACAGTACTTTCCCCATGGGCTCGCACATGAATTTGGCCGATGGCTTGAGGTGGTCGCGGAAAGCGATGGCGCCATTTGTATCTCGAAGGCTGTAGCCGATGAACTCGCGGATTGGGTTAGGCAACATGGCCCCGCACGTCAGCGACCAATCCCGATCGAATGGTTCCATCTCGGCGCCGATGTCGAAAGCTCGGAACCGATCAAAGGGCTCCCGCTAGACGCGGACGCCGTACTTGATCACCTCCGTAGTCGTAAGAGCTTCCTGATGGTCGGCACCCTAGAGCCGCGAAAAGGCCATGTGCAAGTTCTGGAAGCGTTTGAGCAACTCTGGCAGGCAGGCCACGGTGTCAATCTGGTCATCGTCGGCAAACAAGGCTGGGGGGTTGAAAGTTTCGTGGAACGCCTCTGCGCGCATCCGGAACTAAACAAACGCCTATTCTGGCTCGAAGGCATTAGCGACGAATATCTGGAAAAAGTTTACGCTGCGAGCACTTGCCTGATCGCCGCTTCCTACGGAGAAGGTTTCGGCTTGCCTCTCATCGAAGCAGCACAACACAAACTGCCGACCATCGCGCGGGATATCCCGGTGTTTCGCGAGGTGGCGGGGGAACACGCTTATTACTTTGACGGCAAATCACCCGACGCCTTGGCGCAGTCTATTAAAGCGTGGCTCACTCTGCATGGTGCGGATCTACATCCAAAATCAAACGACATGCCGTGGCTGACATGGAAGCAGAGTGCCAGGCAATTGTTTGAAAATATTGTCCAGCAGCATTCCTGGGAATAAAAATGAAAAACTCTATATCTACAAGATCAGGGCTATGGCTCGACTTTTTGGCGACCTCGGTCATCTCCATTTCAATCGTATCAATCATCCTGTTGATATTGGATGGCTTTAATCCTAAGGCCTCTGTCTTTGCGGGAATGGCGATTGCAATACCGATTTTTTCTTTAGCCAGTCGTCGGCCGGGAGGCATCGCTAATGTCAGTGGAGTCGGATTTGCCACAATTGCAACCGTGGTTTTTGTGGCGCTTTTATTCCGCGCCGATCCATACCCCTGGATAAATGGTGGCCAAGACCAGGGGGTGTATGTAAGCATGTCCTCGCATTATCAGCACGGGGGCAATATATTTATTGTAGACAATGTGTTGCCAGAATTGGCAGATAATGATCTGAAAAAATCCTACACTGAGAACAGAAGTAAAGGCGGATTTCACCCCGGGGTTTATTATGGTGGCGAGAAGGATTATGTGTTCCAATTTTATCATCTACATCCTTTGTGGATGGCTATCTTTGCCGATTTTTTTGGCGATGATGCTCGCAGCTATTCTTTAATATTTTTTGCAATATTAAGTATTCTTTTCCTGAGTCTGCTTACGTTTGAGCTGTCCGGGTCGAGGCTGGCTGCATTGTGTGTTGGCCTCCTGATTGCCTTGAACCCGCTGCATGTTTTTTTCTCAAAATGGCCGGTCACGGAAGTTGTGGCATTGGCGTTTTCATCGATGGGCTTCTATTACTTGACTCGGGCTTATGCCTTGTCAGCAGCGCGAGATGTCGCGCGATGGGCTTTGGTTATTGGTTGTCTGGGTTTGTCGCTCCTGTTCTTTGTGAGAATTAGTGGTTTTTTGTATTTGCCGCTGCTCGCAATCGTTTTTATGATTGGCGCTTGGCAATACAAGACAAAAGAAAATAAGTTTGGTGTCGATTTAATGGTGTTTTCTTCGGCCTGCATTTTGTTCTACTTGTTGTCTGTTGTTTATGGTTTGAAATACTCTCCGAATTATTCAAGCGATATATACCGTCTAACTTTTGGAAAAATTATGGATGGCCAATGGGCTCTGGTTATGGCAACTGGCTTTGCAGCCATGTCGGCTGTTATGCTTTTCTGGTTTCGCTTGCTCGATCACAAGATGTTTTTATCCAGAGCCAGCGCTTTGGCACAGCCACGCGCCTTGATGTTAAGCATGTTTGCACTCATAACCGTGGCGGCCGGTTTGAGCCTGTTCAATGTCTATCAACTTGGTTTTAGCGATGCGTACAGCAATCATCCCTGGATGGGTATACGTTGGAATTTGTCAAACTCAGGAACGGAGGCAATAGTCCGCTCATCGGTTATTAACTGGCTGATCTACACTTCCCCTGCCATAGTGATTTTTGGTGGCCTCGCGAT
>Ga0210022_1002975_pt1 | contig 10352 bp, 7 predicted proteins | sample CryGeymeta201520_FD_183984 | JGI IMG/M metagenome (GOLD analysis project Ga0210022, IMG submission 183984) | Groundwater microbial communities from Crystal Geyser aquifers in Utah, USA - Crystal Geyser metaG 2015-20 (SPAdes) (version 2) | ecosystem: Environmental > Aquatic > Deep subsurface >... | reverse complement strand
GAGCGCCTGCGCGAGGGCAGCGGGGTGGCGGTGCAGGACGAGCTGCGGCTGACCCGCAAGGGCCAGATGGAAAGCCTGCTGGTGCGGATGGCGGTGCGGCGCTCGGAAACCGGGCGGCTGGAGGGCTATGTGGTGGCGTTCGACGATGTGACCGATCTGGTTTCGGCACAGCGCATGGCGGCCTGGGGCGACGTGGCGCGGCGCATCGCGCACGAGATCAAGAACCCGCTCACCCCGATCCAGCTTTCGGCCGAGCGCATCAAGCGCAAGTTCGGCCCGCTGGTTGGCGATCAGGCCGATGACCTTGGCCAGTATGCCGACGTGATCATCCGGCAGACCAACGATCTGCGGCGTATTGTTGACGAGTTTTCCAAGTTTGCCCGGATGCCCGAACCCGACCGACGCGAGCATGATGTGGTGAAGATTCTGCGCGACGCCGTGGTGTTGCAAGAGGCCGGCCAACCCGGTGTGCGGCTGAAGGCCGATCTTCCGGACAGCCCCTTGATCCTTGATCTTGATGACACGATGATCTCGCAGGCCTTCACCAATCTTCTCAAGAACGCCGGAGAAGCCATCGAAAGTATTGTGGAAAGAGATGGACCTGATGGATTTGTGCCGGAAATTCGCGTGGCCCTGCACACCGAGGAGGCTCAGGTGGTGATCTGCCTGTCCGACAACGGGATCGGCCTGCCGCCGGACCGCGCCCGGTTGTTCGAGCCCTATGTGACCACCCGCGCCAAAGGCACCGGGCTGGGCCTGCCGATCGTCAAGAAGATCATCGAGGAACACGGCGGCACCCTGATCCTGACGGATGCCGCAATCTTTGAGGGCAACTTTCGCGCCGGGGCAATGGCGGAGATCAGGCTGCCGCGCGGACCGCGCGCGAAGCCGGGAAAAAATGCAGGCCAGAGCGGCAAGGGGGAATGATGAGCAGTATTCTGATTGTGGACGACGAACGCGACATCCGCGAGCTGATCGGCGATATTCTGCGTGACGAAGGCTACAAAGTGCGGCTGGCCGCCAATGCCGACGCCTGCATTGCCGAGATCAACGCCGAAGAACCAGCGCTGATGATCCTTGATATCTGGCTCAAGGACAGCCGGATGGACGGAATCGACATTCTGAAAACCGTGAAGCGCGATAACCCCGACGTGCCGGTGGTGATCATCTCGGGCCATGGCAACATCGAGATTGCGGTCGCGGCGATCAAGCAGGGGGCCTACGATTTCATCGAAAAGCCGTTCAATATCGACCAGTTGATGGTGGTGGTGCGGCGCGCGATGGAAACCGCGCGGCTGCGGCGCGAAAACAGCGAATTGCGCCGCCGCGATGTGACAGCGACGGAAATGCGGGGTGCCTCGCCCGCCTTCAAGGCGCTCAAGGCGCAGTTGGAAAAGGTCACCCGCTCGAACGGGCGGGTGATGCTGACCGGGCCGGCCGGAGCGGGCAAGGAGATGGCCGCGCGTTTCATCCATGGCAATTCGCTGCGCGCGGCGGCGGCGTTCGTGTCGGTCTCGTCGGCGGCAATTCAGCCCGAGCGCATGGAAGAGGTGCTGTTCGGGCGCGAAACCCCCGAGCGCGGGGTGGAAAAGGGGTTGCTGGAACAGGCGCACGGCGGCGTGGTCTATTTCGACGAAGTGGCCGACATGCCGCTTGGCACCCAGTCGAAAATCCTGCGGGTGCTGGTCGATCAGCAATTCAGCCGGGCCGGCGGCAGCGACAAGGTGCGGGTCGATCTGCGGGTGATTTCCTCGACCACCCATGATCTGCGGGCCGAGATCGGGGCCGGGCGCTTTCGTCAGGAACTTTACGACCGTCTCAACGTGGTGCCGATTGCGGTGCCCTCGCTGGAAGACCGGCGCGAGGATATTCCCGATCTGACCCGCCATTTCATCGACATGTTCCATCGCGCCCAGGGCTTGCCGCTGCGCGCGCTGTCGCCCGAGGCCGAGGCCCTGTTGCAGACCATGCACTGGCCCGGCAACGTGCGCCAGTTGCGCAATGTGATCGAGCGGGTGCTTATCCTGGGCGACGGCGCAGGCCCGATCGAGGCGCGCGAGCTGCCGGGGCAGGAAGCGGCAGGTGATGGCCACGCGCGCCTGGTGCTGGGGGGGGCGATGGCAACGCTGCCGCTGCGCGAGGCGCGCGAGCTGTTCGAGAAGGAATATCTGCTGACCCAGATCAACCGTTTCGGCGGCAACATCAGCCGCACCGCCAGCTTTGTCGGGATGGAACGCAGTGCCCTGCACCGCAAGCTCAAGTCGCTTGGCGTCGTCACCACCGCCCGGTCGGGGGCGCGGACCGCGCACATTGAAGACGGCGACGACGAGGGCGCGGGGGACGACGCCTGATCCGACCCCTGCCGTTCGATTGACGCGCCTGTGACCTTCTGCCATTGAAGGCTGCATAACCTCGGAGGGCTTGATGAAAGTGATCATCTGCGGCGCGGGGCAGGTGGGCTGGCAGATTGCCCGCCACCTGGCAGGCGAGCGCAACGAGGTAACGGTGGTTGATTTCAACGCCGATCTGGTGCGCCGTGCCACTGACACGCTGGATGTCAAGGGGATCGTCGGCTATGCCAGCTACCCGGACGTGCTGGAGCGTGCCGGGGCGCGCGACGCCGACATGATCATCGCCGCCACCCATTCCGACGAAGTCAACATGATCACCTGCCAGGTGGCGCATTCGGTGTTCGCCATCACCCGCAAGATCGCGCGGGTGCGCTCGCAAAGCTACCTCGATGCGAGCTATGCCGAGCTTTACCGCCGCGACCACCTGCCGATCGATGTGGTGATCAGCCCCGAGCGCGAAGTGGCCGAGGCCGCGCTGCAACGCCTGGCCACCCCCGCGACCTTCGATACCGAAAGTTTCATGGGCGGTGGGGCGCAATTGCTGGGCATTGCCCTTGACGCTGATTGCCCGGTGCTGAACACGCCGCTCAGGCAGTTGAACGAGCTGTTTTCCACCCTGCGCGCGATGGTGGTCGGGGTGCGCCGTGGCGGACGGCTGTTCGTGCCCGATCCCGGCGATCAGCTTTTTGCCGACGATCAGATCTATGTCTTTGCCCATAGCGACGATCTTGGCCGCAGCCTCGAGATTTTCGGCAAGACCACCCGCAAGCAGGAACGGGTGGTGATCATCGGTGGCGGCAATGTCGGGCTGGGGGTGGCGCGCACGCTTGAGGCCCGCACCGACCGGGTGCGCGTCAAGGTGATCGAGAAAAGCCGTGCCCGCGCCGAATATGCCGCCGACCGGCTGGAGCGCACCGTGGTGCTGAACGGCGACGGCATGGACATCGACCTGCTGCTTGAGGCCGGGATCGACCGCGCCGATGCGGTGCTGGCGGTGACCGACGACGACAAGACCAACCTGCTGGTGGCGGTGCGTGCCAAATCGGCGGGCTGCCCGATGGCGATCGTGCTGGTCAACGATCCGACCCTGGTGCCGTTGCTGGGGCCGCTGGCGATTGATGCCTACATCAACCCGCGCGCTACCACCGTCAGCTCGATCCTGCGCCACATCCGGCATGGCCGGGTGCGGGCGATCTATTCGATCGGCGATGCCGAGGCCGAGGTGATCGAGGCGCAGGTGCTGTCGTCGTCGCCGCTGGCCGGGCGGCACATCCGCGAGATCGCGTTTCCCGAAGGCGCGCTGGTGGGGGCGGTGATGAAGGGCGACAAGGTGATGAAACCGACCGGTGATCTGCGCATGGAGGAAGGCGACGTGATTGCGATCTTCGCCATGACCAAGGACGTGCCCGAGGTCGAGCGCCTGTTGCAAGTTTCTGTCGACTTCTTCTAGATCATGGCCGGGCGCGTCCGAAACCTGCCACTGCTGGTGATCCTGATGGGCACTTCGGCGGCGGCGATGTATCTGCCCGCAGCCCATGCGCTGGTGCTGCGCAATCATGCCGTGGCGCGGTCGTTCTTCTATTCCGGCTCGATCCTGCTGGTTCTTTCGGCGATGATCGCCATTGCCACCGCGAACAATCCGGCACGCAATGCCGCGCGCAGCCATCTTGTCGCGCTGATCGGTGCCTATCTGGTGCTGCCGGTGATGCTGGCGGTGCCGTTTGCCCAGGCCGTGCCCGACACCAGCTTTTTCAACGCCTGGTTCGAGATGCTGTCGTGCTTCACCACCACGGGGGCAACGCTCTACGACACGCCGGGCCGGTTGCCGCCCTCGCTGCATCTGTGGCGCGCGCTGGTGGGCTGGATGGGCGGGTTCTTCGTGCTGTTGTCGGCGGTGGCAATCCTCGCGCCGCTGAACCTTGGCGGGATCGAGGTGATCTCGGGCCATACGCCGGGGCGGGGGACCGCGTCGGGGCGCAGTGCGGGCGAGGCCTCCGAGCGCATCAACCGCTATGCCCTGGTGCTGTTTCCCGCCTACACCGGCCTGACGCTGGCGCTCTGGGCGTTGTTGCTGATGGCGGGTGAGGCCGGGCTGGTGGCGCTGAGCCATGCGATGGCCACGCTTTCGACCTCGGGCATCTCGCCGGTGGCCGGACTGAAAGGCTCGACCTCGGGCTTTACCGGCGAGGCGCTGATCTTCATCTTTCTGATCTTTGCGGTTACCCGTCGGGCCTTGCCGGGCGCGGTGATGGTGGATCGCAGCACGCCCGTCAGCCAGGACCCGGAAATTCGCATGGCGATGTTTTTCGTGGGCGTGGTCACCCTGGTGCTGTTCGTGCGGCACTGGATCGGGGCGCTGGAACTGGCTGATGGCCAAGACCTGCCCGCGTTCTTTCGCGCGCTGTGGGGGGCGGCGTTCACCACGCTGTCGTTTCTGACCACCACCGGATTTGCCTCGACCGACTGGACTTCGGCGCGAATCTGGTCGGGGCTGGATACGCCGGGATTGATTCTGCTGGGGCTGGCGATGATCGGTGGCGGGGTGGCAACCACGGCGGGCGGGGTCAAGCTGCTGCGGGTCTACGCGCTGTTTCGCCACGGCGAGCGCGAGATGGAGCGCCTGATCCATCCCAGCTCGATCGGCGGCTCGGGCCAGATCGCCCGCCGAATGCGGCGCGAGGGGGCGCATGTGGCCTGGGTGTTCTTCATCCTGTTCGCGCTGTCGATCGCGATTGTCAGCGCCGCCCTTGGTCTGACCGGGATCGCCTTCGAGCCGGGGCTGGTGCTGACGATTGCGGCGCTGACCACCACCGGCCCGCTGGCCGACATGGCGGCGGAAGCGCCGATCCGCTTTGCCGAGCTTGGTGCCATGGCAAAGCTGATCCTGGGCTTTGCCATGGTGCTGGGGCGGGTCGAGACGCTGGCGCTTCTGGTCCTGCTCGCCCCCGATAGCTGGCGGCGCTAGAGCGCGATGAGGCTTGTTGTAAACGCCAACGTTCTCTTCGCGGTGGACGGGGCAAGCCTTTGGGCCGCAAGAAAACGCTCCGGGGGAGCGTTTTCCGGCCCCTTGTTCATAAGGCCATAGGCCGTTGAACCAAGGCCGCACCGCAAGGGCAGGCGGTTGAAAATCGGGCAACAGAAGTCTGCGGTTCCACTTGACCCCATCTTGCGCTAGCCGCTGCCGTCAGCCGTTGGCGGCGCGGATCTTGTCGGCGGCGGCCTTGTCGAAAGCCACGCCCTTGGCCTCGAACAGCGCGTCAAGCTCGCCCGACAGCGTCATCTCGGTCACGATGTCGCAGCCGCCGACGAATTCGCCCTTGACGTAAAGCTGCGGGATGGTGGGCCAGTCGGAAAATTCCTTGATGCCCTGACGGATGTCGGCATCGGCCAACACATCGACATCGGCAAATTCGACGCCCATGAAGTTCAGCACCCCGGCCACGCGCGAGGAAAACCCGCATTGCGGCATCATCTTGGTGCCTTTCATGAACAGCACGACATCGTTGCTTGTGACAGTCTGGCGGATCTGATCCTTGGCGGTGGACATGGGATGCCTCCTTGATGAGGGTTATTCGGGGATCTTGGTGGTCAGCGCCAGAGCGTGCAGCTCGCCGTGCGCGCCCGCCATCTTGGCTTGCAGCGCCGCATAGACGGCGCGCTGCTGCTGGACGCGGTTCATGCCGCGAAACGATTCGTCGATCACTTCGGCGGCCCAGTGGTTGCCGTCACCGGCGAGGTCGGTGATGGTGATGCGGGCGGCGGGAAAACGCGCCCGGATCAGGGTCTCGATATCACGGGCTTCGATCGCCATGGCGGGCCGTTCCTTTGTTGGTCGGGGAAAGATGTAGGGCGCGAACAGCTTTGCTGCAAGGGTGGATCAACCAACCGCCGCAGCAAAGGCACTGCGATAAAGCGCCGACAGATCGGCCAGTGGGGCCTGATCAGTGCCAAGGCGGACCGTGGTGCCGCCAAAGCTGCCAACCCGCGCCAAGGGCACCCCGGCGGCGGTGGCGACAGCTTCCAGCTTGACCGCCTGGGCGGTGGAACAGGCCACCAGATAGCGCGCCTGATCCTCGCCGTAGAGGGTGGGGATATCGGCTGGATCAAGGCAGAGACCCAAACCGGCGGCCTCGGCCATCTCGAACGCAGCCAGCGCCAGACCGCCGTCCGCGAGATCGGTGGCGGCGGTGATCAGGGCGCGGTTGGCGCGCAGAAATTCGCCATGCTTGCGCTCGGCCGCCAGATTGATCGGCGGGGCATCGCCGGCTTCGATCCCGAACGCCTCGGCCAGCAGCGCCGACTGGCCAAGGTGGCCCATGGTGGTGCCGATCAGCAGCGCCACATCACCGGCGCGCGGCAGGCCACTGATCATCTCATCAAGGCTGGCAAGGATGCCGACCGCGCCGATGGTCGGGGTCGGCAGGATGCCGGTGCCGTCGGTCTCGTTGTAAAGCGAGACGTTGCCGGAAACGATCGGCATGGCAAGGGCGATGCAGGCCTCGCCGATGCCTTGCAGCGCGCCGACCAGTTGGCCCATGATCTCGGGCTTTTCGGGGTTGCCGAAGTTGAGGTTGTCGGTGGTGGCAAGGGGCAGGGCCCCGACGGCGGTCAGGTTGCGATAGGCCTCGGCCACCGCCTGCTTGCCGCCCTCGTAAGGGTTGGCGTTGACATAGCGCGGGGTGACATCGCTGGTGAAGGCCAGCGCCTTGCCGCTGCCATGCACCCGCACCACACCCGCCCCAAGGCCGGGGGCGCGCACGGTATCGGCCAGCACCATGCTGTCGTATTGCTCATAGACCCAGGCCTTGTGGGCATAGTTGACCGAGCCGATCAGGGCGCGCAGGGCTTTGAGCGGATCAATCGCGGGCACCGCGCCCAAGGGCGCGGCGGGCGGGGTGGCAACCCAGGGCCGGTCGTATTCGGGGGCGGAAGAGGCCAGTTTCGACAGCGGCAGATCGGCTTTCACCGCATTGCCCTGCATCACCAGAAAACGGTCCTCGACGATGGTTTCACCGACAATCGCGAAATCGAGATCCCATTTGTCAAAGATCGCCCGCGCCGTAGCCTCGAGTTCGGGCTTCAGCACCATCAGCATGCGTTCCTGGCTTTCCGACAGCATCATCTCGTAGGCGGTCATCGCGGTTTCGCGCTGCGGCACGTCGTCAAGTTGCAGCGCGATGCCAAGACCGCCCTTGTCGCCCATTTCCACCGCCGAGCAGGTCAGGCCCGCCGCCCCCATATCCTGAATCGAGACCACCGCGCCCGAGGCCATCAGCTCTAAACATGCCTCAAGCAGGCGCTTTTCGGTGAAGGGGTCGCCGACCTGCACCGTGGGGCGCTTGGCCTCAATCGTGTCGTCGAATTCGGCCGAGGCCATGGTGGCCCCGCCCACCCCGTCGCGCCCGGTCCTGGCGCCAAGATAGACCACCGGCAGGCCAACCCCCGAAGCCGCCGAGTAGAAGATCTTGTCGCTGTCGGCCAGACCGGCGGCAAAGGCGTTGACCAGACAGTTGCCGTTGTAGCTGCGATGAAAGCGCACCTCGCCGGCGATGGTCGGCACCCCGAAGGCATTGCCGTAACCGCCGACACCTTCGACCACACCTTTCACCAGATGCGCGGTTTTCGGATGCGACGGCACCCCGAACGACAGGCTGTTCATCGCCGCAATCGGGCGCGCGCCCATGGTGAAGACATCGCGCAGGATGCCACCCACCCCGGTCGCGGCACCCTGATGCGGCTCGATGTAGCTCGGGTGGTTGTGGCTTTCCATCTTGAAGATCACCGCCTGACCATCGCCGATATCGACCACCCCGGCGTTTTCGCCCGGCCCGCAGATCACCTGTGGTCCGGTGGTCGGCAGGGTGCGCAGCCATTTCTTCGAGGATTTGTAGGAACAATGCTCGTTCCACATCGCCGAAAAGATGCCCAGTTCGGTGAAACTCGGCACCCGCCCGATGATGTCGAGGATGCGGGCGTATTCATCGGGCGTCACACCATGGGCGGCGATCAGGCTGTCGGTGATCTTCGGTTCGTCGCGCATGATCGGCCCTTCCTGGCAGGATATGAGCGATCTTTTACGCAGTCAGGCCGCGGGATGAAAGGGGCGACGGCCGGGTGCGGCACCGGCGCAGGAGCAAAAAAAAAGGCCGAGCATAAAGCTCGGCCCAAGTCCAACAGGGAGGTATGAAGGAACAAGAGAAGTCTCAATTGCGCCCTCAGAGAGGCATCTAGGGGCGGGGGTGCCTGCCTGCAAGGCATTTCATGCTGCAAGTGCAGCATAACCGCCATGCACTGTTTGCATACCAGCGAATTCGGGTGGCCTAAAGCGCGCGCGCCTTGCGGTAGGCGATGATTTCCTCGGTCACGAAATCGCGGAAGGCCGCCACCCGTTTGGAGTGGCGCAGTTCTTCCGGATAGGCCAGAAACACCGGCACGTCACTTGAATCGATGTCGGGCAAGACCCTGACAAGGTTTGGAAAATCGCTGGTCAGATAGTCCGGCAGCACGCCGATGCCAAGATGGTTCAGCACCCCCTGCAACACCCCGAAATAGTTGTTCACGGTCAGGATCGAGGGGATGTCGAACGCCATCAGTTTCTGCACCAGCAACGCACCGGCGCTGACCTGCGGCGCGCCGGGGTGCTGGCAGATCAGGCGGTGCTGGCTGAAATCGGCCATGGTTTCGGGCGTGCCGTGTTCGGCCAGGTATTCGCGGGTGGCGTAAAGCCGCATCCGGATCGTCATCAGACGTTTGCGGATCAGATCCGCCTGGCTGGGCTCTTTCATCCGGATCGCCACATCGGCCTCGCGCATCGGCAGATCGTAAACCCGCTCTTCCAGCATCAGATCAATCTTCAGCGCCGGATACTTGTTGTAAAGCTTGATCAACCGCGGGGCCAGCCACAGCGTGCCGAACCCGGCGGTGGTGGTCACGCGCAACTCGCCGAACACTTCGTCTTCGCTGTCCCTGATCCGGGCGGTGGTGGCATCAAGACGTTTGACCATCGCCTGGGTGGCATCGAACAGCAATTCGCCTTGCTCGGTCAGAATCAGGCCGCGGGCATGGCGGTGGAACAGGGTCACGCCAAGGTCTTCCTCCAGCGCCCGGATCTGGCGGCTGACCGCCGATTGCGACAGGTGCAGCACCTCGCCCGCATGGGTCAGGCTGCCGGCGTCGGCCACGGCGTGAAATATTCGAAGCTTGTCCCAATCCATGGCGCAACTCTTGGTAATTTTTCGCGACTGGCGCGACCGCTTCTAAGTAGGCGCAATTTCGGCCCTGTAAATGATTTTATGGTGAAATTTTCCGCTTTGTAGGTCAATCATTTTGACCTATCATGGGGCGACTAGCTGGGGAGGCTGCAATGAGCCCGCAAACCGTGATCCGACCGGATGTTGCCTTGACCGATCGCTATGATCTGGCCAAATCGCCGGTGCTGCTGAACGGGACGCAAGCGCTGGTGCGGCTGATGCTGATGCAGAAGGCGCGCGACGTGGCGGCGGGGCTGCACACGGCGGGTTACTGCACCGGCTATCGCGGCTCGCCGCTGGGGGCGGTCGATCTGACCATGGCGCGCGCCAGCGCCGAGCTGAGCGCCGCCGACATCCGGTTTCAGCCGGGCCTTAACGAAGACCTTGCCGCCACCGCCTTGTGGGGCAGCCAGCAGGCCGAATTGCGCGGTGAAGGCCGGTTCGATGGCGTGTTCGGCCTGTGGTATGGCAAGGGGCCGGGGGTGGACCGCTCGGGCGACGTGATGCGCCATGCCAACATGGCGGGCAGTTCGCGCTTTGGTGGCGTGCTGATGGCGATGGGTGATGATCACACCGGCGAGTCTTCCACCACGCTGCACCAGTCCGATTGGGCGATGGTCGATGCCTACATGCCGATCGTCAGCCCGGCGGGGGTGCAGGAGGTGCTGGATTTCGGCCTTTACGGCTGGGCGCTCAGCCGCTTTGCCGGGGTCTGGGTGGGCCTGAAAACCATGAAGGACACGGTCGAGGC
>Ga0210022_1002974_pt1 | contig 10352 bp, 10 predicted proteins | sample CryGeymeta201520_FD_183984 | JGI IMG/M metagenome (GOLD analysis project Ga0210022, IMG submission 183984) | Groundwater microbial communities from Crystal Geyser aquifers in Utah, USA - Crystal Geyser metaG 2015-20 (SPAdes) (version 2) | ecosystem: Environmental > Aquatic > Deep subsurface >... | reverse complement strand
CATCGCACGCGCGATCCTCGCCATCCGAGGGGAGAGGGTGATGCTCAGCACCGATCTCGCCGCCCTCTACGAGGTCGAGCCGCGGGTCCTGATCCAAGCGGTGAAGCGGAACATCGAGCGCTTTCCGCCGGACTTCTGTTCCAGCTCTCCCAGGACGAAGTCGACGACTTGAAAGCACAAAATGTGATTTCAAGATTGAGCTGGGGTGGCGCCCGGAGGGCCAACCCCTACGCCCTCACCGAGCAAGGCGTCGCCATGCTCTCCAGCGTCCTGCGCAGCCCACGCGCCGTGGCCGTCAACATCGAGATCATGCGGGCATTCGTCCGCCTCCGGCAGATGCTCGCTACCCACGAAGACCTCGCCCTCAAGATCGCGGCCCTGGAGAAGAACTACGACACCCAGTTCAAAGTCGTCTTCGACGCCCTCCGCGTGTTGATGGAACCACCACCACGGACCCAGCGCCGAGTAGGCTTTCAGGGCAACCTCGCCGAGGAAGACCACAAAGGGCGCGGCACCCCGGAAGAAGCCCGTCTAGGAGCGGGCTTGCCCGCGAATCCAGGAGCGCCACGCAAAAATCTTCGCTTCGCGCGCAAGAAATCGGCCGCGGTGACCTCAGCCGTGGCGCCAGGGAGGAAAATCGGCCCCTGAAAAATCTCGGACCCTACCCCCGCCATGGGTAGGGTGGGGGCGTAGGATGGAGAGCTTGATGGAAGGTGTGTCGGTGCGGAGATTGAAACCATTGGGACAGCGAACCTATTACGGCTACTGGGGAAAGGCGCGGGCTGCCGAAGGTGAGGCGGCGTCGGCGTACCATCTTCTGCCCTACCACTCCCTCGATGTCGCCGCGGTCGGTACGGAGCTGTTGGCGAAGAATGATCGGCTCCTCCGGCGCCTGGCGGTTCTCGCTCGACAAGAGCCAGAGGTTCTTGAGCGCTGGATCCCGCTGTTCCTTGCGTTGCACGACGTGGGGAAGTTCGCGGCCTCGTTTCAGGGGCAGCGGCCAGACTTAGTGGCTGCGCTCCAGGGCCAAACAAGCCGTCTCGGCTACGCGGTGCGCCACGACACCCTTGGCTACTGGCTGTGGAGGCGGGTGCTACGAGAGGCGTTGGAAAAGGAGGGCCGAGTGATCTCCACCGCCCGTCGGCGACGAGGGAAGAACGCAGATGGTCTCGACTTCTGGATGCGCGCGGTGACGGGCCACCATGGCGAGCCGCCTGTCTTGGTGGACGTGGTCCGGCGCGATCATTTCCGCTTGCCCGATGACGAACAGGCCGCTCTCGGCTTTGTCGAGGACCTATTGACGCTGCTCACAGAGGGCGAGCCCATTCCCGGGTTTGACGAGGAAGGTTCCAGGGACTTCTCCTGGTGGCTGGCGGGGCTCGCCGTACTCTGCGACTGGCTGGGCTCGAACAGCGATTATTTTCCGTACTGCTCCGAGCCCATTCCCCTCGCGGACTACTGGCAGGTGGCACGCGCGCAGGCCGCGACGGCCCTGGCCTCCACGGGAATGCTTCCCAGCGAGCCGGTAGCCTACTTCGACCTCGCGTCCTGCTTTTCCAAACTTCCCGAACACCTGGCTCCGACTCCGTTACAGACATTGGCAGCGGGTTTGCTCCTCACCGACGGTCCACAGCTTCTCCTTCTCGAAGATGTCACCGGCTCCGGGAAGACCGAAGCCGCCTTGCTCCTCGTTCACCGATTGATGGGTGCGTCCGGTGCCAACGGTATCTACTTCGGCCTGCCGACCATGGCGACCGCCAATGCCATGTACCGACGGCTCGGCCCGGTGTATCGGCGCCTCTACGGGGCGGATTCCCGACCATCCCTGACACTGGCCCACCGCTATGCGCAACTGGTCGATGACTTTCGCGACGCCGTCTTGCCTGCCCCATCCGATGTCGAAGCTGCTTACGGTGACGGCACCATGTCGGCCGGGGCTCGTTGCACTTCCTGGCTTGCGGACCACCACAAGAAGGCCCTCCTCGCGGAGGTGGGGGTGGGGACCATCGATCAGGCGCTCTTGGGCATTCTCCCCGTACGCCATCAGTCCCTCCGCCTCTTCGGGCTATTGGGCAAGGTGCTTCTCGTGGATGAGGTCCACGCTTGCGACGAGTACATGCAGAGGCTGCTGAGTGTGCTACTCGAAGCCCATGCGGCGGCGGGCGGAAGCGCCATCCTGCTCTCCGCCACCCTGCCGCGTTCCCAGCGACGCGGCCTCCTCTTCGCCTTCGCCCGAGGGGCCGGATGGGCTCCTACGGAACTCTCCACCGAAGAGACGGACCCGTATCCCCTTCTCACCCACCGCCACGCGGGCGGGCTCGATCAACACACGGTCGAGGCGAGCGCGACGGCACGACGCAGAGTCGCGGTTCGTGAGCTTCATACCTCTGAGGAGGTCGAAGCAATCGTCATCGCGGCCGTGGCTGCGGGCCAGTGCGCGTGCTGGATTCGGAATACAGTAAACGACGCACGCAGTTCCTACTCAGAGTTAAGGGGCAGCCATCCCGACTGGCCCATCGAGCTGTTTCACGCCCGCTTCTGTCTGGGGGACCGGCTTGATGTGGAGGGTCGCGTTCTCGATCGCTTCGGCCCGGAAAGCGGGGCGGACCAGCGGCGTGGCCAGGTGCTCATTGCAACCCAGGTCGTCGAGCAGTCGTTGGATCTCGATTTCGACGTGCTGATCACCGACCTGGCACCGATCGACCTCCTGATCCAGAGAGCGGGCCGCCTACACCGCCATCCCCGCGACGTAGAGGGTAATCGCACCGAAGGGAAAGACCGTCGCGGGGTGCCGGTCCTCTACGTGCATGGGCCGCTCTGGGAGGCAGAGCCGGAAAAGGACTGGCTCACTGACTCTCTGCCAGGCACTGCCGCGGTGTACAAGAACGATGACGGACGGCTGTGGCTCGGGCTCCGTCTTTTGCGCGAGGATGGCGGCTTCGCCATGCTGGAGGACGCCCGCCGGCTGATCGAAGGAGTCTATGGCCCGGATGCGGAGCTCGAAATCCCGGACTCGCTACTCACCTCGACCCTTGCGGCCGACGCAGAGGCGAGCGCCAAGCGTACCGTCGCCGACCTCAATGTGGTCGCCCTTGCAGAGGGATACACGGCGGAGGGGGCCTGGCGCGACGAAGGATCGACTCCGACGCGGCTCGGTGAACCCACGACGACGGTCTTCCTCGCCCGGCGGGAAGGTGGGATGGTCAGCCCGTGGCGAGGCGGAGAGGGCGCCGCCGCCTGGATGACGAGCAGTCTACAGATTCGCCGCGATCAGGTTGCGGAGGCGGTCTGCCCCGCAGGTGTTTCGGAGAAAGAGTTCGAGGTGTGGCGAGAGGCGCTCCCCGGCAGTGGTCGGTGGGGAGTTCTTCTCGTCCTCGAACGATCGTCAGAGTCTGTCTGGTACGGGATTGCGCGGGATGCGCGAGGTCGTCCGGTGAAAGTGACGTATGACCAGGCAACCGGGCTCGTCACCGTGCGTTCAAATGGGAGGTGTTGATGAACCTAATCGAAGACCCCTGGATCCCGATCCGCCGACGCAGCGGCACGGAGGAGCGGATCGCCCCTCACCAGCTCACGGAGAGGGAGGACCCCGTGGTGGCCCTGGCCTCGCCGCGGCCCGACTTTGACGGCGCCCTGGCGCAATTTCTGATCGGGCTTCTCCAGACCGCTTGTCCGCCAAGAGACGTCGACCAGTGGGAGGATTGGCTGGAGGAGCCTCCAGCCCCGGCGACCCTCCGGGAAGCGTTTGCATCTTGGAACCACGCCTTTGAGCTGGACGGTGATGGTCCGCGCTTCATGCAGGACATCACGGAACTGAGTAGCAAACCGGATCCCATCGACCGTTTGCTGATCGATGTCCCGGGGGCACAAACCCTCCGGCTGAACGCCGACCACTTCGTCAAACGTGGTCACTCGGAGGTGTGCCTGTCTTGTGCAACTACCGCCCTGCTGACCCTGCAACTCAACGCACCGACCGGTGGCGCTGGACACCGTGTCTCCCTCCGAGGAGGCGGCCCGCTGACCACTCTTCTGGTTCTGGATCCCTTTGGGACCGGTCTCGATCCTACTCTCTGGCGCAACCTCTGGCTCAACGTCCTTCCCATCCAGGAAGCAAGCAGTCTCTTTAGAGAGACGCGTCGGGACGCCTACTACGACATCTTCCCGTGGTGCGGCCCCACACGGACGAGTGAGGCACGGACCGGCACGGAAACCACGCCGGAAGATGCTCACTCCCTTCAGATGTACTGGTGCATGCCGCGCCGCATCCGCATCTTCTGGGAAGGAACGGAAGGTCTTTGCTCGGTTTGCAACACAAAGAGTGAGCGCCTCGTGCATGAATACGAAACTCGCAACTATGGAATCAAATACACGGGTGGCTGGCGTCATCCCCTCAGCCCATACCGCAAGACCAACGAAGGGGACTGGCTGCCACTGCATCCACAGCCAGGTGGTATCAGCTACCGACTGTGGCCTGCGCTTGTCTTCGGAGATGGCGTTACCCAGCCAGCGACGGTTGTCGCTGCCTTCAAGTCACGGAGGCTGCGCGAGGAGCAACTCCGCATCTGGGCCTTCGGCTACGACATGGACAACATGAAGCCGAGGTGCTGGTACGAGACCACCTTGCCCCTCTACCACGTGCCGGAGGCGATCCGTGAGGACTTTGCCACGCGGGTCCAGACCCTCGTGGAGACGGCGACGCTGGCAACGAACTACTTACGCGGCTGTGTGAAGCAGGCGTGGTTCTCGCGGCCCGGCGATGTTCGTGGCGATGTGAGCGACCTGTCACAGGCGTTCTTCGATCGGACCGAGGCCGCCTTCTACGCCACCGTCGAAAAACTCATCCAAGGGATACCGACCCAAGAGGACTATGAGCTCCTACGGGCTTGGCACGGGGTCTTGTGCGAAGCAGCCTTCGGGCTCTTCGAGTCCCGGGTCGCCAGCGGGGATGCAGCGTTCGGCAATCCACGTCGGGTGGCCGCCGCTCGTCAGAAGCTCCGCGACCAACTCCACGGCAAGAAATTGAAGGGCAGGCTGGTCATTGAGAAGGAGGTCGCATGAACGGGATCTTTTCGCGAGGAGAGCCGGCCGGGGAGAGGCTCACCGCATGGTGGGCTGGCCTGGAGGACCATCGGGGTGCCCGTGCGGAGTTGCGCCGGTGCCGCGACGAGGTCGAAGTCGCGTTGCATCCGGACGTGGTGCGGTTCTGCTACCGGTTACGGCCAGAGATGACGAGGCAGCATGGCTGGGAGGGCCGTGTTGCCATGATTCTTGGCCTTGCCTCCCACCTCAACCACAACGCAGCCGCGGAAGTGCTGGGTTCAGACAGGACGCTCGCCGAGCGTATGGCCCAGCGAATTGGCGATCGCCCGACGGTGAGCGAGCTGCGCTTCCGTCGCCTACTGCGGTTGGAGCGGTCTCAGCTCTATGCTCCGACGATGCGTGTCCTCCACCTCCTCGACGGGCGGGTGGGCCTCCACGACCTGGCCAACGCCGTCTATTACTGGGGGAAGGAGGTGCGGAAGGAATGGGCCGACACCTACTTCCCGCTCGTCCCCGAGAAGGGCCGCACCCACTGAGGGATCACACCACCTGGATACCGACAGCATTTCCCTGGGAGACCGAAACAATGAACCGATTCGTACAACTTCACCTCCTGACCTCCTATCCGCCGGCCAACCTCAACCGCGACGACCTGGGTCGTCCCAAGACCGCTCGCATGGGTGGCGCCGAGCGGCTACGCATTTCCTCCCAGAGTCTCAAGCGCGCCTGGCGCCAGTCGGAGGTCTTCAAGAGCGCCTTGGACGGCCACCTAGGGGTGCGTACCAAGCGGATGGGTGAGGAGGTGTGCCAGAAACTCTGTAAGGCCGGTGTCAAAAAGAAGCAGGCGCGCGAGTGGGCGCGATCCATCGCCGGTCGGTTCGGGAAGCTGAAAAAAGCGAAAGATGATGGCTCACAGGAAGGACTGCACATCGAGCAGCTCGCCCACTTCAGCCCCGATGAGCAAGACGCCATCGACGCCCTCGTCTCGACCCTCGTTGAAAGTGGAAGCGCTCCAACGGAGCAGGATCTCGATCTGCTCTGTCACGAGAATCGCGCCGCGGACATCGCATTGTTCGGGCGCATGCTTGCCGAGCACCCGGCCTACAACTGTGAAGCCGCAGCGCAGGTAGCCCATGCGATCACGGTCCACGGAGTCACGGTCGAGGACGACTTCTACACCGCTGTGGACGATCTCAACCGCGGCGAGGAGGATGTGGGCGCGGGTCACATGGGGGAGACGGAGTTCGCCGCCGGGCTCTTCTATCTCTATCTCTGCATCGATCGCGAGCTGCTCGCCGAGAATCTCGATGGCGACGCCGACCTCGCCAAGAAGACTCTGGCGGCCTTGATCGAGGCGGCGGCCACCGTCGCTCCCACGGGTAAGCAGGCCAGCTTCGCCTCGCGTGCCCGCGCATCCTATCTCCTCTGCGAGAAGGGCGATCAGCAACCGCGCTCCCTCTCGGTGGCCTTCCTCAAACCCGTGATGGGAGACGACCTTCTGGCCCAGGCGGTGTCGCGTCTCAACGAAGCCGTATCGAACATGGACCAGGTTTATGGCGCCTGCGCGGATCAGCGTTGCAGCCTCAACGCGGAGATCGGAGAGGGCAGTCTGGCCGACGTCATCCGATGCGCCCAGGAGTAACCACCCATGCGTCGCTATCTGCTCTTTCGCCTATTTGGCCCCCTTGCCGCCTGGGGTGACATCGCCGTGGGTGAGCACCGCCCCAGCGCGGCCCACCCGACGAAATCCGCGATCGTTGGCCTGGTCGCGGCGGCGCTCGGGATTCGCCGTGAGGAAGAAGACCGCCACCGTGACCTAGCCCAAGGCTACGGTCTCGGTGTGCGAGTCGATGCGACGGGTGAGCTCTTACGCGATTACCACACCGTGCAGGTGCCGCCGGCACGAAAAGGCGTCCGTCACCACACACGGCGCGACGAGCTCAGCGTGCCGGACCTGTACACGATCCTCTCGCAGAGGGACTACCGTGCGGAGGCCCATTACACCGTGGCCCTCTGGCCGAATGATCCCGCTCCATACCCTCTGGAGGAGATCGCCGAGGCCCTGCGGCGACCGCGATTCGTGCTCTACCTGGGGCGCAAGTCGTGTCCTCCGGCGCTCCCTCTTGCGGCGTTGATCCGCGAGGCAGCGACCCTGCGGGAGGCGTTCGATGCCTGTCCGCCGGACACTGAGTCGTTGGATGGCCTCCGGTGGGATGATGCTCCCGGGTTCTACTGGGAAGGGTTGACCGCCCAGGAAGCTGGATTCAGCGACTGGCTGACCAGCCAGCGACGCGACCTGCCCCTTAGCCGCCGCCGGTGGCAATTTCGCAGTCGTGAGGAACACCAGGGACTCGACGGCGGAGGGAAGACCCCATGAGTTACTTCAGCCGTGTAACCCTCGACCCGCAGCGCAGCGATGCCGGGTCGCTCATCCGTCAGCTCGGCGCCGGCGCGTACCGCGAGCACCAGACCATCTGGCGTCTGTTCGGCCACGATCCGAAGGCGCAACGAGATTTCCTTTACCGCCGGGACGAGGGGCAACGCTACCGCCGTTACTACGTCGTCTCCCATCGCCAACCTCAGGACGATACCGGGCTGTGGCGGATTGAGACCAAGCCGTACACCCCACGACTGAAAACCGGGGGGCGTCTCGCCTTCTCCCTGCGCGCCAACCCGGTGGTGACTCGTGTCGACGAAGACGGTAAGCGCCGCCGTCACGACGTGGTGATGGATGCCAAGTCCCGGATGGCCTACAAAGAGCTGCCTCTCGCGAAACGCCCTGTTTTGGCCGGGCTAGTAGAAGAGGCGGGGTGGAATTGGCTGCTTGCGAGGGCTCCGAAGCACGGCTTCGAAGTCTCATCTCGGGGGGTCCGTGTGGATGCCTATCGGCCCCAGGAGAGTGGCAGCCGGAAGAGGGGCGAGAACATCCGTTTCAGCACCCTCGACTTTGAGGGGGTGCTGACGATTACCGATGCTGACCGGTTCGTCGACGTGCTCTTTCGCGGGCTTGGACCGGCCAAGGCGTTTGGCTGTGGCCTACTGCTGGTTCGGTCCATCTGATGCTTCCCCCACTCCGCCCCATCGCCATAAAAGAGCGCACCTCGGTCCTCTTCGTGGAGCGCGGGGAGCTTGATGTGGCCGACGGGGCGTTCGTCCTCATGGATAAGACGGGGGTTCGGACCCACATCCCCATCGGTAGCGTCGCCTGCCTCATGTTGGAGCCGGGCATCCGCGTCTCTCACGCGGCGACAGTGTTGGCCGCCCGGGTGGGAACTCTGCTGGTCTGGGTCGGTGAGGCAGGGGTGCGTCTCTACGCTTCCGGCCAACCCGGCGGCGCGCGATCGGATCGACTCTTGTATCAGGCAAGTCTCGCGTTGGATGAAACGGCACGCCTCAAGGTCGTACGCAAGATGTATCAGATGCGATTTCAGGACGAACCACCGGCTCGCCGGAGTGTGCAGCAACTCCGTGGCATCGAAGGAGTCCGGGTGCGCAAGATGTACGAGTTGCTCGCCCGGAAGTACGGCGTGACTTGGAAGCGACGAGACTACGATGCCACCACCTGGGAGAGTGGCGATCTTCCCAACCGGTGTCTCTCCTCCGCCACCGCCTGTCTCTATGGGATCACCGAAGCAGCCATTTTGGCCGCCGGCTATGCGCCGGCGATCGGCTTCATTCACACCGGAAAGCCACTCTCTTTCGTCTACGACATCGCAGACATCTTCAAGTTCGAGACGGTCGTGCCGGTGGCCTTTCGCGTCGCCGCAAAGAAGCCATCGGAACCCGAACGCGCGGTGCGAATCGCATGCCGGGACATGTTCCGTCAGACCCGTCTGCTCAAGCGGATCATCCCGAGCATCGAGGAGACTCTCGCGGCAGGAGGTCTGGAGGTACCGAAGCCACCGGAAGAGGCCGTCACACCGGCCATTCCTCCCCCGGAGCCCCTCGGCGATGCTGGCCATCGTGGTTGAGAACGCCCCTCCCCGGTTGCGCGGGCGGCTGGCCGTATGGCTTCTCGAAGTCCGTGCAGGGGTCTATGTTGGTCAGCTCTCCAAACGGGTGCGAGAGATGATCTGGCACCAGGTCTCCGAGGGTCTCGAAGACGGCAACGCGGTCATGATCTGGAGCACCAACACGGAAGCCGGTTTTGACTTCGTCACCCTGGGAAAAAACAGACGCATCCCCGTCGAGCTGGACGGGGCGAAACTTGTCTCCTTTCTGCCACCGGCGGAACTGGAGCCGCTCTCTGACAATGGATCACTCAGCCAAACGCCTCCTTGAAACTCCAGGTGCGGGTCGGCGTGGCCGCATCTCGGTAGATCCGGTGGCCACGTTTTTGTTCTGGTAATTCAAGGAGATCGATGAAGTGCGTTCCCCGCACACGCGGGGATGAACCGTCATTGGAATCGCTAGGAACACCAATGCGTGGGCGTTCCCCGCACACGCGGGGATGAACCGTACCCGATACAGGAGGGGGCCTCAGGGTGGACGCGTTCCCCGCACACGCGGGGATGAACCGCCTCCGGGACCGCCACCAAGCCGCCATGCGCGGCGTTCCCCGCACACGCGGGGATGAACCGGCCATGGCGTCGGCATACTGCCGCGCCTCCCGGCGTTCCCCGCACACGCGGGGATGAACCGCGAGCCGGCGCAATGCGCCGGCTCAGGGTTAGGCGTTCCCCGCACACGCGGGGATGAACCGCCTGCCAGCAAGCTGGCGTCGCCCACGGGACGGCGTTCCCCGCACACGCGGGGATGAACCGCGAGCCGGCGCAATGCGCCGGCTCAGGGTTAGGCGTTCCCCGCACACGCGGGGATGAACCGGCGTATCGCGCAATCGCAGCCATCCCCGCCCCGCGTTCCCCGCACACGCGGGGATGAACCGATCAGATGGCAGGCGGAACGGATCCTGCCAGAGCGTTCCCCGCACACGCGGGGATGAACCGGTAGGGGTTTCCATGGGGTCTCCTTTCAAGGGGCGTTCCCCGCACACGCGGGGATGAACCGGGCGACGTGGTCCAATCACCCTCGACGTCTGCGCGTTCCCCGCACACGCGGGGATGAACCGACCACGGTCCACGCATGGGCCGGGGTGGGGGCGCGTTCCCCGCACACGCGGGGATGAACCGTGGCGCGATGTAGCGGCTGTAATGCGCCTCTTGCGTTCCCCGCACACGCGGGGATGAACCGCGAGCCGGCGCAATGCGCCGGCTCAGGGTTAGGCGTTCCCCGCACACGCGGGGATGAACCGGCATTGCGAGGTTGCCTCCCATGGCACACACAGCGTTCCCCGCACACGCGGGGATGAACCA
>Ga0210022_1002963_pt1 | contig 10369 bp, 11 predicted proteins | sample CryGeymeta201520_FD_183984 | JGI IMG/M metagenome (GOLD analysis project Ga0210022, IMG submission 183984) | Groundwater microbial communities from Crystal Geyser aquifers in Utah, USA - Crystal Geyser metaG 2015-20 (SPAdes) (version 2) | ecosystem: Environmental > Aquatic > Deep subsurface >... | reverse complement strand
AACTCGGCGATCTGGATGCCGCTGATGATTGTGTCGGTGCGCGTGCTGATGTGACGCGAGGCTTGTTCCTCATATTGCGCCTCACCGGAGGAAGTGGATTTCGAGTGCTGGAAATCCTCGCTGCTCACCACCACCGCCACCTGAAATACTTTGGCGATATCGGCGCGGGCACGATCCTTGGCTTCTTCCTGCGAGGCCGCGTGGCCGCGTCCGATCAGATATTGCTCGTTCCTGTATTGGGCGCTATCACCGGCGATCCAGTCGGGTACGGTCGGCTGGCTGACACAACCGGAGAGGCAGGAAAGCGTCAGAGCGAATGCGGCAAAGGTAGAGCGTTTCATTTTCATCTCCTGAGGGCTGATCAATAGGGCATCGAATGCTGGGACAAGTAAGTCTTGCGTGCCTGGCGGATGGTTACCTGCGGATACACCCGGGTTGCAATCAGATTCTGATCCTTTCCCAGCAATTCCACCGTTACATCGTAGCTACCCGGGGGCAGGGAAAGCCGGGCCAGTTGCACATTGGCGGGCAGCGTCAACCAGCTGCGGGTGTCGGCACGCTCGGTGGCGATGGTGACCACCCTTACGAGCAGGGAACCGATCATTTTAGTGGCGGCATCATCCCGGCGCTGAGCGGATTTATCCACGGACTCCTGCATCACTCCCTTGGCAATCGCACGCGCCACGGCACGGGCAGTAATCGCGGGCATTCGTGCAGACAGGCTGGCGCGGGCAATGGTATCAATATCTTCCATGATCTGGGTGTCAGCCTGTTTGCCGGAGACGCTGATGCGGGCGCAAGCTACCCGGCTGGGGCGCGATTCGTAATAGGGCAGGGCGAGGTTGATCAGCACGGGTGGAGTGGTTGGTGTCGTGTCCGTATTCTTGGCGCGTTTGGATGCATCCACGGCGGCCGCTGGCGGAGGTGTCCACATGCCGATGACTTTCTCGCGTTTGATGGGGGCCAGACCATTGTTGAGGATGAAGACCAGCTCGCCTTCCGCTTCCGAACTTGCTGTTGTTTCTTTCGTCGAAGCGACACTGAATTCCTGCTGATAGCGGGCCAGTTCGTCGGCCAATCCCTGCTGCCGGGCCAGCCGCAGCAGATCGAATTGGAGCATCGTCGGCACGTCTATGGAAAAATGGGCCCGGTTTTTTTTGTAGGCTTCATAGGCTTTGCGGTAGGCAATCATGGCATCGCTCCATTCGCCCAGTTCGTCATAGATCATCCCGGTGAGCTGGCGCGACAGGGCATCTTCGGTGAATTTGCTGTCGGGTATTTTCTCCGCAATCTCGCGCAACTTGAGATCAATCTGCAATGCCTCGACCCGCGCCTCGTTGGGTTGCCCCAGTTCCAGATAATTGAGTGCCATGTACAGATGCACCAGCACCTGTTCGTAATCGTCTCCCGCGTAGCTGACCGTCGCATCGTTGACCATAAAGGACAGCGCATGTTCGCTGACGCTTTCGGCATACAACCGTTCCATCTCCTGTTTGGCGGCCTCCAGCGATTCATTGGAGGCCACAAAATCACGTTTCATGCGCTGCACCATGCCCTTGTTGAGCAGGTACAGCGCACGGTCTCGCTTGTCACCGGATTGATCTTCGATGGACTTCAGCGCTTCATCGTAGTGCTGTTCCGCCAGCTGTTGTTTGATGATCGCGAACGAATTGCTGTAAGTCGCGCAGCCGTTCAATGCCAGGACACAGGCCAGGGTGGCCAGCCAGATGGAAACCCTGCCAATGTACGTCGGCAAGTCCTCCATCCCGCCGCGCAAGCGCTGGGCGGACATTGTGAATCGCGTCATCAGCGGCCTAGAAATTCAGCTTGCTGCGCTCCACCAGTTTTTTGATCTTCTTCTGTCCCACCCATACCTTGCGGTTGTCGGCCAGACTGATGAGAGTCAGATCCACCTGGTAGTAACGCAATTGCGTTTTACCGGAGGCGTCAATAATGGTGTTGATCGTGCCTTTCAGCATGAAGTCTGCACCTTGCTCTTCGCCCATCGCTTTGCGCGTGGCCTCGCGCGCATGCAGATCCTGGTCCTTGCGTTCATCGCGGATCTCCTGGCGCTCGGTGGACGATGCGACAAACTGCACCCGGCCGGAATTGATCAGGGAGCGTTCCAGATCCGCGACGAAGGTGTTGACGTTGATGTGCTCGTGGCTCAGGTTGCGCACTTCACCCACGATCACCGCCGGTTGCCGTTTTTGGCTGCGCGTGAATTCATCGAGCCAGACGCGGTTCAGCACATCCTGCATCATCTCCGCCGACACCAATTGTGAATCCGTGTCGTTCCACGCGCCGCTCAGGTCGATTTGCTGGTTCACGTCCACCCGCTCAACCGAAGTGGCGCAGCCGCTCACCAACCAGGCCAGAGCCACCAGTACGGCGGCAGATTTTGTCGAAAATATAGTCCGGCTCATTATTTTTTCTCCTTGGCAACGCGGTCAAAAATGTTGTCCGCCTGCGTTTCAATATAGCGTTTCAGATCGGTGTTCATGCTCTGTACCCCATCCAGGGTGCTTTTCACCTGCTTCATATCCAGTTCGGCGATGGAGTAGACGACATTGGTTTTGGGGTCGCGCCACGAACCGATGATCCGGGCACCGCTCAGATTGACCTTGCTCAGACTGCTGATCTGGCGCGACACCGATTCTTCCGCGACGGCAGTGCCGCCGGACTTGGCGGCGGCCATATAGTCGCTGCTTACCACATCCATGTATGACGACAACACACGCGCCACCTCGGCGCGCGCCCGATCGTCGGCAACCGATTTTTGCAGCGACAGGTCTCCGGCTGGAGAGGCCGATCCAACCCCGTGGAACAGGCGTCCATCCTTGTTGTTCAGGATGCTGGTGCCCTGGTTGACCCAATCGGGTGCACCCTTGAGCCCCAGATTGCTCTCTACTTTCGTGGTGCTGGAACAGGCCGTGATGACTCCAGCCAAAGCTGCGATAGCCAGTAACTTTGTGACAGTGAGTGATATTTTCATGACGTTCTCCTGGGTTGGAACAACAGGTTTGAAGTTGTCGCAGAATGTGTGCGATGCCGGTAGTGCCGTCATCATAATGCGAATCGCCGAATCGCCGAAATTTTTCGCGGCAAACAGTGTTACACTGCGCGCCGCAATTTCGTTTCAGTCTGAAACATGGCGACAGAAATCGTAGCGAGCGGTTGCATGGCAAGGCGCACGGAGCGGAGGAACCGGAGTGTACACAGAAGTACATGAGGATTCCGAGCACCGCGCAACGCAGCCATGCAACCGCGCAGTAGATTCATGTCTCCATGTAGTGATTGCCACCGATTCCGGTTCGTCGTACCCACCTCATTCAGCCTCAGACTGGCGTTCTTGATTGAACGACAGGCCGTTTGTATCCAGAAAGAAAATATGTCATTTGCATCCCTCGGCTTGTCCGCCGAACTCGTCCGCGCCGTTACCGAGCGCGGTTATACCGAACCCACGCCGATCCAGGCGCAGGCCATTCCTGTCGTGCTCAAAGGCGGCGACCTGATGGGCGGCGCGCAGACCGGCACCGGCAAGACCGCCGGTTTCACCCTGCCACTGCTGCAACGCCTGATGGTGAATAACGTCGCAGGCAAATCTCCCATCCGCGCGCTGGTGCTCACGCCGACGCGCGAACTCGCCGCGCAGGTGGAAGAGAGCGTGCGCGAATACGGAAAATACCTGCCGCTCAAATCGATGATGATGTTCGGCGGCGTCAATATCAACCCGCAGATCAAGCAACTGCATGGCCGCGTGGACATTCTGGTGGCGACGCCGGGACGACTGCTCGACCATTTGCAGCAAAAGACGGTGGACTTGTCGCACGTCGAGATTCTGGTGCTGGACGAAGCCGACCGCATGCTGGACATGGGCTTCATCCGCGACATCAAGAAAGTGCTCGCAGTGCTGCCCAAACAGCGCCAGAACCTGCTGTTCTCCGCCACCTTCTCCGACGAAATCAAGCTGCTGGCCGACGGTCTGCTGAACAATCCCGCGCTGATCGAAGTGGCGCGCCGCAACGCGACGGCCGAACTGATCGAACAGCGCGTGTATCCGGTGGATCGCGAGCGCAAGCGCGAACTGCTGACGCATCTCATCAAGGAGCACAACTGGTTCCAGGTGCTGGTGTTCACCCGCACCAAGCACGGCGCGAACCGCCTGGCCGAGCAACTGGACAAGGACGGCATCCCCGCGATGGCGATCCACGGCAACAAGAGTCAGGCGGCGCGCACGCGGGCGCTGGCCGAATTCAAGACCGCCAAGTTGCAGGTGCTGGTGGCGACCGACATCGCCGCGCGCGGCATCGATATCATCGAGTTGCCGCACGTGGTGAACTTCGAGCTGCCCAACGTGCCGGAAGATTACGTGCACCGCATCGGCCGCACCGGACGCGCGGGCAGCTCGGGTGAGGCGAGTTCGCTGGTGTGTATCGACGAAAAGAAACTATTGAGCGACATCGAGCGCCTGACCAAGCGCGAGATTCCCGTGGTCCAGGTGCCGGGTTTTGAACCCGACCCGCGCATCAAGGCCGAGCCCATCCTGAATGGCTCGAACCGGGGGCAGGGCGGACGCGGGCAGGGGCAAGGTCGCGGTCAGCCGCGGTCGGGCGGCGCACCGCGCAGCGGAGGCAAGCCGGCAGGCGGTGCGGGGCGCGGTGCTGCGCCGTCGGGTGCACAACATCGTTCCGGCGGGCGCGGACGATAACCTCAGATAAGTTTTGGTTTGTCATTCCCGCGTAGGCGGGAATCCAGCCATCAAAATTATCCTGCGAAGCAGACAAAACAAACTGCATTTTCCATCACTGCACTGGATTCCGGCCTTCGCCGGAATGACGCAGTTTTTATAACGGGTATTGAGAATGAACGAAACTATCACGAACGAGGAAGCCATCGCCGCCACCAAACTGTGGCTGGAGCGGGCAGTGATCGGGCTCAATCTCTGCCCTTTCGCCAAGGGCGTGCACGTCAAGAACCAGATAAGGTATGTGGTGAGCGCGGCACAAACACCGGATGAATTGCTGCGCGACGTATTGAGTGAATTGGAACTCCTGGCCGAGACGCCGCGCGACAAGATCGACACCACGCTATTGATTCACCCGCAGGTGCTGACCGATTTTCTCGACTACAACGATTTCCTCGAAGTGGTGGATGCCGCGCTGGAAGAAGTCGATCTGGCGGGCGAATTGCAAGTCGCCAGCATGCATCCGCACTATCAATTCGCCGACACCAAGCCAGATGACATCACCAATTTCACCAACCGTTCGCCTTACCCCACCCTGCACTTGTTGCGTGAAGACAGCATTGAAGAGGCGGTGGCAGCCTTCCCCGAGGCCGAGATGATCTTCGAGAAGAACATCGAGACCCTGCGCAAACTGGGCCACGAAGGCTGGGATGCGCTGGGACTGGCGGCAGTGCAGAAAAAGTAATTTGAAAACCTGCTGCGCGGCTGGATTGCGGCGTTGCGCGGTGCTCGAAATCCTCATGCACTGCATGTGCACTCCGCTTTCTGTGCTCCGTGCGCCTTGCACTTCAACCGCTCGCTACGGTTTTCAAATCACTTTATGCACATCTGAAAATCAGCGGTATCCTTGATTCATGACCACACCCGACTATTCGCAACTCACGCCCGACTGTGTGCTCAACGCGCTGGAAAGCATCGGCTTGCGTTGCGACGGTCGCCTGCTGGCGCTCAACAGCTACGAGAATCGCGTGTACCAGGTCGGCATGGATGAGGGCGCGCCGCGGGTCGCCAAGTTCTACCGTCCCGCGCGCTGGAGCGACGACGCCATCCTCGAAGAGCACGCCTTCGTGCAGGAACTGGTCGAACGCGAAATTCCCGTCGTGCCTGCCTCGGTGATCGACGGCAAGACGCTGCATCACTTCGATGGCTTTCGTTTTTCTGTTTTTGAAAAACACGGCGGGCGGGCGCCGGAACTGGAGAATCGCGACACGCTGGAATGGATGGGGCGCTTCCTCGGGCGCATCCACGCGGTCGGCGCGCTCAAGGATTATCAGCAGCGTCCCGCATTGAATATCGAAACGTTCGGCACCGAACCGCGCGATTTTCTGCTGGCGAATCATTTCATTCCGCCCGACCTCGACGCGGCCTATCGCAGCGTGGCGCAACAGGCGCTGGACGGCGTGCGCCATTGCTTTGACCGGGCGGGCGAGGTGAAGCCATTGCGCCTGCACGGCGACTGCCATGCCGGCAATGTGCTGTGGACGGACGACGGACCGCACTTCGTGGACTTCGACGACAGCCGCATGGGGCCGGCGGTGCAGGACCTGTGGATGCTGCTCTCCGGCGAGCGCGCAGACCGCGTGCGCCAGATGGGCGACGTGCTCGCCGGCTACGAAGATTTCTGTGAATTCGATACGCGCGAGCTGCACCTGATCGAAGCACTGCGCACCCTGCGGCTGATCCACTACGCTGCCTGGCTGGCGCGGCGCTGGGACGATGCCGCTTTCAAGCAGGCGTTCCCGTGGTTCAACACACAGCACTATTGGCAGGATCGGATATTGGAATTGCGCGAACAGATCGCGCTGATGGAGGAGCCGCCGCTGTGGCAGCAATAACTCAAAGCACCCTCACCCTAACCCTCTCCCAAAGGGCGAAGGAATTGGCTCCCTTCCCCCGCCGTGGGAAGGGCTGGGGATGAGGGAACCATCGTTGAAAAACCATGAAACCTGATTCAAACCTCTGCCCCTGTGGCAGCCAAAAAACCTATACCGATTGCTGCGCCCGCTACGTGGATGGCAGCGAACCCGCTCCCGGCGCCGAAGCGCTCATGCGTTCGCGCTACACCGCCTATACCCTGTTACGCGAAGACTACTTGCTTTCCACTTGGCATCCCTCCACGCGCCCCGTCGCACTGGGATTGGCCGATGAAGCGCCGACAAAATGGCTGGGTCTGGAGGTAAAACGCCACGAACAGCAGGATACAAACCATGCCCTCGTCGAATTCGTCGCGCGCTACAAAGTGAACGGACGCGCGCAGCGGCTGCATGAGACCAGCCGCTTTGTGCGCGAGGGCGGGCGCTGGCTGTATGTGGAGGGTGAGATGTGATCGGCGGGCCAATGCAATACAATCATCCAACCATATAAGCCAAACAAACATGAATACTGAAACTGAAAACAACACCCTGGTGATCACCGCCATCGGCGCGGACAAGCCCGGCCTCGTCGAGCGCCTGACCGCCCGCATCGGCGAGAGCGGCTGCAACATCGACGAAAGCAGCATGGCCGCCCTGGGTGGCCAATGCGCGCTCATCTTGCGGGTCAGGGGTCCCTGGCACGCGCTCTCCAAGCTGGAAGGGCAATTGCCCGCGCTCGGCCAGCAACTGGAACTGACCCTGCATCACGAGCGCACCGGCAAACGCAAACCGACCGATGCCGCCATTCCCTACACCGTCGAACTGGTGTCGCCTGACCGTCCCGGCGTCGTGCACAACTTGGCGGCATTCTTCGCGCGCAATGGCATCAACATCGAAGAACTGCAGACCAGCACCTATCCCGCCCAGCACACCGAAACACCGACGCTTTCCGTCGTCATGACAGTTGCCATTCCAGCCAGCATGCAAATCGCCAATCTGCGCGGGGATTTTCTGGATTACTGCGACGACCTCAACCTCGATGCGACGTTCGAGCCGCTGCGGGGATAAGTTGCATGGTCGGAAGGTTTGTAGATAGTTGGGATTGCAGTACGAAACATCTCATCCCCGGCCTTGTGTGGAATTTCACACAAGGCCGATTCCAGGCTATCTTTAATTTCGTCCGGAACCGGCTGGCGCGGTCTGGTTTCTGCCGTTGCCGCACGGCCAAGCAGCGATCCCGCCAGTGAGACGGGCGAAAATCAGTACACCATGGCCTGATTTTTTCCGTTGCGCTTGGCCCGATACATCGCATCGTCAGCGAGTTTTATCAGCAGATCGGCTTCACTTCCATGCTCGGGGTAGCAGGCAATACCGATACTGGCGCCAATAAAATCGACGGTCTGGCACTGGTCGGAATAGGTAAGGTTGAGCGCGGGTATGATCTTCTCCTCGGAAACCTTCAAACCGAGCAAAGGATTCGTCGTGTTGAGCACCAGCACGAATTCGTCCCCGCCGAGGCGGGCGACTGTTTCGTGCTGGCGCAGCATCGAGCGCAAACGGATACCCACCTGCTGCAGAATATAATCTCCCGTTTTATGGCCAAAAAGATCGTTCGCCTGCTTGAAACCATCCAGATCGAGAAACAGCACAGCCATATCTTCATGGTTGCGTTTCGCGTTGTGCAAACTGATGTTGAGACGGTCGAAGAACAGGGGGCGCCCCGGCAATTTTGTCAGCGGGTCGAGCAAACGCTCGGTAACGTCGATGGCGGTGCACTGAATGCGTTTCGCTCCGGATGATTGCACTTTGGCGAATAATTCAACCCGCTTTTCGCCGATTTTGCCCTGAATGCAATCCAATTTCCCGTCGCGCAACAGTTTGTCCAAAAGGTCGGTGCCGCAGGCATTGTTCGCGTTGGGATCAAGTTCGCCAAGAAAGTTAGCCAACAGTTTGCCGGAATGGTCGCCATACAACTGGGTGGAGCGGTCGTTCTGGTAAAAGATACGAGCATCGGCGGGGTTGTCGCCGAGCCATTCGGCCGCAAAAATCGGAATTGGGGCACCCTTTGCTTCAAAGCGGAAGGGACGGGGGTTTGGTGTTGCAGAAAAGGTCATGGCGACTCTCTCTGATTGGCGGAACAGTAGTACCCCTATTGATTGCTCAATTGTTGCAGGATGTGTCCCACGGTTTCGAGCGCCTGCTGGAAGGCAAGGCTCAACAGGGGGGCGATGAAGGGGACGACCAGCGCCAGCGCGCCGAAACCGACTGCCAGCGTGATCGGGAAGCCGACCGCGAAGATGTTGAGTTGCGGCGCGCTGCGGGTGAGGATGCCGAGCGCCAGATTGGTGGTGAGCAGCGCGGCGATCAGGGGCAGCGACAACTGCAGGGCGTAAGCGAACAGGCTGCCGCCCCATTCCGCGACGGTACGGAATGCGCCCGCCGTGAGCGGCGCGCTGCTGATCGGGAACGACTGAAAGCTGTCCGCCAACGCTGCCAGCATGTACAGGTGCAAGTCCATCGCCACGAATAACAGCGCCACCAGAATGCCGAGGAATTGCGCGATGAGCGGGGTGAAACCGGCATTTTGCGGATCGAAGAAATTGGCGAAGCCCAATCCCATCTGCATGCCGGCGATGTCGCCCGCCATCTCGATCGCGGAGAAGATCAGGCGAATCGAAAATCCCATCATCAGTCCTGCCACGATTTGTTGCGCCAGCACGAACAGTCCCGCTGCCGAAGCGGGGTCGGGCAGGTGCTCGGTGTTGAGTGTCGGGGCGATGATGAGTGCCAGCATGAACGCGAGGCCGATCTTGACGCGAGCCGGCACCTGGCGGTTGCCGAGCAGCGGTGAACTGGCGATCAGCGCCAGGATGCGCGCCAAAGGATAGATCAGGGTGGCGAGCCAGACGGTGAGTTGGGCGCTGGTGAAGCTGATCATGTCCTTATCCCACGAGATAAGGCAGGCTGCCGTAAAGGCGGATCATGTAATCGAGCAACAGGCCGATCATCCAGTGTCCGCAGAACAGGATCGCCAAAAAGATGCCGAACAGTTTTGGAATGAACGACAGGGTCATTTCGTTGATCTGGGTCGCGGCCTGAAACACGCTGACGGCCAGACCGATGGCCAGTGCGGTCAGCAGCATCGGGGCGGCGACCAGTAACGTCATTTCGACGGCCTGTTGGCCGATGGTCATCACGGTTTCCGGTGTCATTTGAGCACTCCTATGAATTGATTTACCAGCTTGAAATCCGTGCGCGGAAATCGTGGCGAGCAGGCTGCAGCAGGGTGCGGCCGGAGCGCAGCAACCGGAATGTACTTTTTGTACATGAGGATTGCGAGCACCGCCCAATCCCTGATCCAGTCTGCGCAGTCGATTTCATGTGTAGAAACTCTGCACGAGCGAGCCGATCAACAGATGCCAGCCGTCGGCCAGCACGAACAGCATGATTTTGAACGGCAACGAGATGATGGCGGGGGAGACCATCATCATCCCCATCGACATCAGCACGCTGGCCACCACCATGTCGATGATGAGGAACGGGATGAAGATGACGAATCCGATCTGGAAGGCGGTCTTCAGTTCGCTGGTGACATAGGCTGGCACCAGAATCTGCAGCGGCACCTTCTCGGGACTTTCCAGCGCCCCGCTGTTGGCGATGCGCACGAACAGCGCCAGGTCGGGTTCGCGCGTCTGGCGCAGCATGAAAGTTTTGAGCGGGACGATGCCTTTGTCGTAAGCCTGCTGCAGCGTGATCCTGTTTTCGCTAT
>Ga0210022_1002960_pt1 | contig 10372 bp, 10 predicted proteins | sample CryGeymeta201520_FD_183984 | JGI IMG/M metagenome (GOLD analysis project Ga0210022, IMG submission 183984) | Groundwater microbial communities from Crystal Geyser aquifers in Utah, USA - Crystal Geyser metaG 2015-20 (SPAdes) (version 2) | ecosystem: Environmental > Aquatic > Deep subsurface >... | reverse complement strand
TTTGTGTCTTGGTGCCTTTGTGGCTACCTGAGCAGTTACACACTATTTATCCTGACATTGTGAGATCAGGCAGTAACCGGTAACTTTCATAGAATGAAGGAGTCTTTGACAAAGCTCCATAAATCTGTTACGATCCCTATGACTTTGTTCTCAGATAAGGAAATGTTTTATGAAACCTCTCGGTATCATGGCCGGTTCGGCTTTCTTCCAGAGGAGGGAGCTTTTTGGGCCCCTGGAGGGAAAGATGGTGGAAAATGAGTTCGGCCAGGCAAATGTCTTCCTTTCCGATGCAGTTGTCTTTGTACCGAGGCATGGTAAAGACCCACGGCATTATATCCTCCCCCATCTGATCAATCATCAGGCCAATATAAAGGCATTGAGAGACCTGGGAGTTAGAGAAGCCGTTGGTATCAATTCCACCGGTTCCCTGAAAATAGCGCTAAAACCAGGGACGATTGTTGTCCCCCATGACTTTATCATGCTTTCCGGGGCGCCGACTATCTTTAGCGGCGAATCTGACCATATTACGCCGACCATGAGTGAAGATCTCCGTCGGGGACTTATTGACACAGCTATTGACTGCGGTTTTGATGTTCTCAAAGAGGGTATCTACTGGCAGACCACGGGGCCAAGGCTGGAAACAAAGGCTGAGATTCTCATGATGGCGCAATTTGCAGATATTGTAGGAATGACGATGGCCAGTGAGGCGGTAATCGCCGGAGAATTAGATATATCTTATGCGTCTCTCTGTTCTATAGATAATTATGGTCATGGTCTCGGGGAAAAGGAGTTGACCATGGGAGAGATATCAAAGCATGCCGCCGGAAATGCCGAGGCGATGATAAGAATTATCATGAGCTATGTGGAAAGGAGAAAAGGATGAAATTTTCCAAGAAAGGGGACGGTGGCGAGACAAGTTTACTCGGCGGACAGCGGATTCCAAAATATGATCCCAGACCGGATACCTACGGAACCCTGGATGAAGCCAGCTCCGTTCTCGGTGTGGCCAGGGCAATGGTAAAAAATGATAAGGTCAAAGAGATTATCCTTGGCGTCCAGAGGGATTTGCTCATCATAGGGGCGGACCTTTCCACCCTGCCTGCCGATGTTCATTTGCTGAAGAGGAGGATCGGTGAAGGTGATGTCGGCCGTTTAGAGGGAATTATTGATGACCTGCAAAAGGATGTAAAATTAAAGGACGAATTTATCTATCCGGGAGAGACAGTGGTATCTGCCCAGATTGATGTGGCAAGGACAATTATCAGGAGGGCGGAGAGGAAGGCCGGAAGGCTCAAAAGTGAGGGCCTGATCGCCAATGACGAGATACTCAGGCACCTCAATCGCCTGGCCGACATGCTCTTTGTCCTGGCAAGATTTGAGGAACAGAGGGAAAATGGAAATTCAAGGGCAATTGAGAATAGGGACACGGGGGAGCGATCTGGCCCTGAAACAGACGCACTGGGTGGCAGACAGGCTGAAGGAGCAATTCCCCGGCTTAACGATCAAAATTACCGTGATTAAAACTAAAGGAGACATTATGCAGGATGTCTCCCTCGTTAAGATAGGCGGGAAAGGTGTTTTTGTCAGGGAGATCGAGGATGCGCTTCTCCGGGATGAGATTGATATCGCCGTGCACAGCATGAAGGATGTTCCTGTGGAACTTCCCGAGGGTTTGGAGATTGGAGTCATAACCGAGAGAGAGGATCCCCGGGATGTCCTGATCTCGAAAGACGGCAGAAAGCTAAATGAACTTCCCCAAGGCGCCCGCATCGGAACCGGCTCATTACGCAGGGGATTTCAGCTTAAGAACTTTTTACCGGACATTGAAATCGTTCCTCTCCGGGGCAACCTGAATACGAGGATAAGGAAAGTGGAAACGGATAACCTCGACGGCGTTATCGTTGCCGCCGCAGGGATAAAGAGGATGGGATGGGTTCATCGGGTATCTCAGTTTATACCGGTGGAGATGATGCTGCCCGCCGTCGGGCAGGGGGCAATCGGGATAGAACTCCGCGTAGATGATAAAAAGGTGAGAGATACCATTTCCTTTGTTAACCATCCGTCCACGCGGCTGGAGGTGAGAGCCGAGAGGTCATTTTTAAAGTGGCTGGGTGGGGGTTGCCGCCTGCCCATTGCCGCCTACGGGAAGAGGCACGGTGATGATCTGATATTAAGGGGCCTTGTGGGGGGGCTGGACGGCAGGGTGATGATCAAAGATACTGTCAGAGGACGTATTGAAGAAGGCGAGGCGCTGGGTAAGAAGCTGGCCGATAATATCTCATCAAGGGGTGGACGGGCAATACTGGAATCAGTCATCCGTTGTAGGTCATAAGATGAAAAAAGGAAAAGTCTATCTCATCGGGGCCGGGCCGGGTGACCCTGGGCTTATCACTATCAGGGGGGTAAGATGCCTCCAGATATCTGATGTGATTATCTATGACCACCTGGTCGGCAAGGAGATCCTCCGCCATGCGAAGGACACCGCTCGCCTGATCTATGCAGGCAAGGAAGGGGGAAAACATACCCTTTCCCAGAAGGAGATAAATCAGACGCTTATCGAGGAGGCAGGGCATGGTCATATCGTGGCAAGGCTCAAGGGGGGGGACCCCTTTATCTTTGGGCGTGGTGGTGAAGAGGCCCAGGCACTCGCCCGGGCGGGGATTCCTTTTGAGGTGATCCCCGGTGTTACCTCTGCCGTTGCCGTCCCCGCCTATGCAGGTATTTCCCTGACCCATCGCGGCTACACATCTTCCGTAGCGTTTGTAACCGGCCGGCAGGATCCCACCGGGGAAGAAAGAGATATAGATTGGGAGGCATTAGCCCGTGTGGGTACCATCGTTTTCCTGATGGGTGTAAAAAATCTGCCCCATATCGTGGCCAATCTGATCAAGCATGGCAAAGATGCCGCTACGCCGGCAGCCTTGATCCGTTGGGGAACAACGGCAGATCAGGAGACCCTTGCCTGTCCCCTTAAGGATATGGGAAAGAAAGCGGAAGAGAGGCATTTTTCACCTCCTGCCATTCTCGTTGTCGGCCAGGTGGTTAGTCTCCGTGAGGATTTGAACTGGTTTGAGAAGAAGCCCCTTTTCGGTAAGGGTATCGTGATCACGAGGCCTGAGGCACAGGCCCACGAATTCGCCGCCCTCCTCCAGGAACAGGGGGCGCGGGTGATCTACTTTTCTGTCATCGAGATTGTCCCACCCGAGGACCTTCAGTATCTGGATCACGCCATCGAAGGTCTTGAGAAATATCAGTGGATCATTTTCACCAGTGCCAATGGTGTGGATTTCTTCTTTGCCCGCCTGAGAGAACGGGGGAGGGATATCCGTGATTTGAAGGGTATCAGGATCTGTGCCATCGGACCGGCAACGGGGGATAGAATTGAAAAACTTGGTATCCGGGTTGATCTCGTGCCGGAGACGTTTATTTCTGAGGGGATTGTGGAGGCCTTTTTCGGACTTGATGTCAGAGGTCAGAGATTTTTGCTTCCCCGGGCCGAGCAGGCAAGAGATATTATCCCGCAGGGACTGGCAAAACTCGGCGCCTCTGTCGAGGTTGTAACCGCTTACAGGACGGTGAACTCAGGGAGAAAAAAGGAGGACCTTGAGGAACTGATCAAGCAGGGAAAGGTGGATGTCGTCACCTTTACCAGCCCCTCTACGGTGACAAAATTTCTGGAAACCATGGGAAAGGGAGGGGGCTTTGTCCTGCCTCCGAACATCAAGATCGCCTGCATCGGTCCTGTTACTGAAAACGCGGTGCGAAAAGCGGGTCTTTCCGTGGATATCATGCAGGAACAATATACGATACCCGGTCTTGTGGAGGCAATAGCAGACTACTTCTGCAAAACTGGCTGCGGGGAAAATATATGATCGGTATTTCAAAATTGTACTGTGGAGCGGTAGAGGCCGCTGATGTCCTCCGCTACGGTAGGGAATCGGGAAAACTTCCCTCCCATCTCCTCCAGTTTTCTGCGGACAAAAAACCCGTGGTTGTCTGGAACATGACCAGGCGGTGCAATCTCAAGTGTATCCATTGTTACTCTAATTCCCAGAATATTTATTATGCCGATGAATTGACAACAGGTGAGGGAAAGCGGTTGATTGCCGATTTGGCTGCCTTCGGCTGCCCGGTGGTCCTCTTTTCCGGCGGCGAACCTCTGATACGTGAAGATCTTCACGAATTGGTCCAGTTTGCCGTGGATCAGGGGATGAGGGCCGTGATCTCCACCAACGGCACCTTGATTACTAAGGAGAAAGCGGAAGTATTCAGAAAGATCGGTCTGTCCTATGTCGGGGTCAGCCTCGATGGTGTCAAAGAAATCCATGACCGGTTCCGGGGGGTTAAGGGAGCCTTTGAAACGACAATGAAGGGGATTAGAATCTGCCGTGATGCGGGAATAAAAGTGGGTGTCCGCTTTACGATGACTAAGGGGAATTTCTCTGATATCCCCGCTATCTTTGATCTCCTTGAAGAGGAAGATATCCCGCGGGCATGTTTCTATCATCTCGTCTATGCGGGCCGTGGATCGAAGCTGATAGAGGAGGACCTGTCCCACGAAGAGAAGCGGATAGTCCTGGACCTCATCATGGACAGGACACGTGACCTTTTTACTAAGGGAACCCCACGGGAGGTTCTGACCGTGGACAACCATGCCGACGGACCATATCTCTATCTGCGACTCCTGAGGGAGGACCCTCAAAGGGCGGCGGAGGTCATGGAACTTCTGCTGATGAATGGGGGAAACAGTTCCGGCCACGGTATCGGTTGTGTGAGTTGGGATGGTGAAGTCCATGCGGATCAGTTCTGGAGAGGCTTATCATTCGGTAATGTAAGACAGAGGCCCTTCAGCGAAATCTGGATGGATACCTCCAACGAGCTGATGGCCAGGCTGAAAGATAAAAAACATCATCTGAAGGGAAGATGCGCTACCTGCTGCTGGCTCGCAATATGTGGGGGTAATTTTCGGGCCAGGGCGGAAGCGGCTACCGGTGATATATGGGCCCCTGATCCTGCCTGTTATCTTACCGATGAAGAGATTGATCGAAAAGTTGAAAGAGATTATAGGACGGTAGTTTTAGTGACAGGCGGGACCAGGAGCGGCAAGAGTAGTTTTGCCCTGGAACTGGCGGAAAAATTAGAGGGAAAGAGGCTGTTTTTAGCCACTGCCGAGGCCCTTGACGAAGAAATGGGGCAGAGGATTCACAGACATCGCAAGCAGAGGGGCAACCGGTGGGATACCCTGGAAGAACCTATCTATCTCGGAAAGGCGTTGAGACCAGCTCTGGGTTTGTATAAGACGATCGTTGTTGATTGCCTGACCCTCTGGATGTCCAATCTCCTCGGTAAATACCCTGATCAGGATGAGAACGCAGCGGAAATAATAGATGATTTCTTCTCGTGTCTTAGTGAGTTTGATGGCACACTGATCGTGATCTCCAATGAAGTAGGGATGGGAATAGTTCCGGATAATAAACTGGCGAGAATATACAGAGACCAGCTCGGTCTTCTCAACCAGAGGATGGCCGAGAGGGCAGATAAGGTTTACGTTCTCTTCTCCGGCATCCCCGTGGAGGTGAAAGGCAGGAAATCCCCCCTGCCCCCCTTTACAAAAGGGGGGTGAGGGGGGATTTTAAAGAGAGGTTGGGGTGATTTACAGATGAAAGATCTACAACTACAACAGATATTAAACAGTATACGCCCGGTGAGTAAAGACTATCTGGATCGGGCAAAGCTCAAAATGGACAGTCTTACAAAGCCGCAGGAAAGCCTTGGCCTACTTGAGGTTATCGCTCAGAGGTACGCGGCTATTGCCGAGGACATGAACCCATCCGTCAGCAGAAAGGTGATCTTTACATTCGCCGGCGATCATGGTGTTGTGGAGGAAGGTGTGAGCGCTTTCCCCAAGGGGGTTACCATCCAGATGGTCATGAATATGCTTGCCGGGGGGGCGGCAGTGAATGTCTTTGCCAGACATGTGGGGGCGAAGGTTGTGATTGTGGACATCGGTGTGGATCACGATTTTACATCTGCCCAAGGACTTGTGATCAATAAAGTAGGTTACGGGACAAAGAACTTTACGCAGGGCCCTGCCATGACATACGAACAAGCCTACGGTCAATAAGAGTCGGTATGGACCTGGCCGACGAGTATGCAAAAAAGGGAGTGGATATTATCGGGACGGGAGAAATGGGGATAGGCAACACCACCCCCTCCAGCGCGATCCTTTCCGTATTGTCCGGTCTGTCCGCGAGAGAAGTGACAGACAGGGGTACCGGCATTGACGACGGGGCGCTCCAGAAAAAAGTGGATGTCATCGAGAGGGGGATCCAGTTAAACCAGCCGGACCCTCAAGACCCCATAGATGTCCTTGCCAGGGTGGGCGGATTCGAGATTGGGGGCATAGCCGGTCTGATCATCGGGTGTGCCTTTCACCGGATACCGGCAGTGGTGGACGGTTTTATCTCCACAGCAGGGGCCATGATCGCCGTGGCGCTTTGGCCAACGATAAACGAGTATCTCTTTTTCTCCCATCTCTCTTCTGAAGCAGGGCACAGCAAGATGCTTGAGCAACTGGGGCAGAGACCGATCCTTGATCTCGCCATGAGATTGGGAGAGGGAACCGGTGCCGCCCTGGCCATGTCTGTGATCGAGGCGGCGACCAAAGTCATGACGGAGATGGCAACCTTTGCCTCAGCGGGAGTAAATGAGGGTATGTAGTGATCAAAGGATTCCTTGCTGCATTACATTTTCTTACCATTATCAGGATAACAAAAGGGTCTGACATTACAGGAGAGAAGTTGGGCGCGTCAATGACCTGCTTTCCCGTTGTCGGCCTATTCCTCGGCCTGGTACTCGTGGCGGTAAGATATACCTTCGGTTATATCCTTTCCCCCTCCATTGTGGATATACTTGTTATCGCGGTCCTGGTTGTCATTACGGGCGCCCTTCATCTCGATGGTTTTGCCGATACGGCCGATGGTCTGGCAGGGGGAAGGGATCGGGAAAGGAGCCTTGCCATCATGAGGGACAGCCGGATCGGCTCCTTTGCCGTAACCGGTCTGATACTTCTCCTGATGCTGAAGATATTTGCCCTGCGGGAGGTGCCCTCAGAAATTAAAAACAGGGCACTTCTGCTCATGCCTGTCATGGGAAGATGGTCAACGGTCCAACTGGCATTTGGCTTTACTTATGCCCGATCCGGACCGGGAACCGGCCTTGCCTTCACCCGGTTTGCTGGGAAAAGGGAATATGTCATCGCCACGCTCATCACCGCCTCCGTCTCGCTGGGTTTATTTTGGCTTCAGGGATTGACGGTGTTTTTTATTATCGCCCTTTTTACGCTACTTTTTGGTCTCTTCTTCCAGAGGCGTCTCGGCGGCGTGACAGGGGATATCATGGGCGCCGCCTGCGAGATAAACGAGGTGGTCACACTTTTAGCGATTGGCGGGATCTCCTCTTAATTTCCTTACGGGGGAAAAGTATTACTCCTGGCGGGCAGTTTCCTTTTCCTTCTTTTCCGGAAAGACATATAGATCTCTGCCCAGTTTCTTGCCCTTTTCGTATATATCCTTGCCCTTCTGGTATGTCTGCTTACTCTTTTCCACCACCTTGCCTGTTTCATTCCTGACCTTCTGTACAGTCTGTAACATGTTTTCGGTCACTTTTTTATGGGGATCCTTACAGTAAAAATATCCACCAACGGCAAGGAGGACAAGGAGAAACAGCAGCGTCAGCTTTATGAGCTTCTTAAAAAGAAAATAGGCGATGAAAAACACCAAAAATGTAACCGCCATAACGGCTAACGGATGGGTGTAGAGGTAATGTATAAATTTGTCCATTGTTAAACCTCCTCTCGATTTTTATATGGATTGTACCGCACATCTCAGGCAAAATCCATCATAACTATTCAGGATTCAGGATTCAGGATTCAGGATTCAGGAGTCAGGAGTCAGGAGCCAGGAGTCAGGAGCCAGAGTGAGATCGGAGGTATACATTTTATCCAGAATTCTGGCGCCTTAAGCAGTTAGGTTTCATCTTGACAAATAGCACGTCTGGTGTTTAGATTCTACGGTAAATCTTGAAGAGGTATGAGAATTGATCAGAGTGGCAGTGACAACGCTCGGTTGCAAGGTCAATCAGTATGAATCAGCGGGAATTATCGAGGCGCTCCATGAAGAGAAATTTTCCATCGTCCCCTTTATCGAGCAGGCGGACTGCTATATCATCAATACCTGTACCGTCACCGGCCGGGCAAATTACCAGTCAAGGCAGCTCATCAGGAGAGCCGGTCGGAGAAATCCTGAAGCCTCCATCATTGTTACGGGGTGTTATGCCCAGGTTGCACCTCATGAGATCGCCTCTCTACCGGGGGTGAGTGTTGTTGCCGGTAATATGGAAAAGGAATGCATAGCGGCCGCCATCCGTGCCATGGCAAGCGGCAAAAACCGAATCCTCGTTGGCGATATTTATCGGGCCAGAGAAATCGGGAGGCTTGCCGTGACGAAATTCCCCGGCCATACGAGGGCATTCCTGAAGATTCAGGATGGATGTAACTCTTTCTGCAGCTTCTGTATCGTCCCCTTTGCGAGGGGCCGGAGCAGGAGCCTTCCCGAAGACGAAGTCATGGACCGGATTGCCGTGCTCCGCCGGTCCGGCCACCGTGAAGTCGTCCTGACAGGAATCCACCTGGGCGCCTATGGTCAGGATCTGAGACCCCAGGCAAACCTTCTCCATATCTTAAGGAACGTGGAGGAACAGGGGACAGTGGAAAGGTTGCGCCTCAGTTCCTTAGGGCCGACAGAGATCACGGACGGGATGATTTCGTTGATGAAAGATGCGAAGATCATCTGCCGGCATCTACATATCCCCCTCCAGAGCGGGGATGATAAGATTTTATCCCTTATGGGAAGGAATTATGATGCCGCATTTTTCAGGAGGCTCCTGAAAACGATCTGGGAAGACATTCCCGATATAGCTATAGGTACAGATGTGATGGTGGGGTTTCCCGGGGAGGGAAAGGATGAATTCGGCAATACAGTTCGATTGATCGAGGAACTTCCCTTTGCCTATCTCCATGTCTTCCCTTACTCTGAACGACCCGGTACGCGCGCCGCAAGGCTGCCGGGGCGGGTCAGCCAGGCCGAAAAAAAAAGGCGGGTGGAGATATTGAGAGAGCTTGGGAAATATAAGAGAGATGCCTTTGCCAAGAGATTTAAAGAAAAAAAACTGTCTGTCCTCATTGAGACTGAAGAAGACGGCGCTGGTTTCATGAGAGGATTTTCTGACAATTATATTCCCGTGGTGGTCGCAGGTGGCGATTCTGCCCTTACCAACCAAATTATCCCTGTAATCCCAGATCATGCTCAAGATGGAAAGTTATTCGGAAAATTTTATTCGGAAAGTTTTATATGGGTGGATGGAAGGAGTATCAGTCAGTGACTGAAGAAGAAACACAAATGAGACCCAACAGTGAAACGGACAGTAGTAATTCCCTTTTCCCTGCCGGGGATGAACAGGAGGTAAGTGGGCTTTCAGAGGAAAGGATAGAAGCCCTCAGGAATTTTGAACAGATAATTTCCTATCAGTTCATGGATATCAGCCTCCTGGATAATGCCCTTACACATAAGTCTTTTGTCCATGAAAATCCGACACTTAACCGCAAGGACAATGAGAGGCTCGAATTTCTCGGAGATGCCGTCCTTGAACTATGCGTCAGCGACCTGTTGATGAAGATGTATCCAGATTATACAGAGGGTCAACTTTCAAGACGAAGGTCGTCCCTCGTGAACGAGTCGCCACTGGCAGATCTGGCCCAGAAATTTAAGGTTGGAGATTACCTCCTCTTCGGCAAGGGAGAGGAAAGCTCCGGCGGCAGGACGAAAAGCTCTATTCTTGCCAATACCTTCGAAGCCGTCATCGCCGCAATATATTTTGACTGCGGTTTCGAGAAGACAGAAGAATTTATCAGGCATCTCGTTGACTCCCTGATTGAGAGAGGTGCGAGACTTGTTGTTTATAAAGACTATAAAACGGTGGTCCAGGAAATCAGTCAAACCCGTTTTAAAGAGATGCCCAGATACACCTTGATTGATGAATACGGACCTGACCATGACAAGGTCTTCGGGATCAGGCTGTCTATTGCCGGTGTAATCACCGCTTTTGGTACGGGGAAGAGCAAAAAGGAAGCGGAACAGCAGGCGGCAAAGAAAGCCTATGAAGAACTGCAAGAAAAATATAGCTGACGGGAAAATAAATGAAGTTAAGTCAGCAATGTCCGGTTAGGATTTTGCATAAACGGTTAAATTTTGGTTCAAAGTATTCGTTTGGTTTTTTGTGAAAAAAATTTGCATCCTTATAAAGATTTTACTTG
>Ga0210022_1002949_pt1 | contig 10407 bp, 8 predicted proteins | sample CryGeymeta201520_FD_183984 | JGI IMG/M metagenome (GOLD analysis project Ga0210022, IMG submission 183984) | Groundwater microbial communities from Crystal Geyser aquifers in Utah, USA - Crystal Geyser metaG 2015-20 (SPAdes) (version 2) | ecosystem: Environmental > Aquatic > Deep subsurface >... | reverse complement strand
TTTTGGGGTCTTTATTGGGATGATAAGGGCATTTGCCATCTATTAAATCGGATTTATGGATAAATCCTTCGCAACCCTCGCAATAAATTCCGTCGTATTCGCCAAGATAAATATCACCATTTTTTTCGACTTTTTCCCAAAATTTCAGACAAAATTTAACATGGTCTTTATCGGTGGTACGAATAAATCGGTTAAAAGAAACTTCCAGAGATTCCTGTGCTTTTTTATCCGCCAAGGTAATTTGGTCCACGAAATCTTTTTCTTTACCCCCAAACCCGGCTTTGATGGCCGCCTCTTCTACTTTTCCTCCATGTTCATCTGTCCCGGTGAGAAAAAACACTTTTTCTCCCAAAAGACGATGATATCTTGCCAAAGCATCGGCAATAGTCTTTTGGTAAAGATGGCCAATATGAATAACCTCGTCGGTATAGTCAATGGCAGTAGTAATGTAAAACTTCTTGTCCATAGGTGAATTTTAGCTTAAATGAGCTTGGAAAGCAAAGAAAAAATATATTAGAGATTGGTCTTGCGGCGGGAAAAGTATATCTCAAAAACCAATAGAATTAAAAAAAGAAAAACTAAGGTTAACCAATTGGTTAGTTTAATGAGATGTAAAAACAAAACCCCGTCTAAAAAAATAGTCAAAAGAAAACCCCTACGGGTATTACCCAGGAGCAAAGCAAGAGTAAGAGTAAGAGCAAGGGTAAGAGTAAGAAAGAACAAAATAATGTTAGAGTAAATTTGAAATTTGGAATTTGAAATTTGAAATGTGGCTATTTTATCAGGTGAAAGCTTAGAGACAATCAAGATGAGTCCAAGCCATAAAATGAGATTAAGGATAAAAGTAGGCAGAAAATTCCTTCGGCGGCTAGGAATCATAAATTTATTGTAGCTCATCCGTGCTAAAATAAAACTATGGGAAGCTATTTAATCATGGCGGTTTTGGTTATCGGTTTTGCCACGATGATCTTTGTCATTAATAAAAAACTTTCCGGCAGTAAACAGGACGAAACTATTGTTTCTTGGCTGAAGACAATGCAAAATTCTCTTGATACCAGACTCGATAGTGCCACTCAACTTATGGGGCAGATTAGGCAGGACGCAGGGCGATTTGCCGAGCTGTCACTTTCCATGAAGAACCTTCAGGATTATTTAAAAAGTCCGAAACTTAGAGGCAATATCGGCGAAGAAGTTTTGAAAGATTTAATTTCCCAGATGTTTCCGAAAAATTCTTTTTTTCTGCAGTATGCCTTTAAATCGGGGGATAAAGTAGATGCGGCGATTAAAACCGAGGCCGGTATTCTACCGATTGATTCAAAGTTCCCGGCGGAAAATTTTCAAAAAATGATGGCTTCGGAAAATGAGGCCGAGAAAGAAAACGCGAGAAAAGATTTTACCAGAGATGTTAAAAAACACATTACTGATATTTCCCAAAAATATATTTTACCGGAAGAGGGAACCATGGATTTTGCCTTAATGTATATTCCTTCCGAGCCGGTTTATTACGAATTGGTTAATGATATGGAAATAACCGAATTTGCCAGAAAAAACCGGGTTTATCCGGTTTCTCCCAATACTTTGTATGCCAATTTGCAGGTGATTTTGCTTTCTTTTCAAGGAAAAGACATTGAATTAAAATCGCACCAATTATTTGCCGTTTTGCGGGGAATTCAGAAAGATTACGGAAAACTGGGGGAAAGGCTGAGCCTTTTAAACAAACATTTGACCAATGCTTACAACCAGATGTCCAGCGTGGGAACGGAATATACCCTGATGGGGCAAAAATTATCCTCAACCCAAAATTTAGAAGGAGGAGAAGAAATTAAAAGAATATCCAGCAAAGACTGACTGATGAAAATTACCGCCCTAACTTACAATTTTATTGGGATTCCCCTTTTTTCCCAAAGATATTCCCAACGTCTTAATGTTTTTATTAAAGAACTGGCTAAACTACAGCCGGAGATTATTTGCCTTCAGGAAATTTGGCTTGATTCGGCCAAAAAAAAAATTATTAATGGTTTAAAAGGTTTAGATTATAGTTTTTATTATCCTTCCCTGATAATCCGTTTTTGCGGACTTTTAATCGGAGTAAAAGGAAAAATAACCAAGAAGGGATACGTGGCAACCAATCCGATTATTGCCGGCTTTGACCGGTCAATTTTAGAATATCTTGGTTCCAAAGGTTATGCTTTTGTCGAGTTTGAACTGGGGAAAAAGAAAATTTGCATTTTTAATGTTCATTTAAGTCCTGACATGGGAAAGAAATTTCCTAAAGAGAGACCTTACTTTGAAGTCCAAGTGAAAGCAGTCTCTTTGTTGGCAAGAGATATTGATCTTTTGCGAGAAGAAAAAATCATGGTTTTGGGGGATTTTAATTTTGAAGAAAATAGCCCTTTGAATCAATATTTAATTAAAACCGGGAGAGTTAAAGAAGTCTTTTCGCATAATTTTAAAACTTCTTTTGGCGGTTTGGTAGGATTTCCGATTGTCACCGATGAACCGGATCACATTTTTGTTAAAAATATTTCGGGAAAGGAAATCTTAAGAACGGAAATAGTTTGGGATAAACCAATTGAAGGAATTGGCACTCTTTCTGACCACGCTGGGATTTTAGCGGAAATAAATATTTAAAAAAATGAGTGACCTGGATAATTTAAGAAAAGATTTAAGAAATTTTCAAAGACCCGGGAAGGCAAAGCTTTTACAAAGATTTTTTAAAACAGGAAAGGGAGAATACGGAGAAGGGGATATTTTTTTAGGATTAATGACGGACAAGACCCGTAGTATCGCCAAAAAATATTTATCTTTAGATTTTAGTTTTATCAGTCAACTTCTTGCCTCGAAAATTCATGAAGAAAGAGTAGTGGCAGTAATAATTTTAACTTCTCGGTTTAGAAAAGCGGATTTAGTCGGTAAAAAAGAAATTTACGATTTTTATTTTGAAAATATTTCCGGTATTAATAACTGGGATTTGGTTGACAGTTCAGCGCCGTTAATTGTCGGCGGATACCTTTATTTATCAAAAGAATCGCGAGATATACTTTACAAAATGGCCAGATCAAATAGTCTCTGGAAGAAGAGAATCGGCATTATGGCCACTTTTTATTTTGTCCAGGAAAAGGATTTTTCCGACGCCTTAAAAATCGCGGAAATACTGGTTAACGACAAGGAAGATTTAATTCAAAAAGCAGTCGGTTGGATGTTGCGGGAAATCGGGAACCGTGATCAAAAAATCGAGGAAGATTTTTTAAAGAAATATTTTAAAACGATGCCAAGAACCATGCTGCGATACGCAATCGAAAAATTTCCGGAAGAAAAAAGGAAAAGTTATTTAAACGGAAAAATTTGTTAAATCAATTTATAACCCTGGTTCTTAACGGTTTTGACCCGGCTTTCTATCTTTAATAAAACCAATTTTTTTCTTAATCTTTTAATTAACTGATCCAAAGTCCATTCGTTTACTTTCTCCGCTTTTTCCGGCCAAACAAAATTAATGATCTCTTCCCGCAGGATAATTTCACCCTCCCTGTCTTTCAGTATTTGGAATAATTTTTTTTCTTTTAGGGTTAATTCCTGTCCGGTAGATTTTGTAAACTCTTTTTGTTTTTCAACAAAATCCTTAAAAAGGGGGTTAAAAATCTCTCCCTTACTGTCAACCAATCCGATTTGATAGAGAAAACTTTCTTGAGGAATTTTTTTATTTAACAAAGCTTCTTTTTCTTCAAGAGCCAGATAGTCCCAAAGCTCCAGATTTTGTTGCCAAATTTCCGGATCTTTTTTAAATAAATCATCGATATTTTTTAAGGAGTATTTATTATTTTCTAGAATTTGCAAAATCAGTAAACAATATTGAGCATGTCCGCCGGAGTATTCAAAAGCAATTGTTTTAATTTTTTCCGAAAGCTTAACTTTTCTTGATCTTTCAAATTCTCCGATCACCGCCAGTAAGTCAACGAAAGTGCCGGGTTTTAAAAAGTATTTTTGTGAAAAAACTTCTAAATTTCCACCCCTGAGTGCGTCCGGGAATAGAAATTCCAAAGGTCGATTTAAGGTAAAGAAAAAATTTATTTTTTGTTTAGCGATATCTTTTAAAGATTGAAGATGGGCAAAAAATAAATAGGAAAATATCGAAAAAACCCGGTCAAACCGGTTAAAAAGTAAAAAGACCAGAAAATCATTGCTGCAAAGTAGTCTAATTGCCCTTTTGGTATTGTCGGAAAAAGTGAAAGCGTCATTTGTTCGACCGGCGGATTAATAAAGATCATTTATTTCTTTACTGTTGGCTTGGTCGCTTACTCTTTTTAAAATAAGCTGCCAAAAATCCTTTTCTGTGAAATTAAACATATCGTTTAAATCAATTTCCAGTAAAAGAATTTTTTGGGATTTTAATTTCTTTTCCAAAAGTTCCGGATGAGTCAAAATATAACGTAAAACTCTGGCCAAACCGACTCGGGGTAAACCAATCAGGGATAAAGGCTGAAACGAAGACAAAAAGCCGATGATTTTTGATATTTCCGATTTTCGGAAATCAGAGGAATATAAAGATTCATAAATAAGTGATTTCTGCATAATATCATTTGTCATTTTATCATATTTTTGTCAGATTATTGTCAAGCAAAGTTATTTCCCGTCCCTAAAATAGAGATTGTTATTAATTTATTTAATTCAATGTTATTAAAACAAAAAGGAAAAAAGAATAAAAGGAAAATAAAAACCTGTGACTCCAGTAAAAAAACTGATTTGGATTCACAGGAAACATGGAAAATAATTGATTCACTTTGCTTTTGCGCAAGATAACTTAGTTTATTAATCAAATATTAATTAAATGAAAGGAATAAATGATTGAATCAAAAGAAAGGGTACCATTGATGTCAGAAGAAGAAATATTACTGAGAAACGGTCAAGAGTTTGAACAAGTAAAGCGAATTTTGGGTGAGGCAGAAAATTATGGGGTCGATGTAAGCAAGTTAAAATATAGAGTTCGAACAAGCTTTGACGGCGGGGATGGTCCCGATGATATTTTTGGCGGCTTTTTTAGTGAACATGATAATGTAATGCAAAAAATCCGTAGAAGCGCCAGAGCAGCAGTATTGGTTGCTAACGGAGCAGATGCCGCTGCCGCAGGACTTTGGACTTGGGATCATCAGGCCCAAAAAGAAAATTCTGAAATTATAGGAAACAGTAATTTCTTTGTTATTTGGAAAAACTTATTCGGTAAAACAGTCGCTTTGGGGGATAGCCAATATTTAATTAATAATCCCGTAATTGAAAAATTTAATTCTCTTTGCCGAACTCACAGAGGGTGGATGAGTATAGAATGTTGGAATCTGGGATGTTCGGGACTGTATCTTGATAAAAATTTTCCACGTCATAAAGATGTTTGGCCGGAAAATTTAACCTTTTTATTCTCCGACGAAGTAGAACAACTAAAAACTAAGGGCAGTCTGGTGACTTATTATTATCATTCAATATACCAAGAAGCGGCAGAAGCATATTTTATGTACGGAGATGTTGATGGTGGAGAGATTTTGTTAAGTAGCGATGACAAAAGGAATCCAATTCTTCTTTATAAGATACGGGCGACATTAATGGATTAAGCTTACTGATGTATAAGCAAAGCTTCAATCGCTTCGCGATATAAGCAAAGCTTGAAAAAGCACTCTGGGTTTTCAGCCCAGAGTGTCTTATAATTCGCTCATGGCTGAGGAAAAGGTTTTAAACAAAGAGCAAGTTGAAGCAGTTGAACATGGAGAGGAACTAATTTTTGGCTGGTTTCCTAAACAGATTCCTTAATTCAATTTTTGCCTGCTGGAGAATTGCCTTGCGGTTGACGGGTAAATTTTTCCCGGCGCGATTAATGTAAAAATTGAGCATGCTCATGGCAGATTGAAAAGGGGAAGCCTTTCGTCGCAGGGAATTTTCGGCCGACACTTTTAAGGAAACAGCAATTTTTTCAGGGTCATTCCAGGCAAATACTCCTTCTTCTAGGTCAAGGGCGATACTGTGTTTGGTTACCTCGCCGGACCAGTTTTTCTTTTTTGGCATTGGGGATTTAGGTCGATTTTAACACATGCAGTATAATTAGCCCATGTCTAATTCTTCGGATAAAATTCTTAATTCCGAGCAAGTTGAGGCAATTGAACACGGAGAGGGGCCGCTTTTGATTATTGCCGGAGCAGGAACTGGTAAGACAACCGTGGTTACCGAAAGAATTAAATATTTAATTACTAAAAGAGAGATTTCTCCTTCGGAAATTTTGGCCCTGACTTTTACGGAAAAAGCTTCTTTGGAAATGCAGGAGCGGGTGGATGTCGCTTTGCCTTTGGGCTATGCCAATATGTGGATTTCCACTTTTCATACTTTCGGCGATCGGATTTTGCGCAATGAGGTGGTCAATGTCGGCTTGGACCCACAGTATCATTTAATGACTCAGGCAGAAAGTATTCAATTTTTGCGCAAAAACCTTTTTGAATTTGATTTAAATTATTTTCGGCCGCTTGGCAACCCCAATAAATTTGTCGAGGGGATGCTTAAACATTTCAGTCGGCTTAAAGACGAAGACGTATCGCCCAATGAATATTTTCATTGGGTTCAAGGTCAAAGATCAAAAATCAAAAATCAAAATGATGAGATTGAAACTGAAGCAGAAGACGAGGTGAAAAAATACGAAGAATTGGCCAAAGCTTTTAAGGTTTATGAAGAGTTGAAAGTAAAAGAAGGGCTGATGGATTTTGAGGATTTAATTGGCCACGTTTTAACGGTTTTTAGGAAAAGGCCGAGTATTCTTAAAACTTATCAAAAAAAGTTCAAATACGTTCTGGTGGACGAGTTTCAGGATACGAACTTCAGCCAGTATGAAATGATTAAACTGCTGTCGTCTCCACCCAAGAGTAATTTAACTGTCGTGGGGGACGATAACCAATGCTTGCCGGGTGAAACAGAAATTTCTCTTCTTGGGGGCAAAAAAAGAATTGATCAAATAAAAGTAGGTGATGTGATACTTACGGCGGTGGGGAAAGGTCACACCTCTGGATCTAAAGTTAGTCGGGTTTTTAAAAACAAAAAAAAGGCGAGATTGTTAACTTTTACTTTAGAAACGGGAGAGAAAATTACGGTTACAGATAATCATAAAGTGTTTTGTTTTATTCCTTCTAAAGAAAATAAGAAAGATTTTCATTTTGTTTACTTAATGAAACACCAAGATTACGGTTGGCGGTTGGGTGTAACCAATGATTTAGCCTCCAGGTTAAGATTGGAAGCCCACGCAGATGGTATTTTATCCATCGGGTCTTATAAAACTGATCAAGAGGCTCGGTATTACGAAGCACTTTTTTCTGCAAGATATGGACTTCCGACAGTTCCTTTCAGCTCTCACCCCAAGCAAGCAATTACCGGGGATTATCTTAAAAAACCTTTTGTTGAATTAAAAACCAAGGAAAGGGTTAAGAAATTGGCGATTGATTTGGGAATTGAGATAAATTCTTTTGGTGTTACAAGAAATGGGGTAGTTAGGGGATCTAGCGATCGGGTAATAGTAAATTTTCAGATGTGTTACCGAAATTATCGGAGTAAAACTCACAAAGAAGGGTTTGTTGGCAACCCCGCCATTAGTCATTTGGTTTACATAGAAACATCTTCACAAAAAACAATTTCTATCTTAGAAAATGCCGGCCATAAGTTAGCCAAAGCCAAAAAAGGAAAGAGGTTTAGATATACAACTGCCAACATTGCGGAAGCGTGGCAAATGGCCGATAACCTAGTTATTTTAACCGGAGGAATTTTAAACAAAAAATTTTCCTTAGGAACAAAAAATTATCAACATAAGCCAGCAACTATTGTACCGGCGGGTAATGTTTGGCCGGGAAATTATTTCCCAGTATTGGAAGGGAAAAGAATAGTTTATAAAAAAATTATTGGCAGAACCGAAGAAGTAAAAGAACTAGTGGTGTATGATCTGGAAATTGAAAAAACTCACAATTTTATTGCCAATGGGATACCGGTTCACAATTCAATCTATAAATTTAGGGGCGCGGCCATTTCCAATATTCTGCAGTTTAAAAAAGATTATCCTGAGGCCAAGTGTGTGGTTTTAAACCAAAACTATCGTTCGACTCAAACGATTTTGGATGCTTCTTACAAACTGATTAAGAATAACGACCCGGACACTTTGGAAGCAAGCTTGGGTATCAGCAAAAAGTTGGAAAAAGTAAGAGAAGTGGAGGAAACACCGGTCGGATTTCTTTGGTCGGACCGGGTGGAAAACGAAGCCGAGGCAGTGGCCAAGAAAATTTTTGATCTTAAAAACGAGAACGATGCTTTATCCTGGAAAGATTTTGCCGTTTTGGTGCGTGCCAATAATCATGTCGATCCTTTTATCAAAGCCTTTGTCCGCCGGGGAGCTCCTTATCAATTTTTGGGGCCGGGGATACTTTTCCGCCAGCCAGAAGTTAAAGATTTAATCGCTTATCTTTCGGTTTTATCTAATTTTGAGGATTCGGTGGCCATGTATCGGCTTTTGGCCATGGATTTCTGGGGGATTTCCGGTCGGGATTTGGCTTTAATCATCAATTACGGTCGGAAAAATAATTTGTCTATTTTTGAAGCCGGTGAGAAAGTCTTAAAAGACGAATCGGTGGTCATTGCCGATAAAACCAAAGAAACATTAAAAAAGTTGATGGAAATGATTTATCGGCATTTGAATTTGGTAAAAAAAGAAACTGCCGGCCAGATTCTTTATTTCTTTTTGGAAGACAGCGGGCTTTTAAAGCAGTTAACCAATTACAAAACGGCGGCGGACGAGAGAAAGGTGCAAAATATCGCCAAGTTTTTTGACAAACTGAAGACTTATGAGGTTGAACACGAAGATGCTTCGGTTTATGCGGTGGTCGATTTTGTTAATCTTTCTTTGGAATTAGGGGAGTCGCCATTGGCGAGCGACTTGGATTGGTTTGGGAACGACGCGGTTAATATTTTAACGGTGCATTCGGCCAAAGGCCTGGAATTTCCCGTGGTTTTTTTGGTGAATTTGGTTGATCAGCGTTTTCCGACGAATGAGCGGCGGGAGCAGATTCCTATTCCTGAAGAATTGATTAAAGAAGTTTTGCCGCAAGGAGACTTTCATTTGGAAGAAGAAAGACGGCTTTTTTATGTGGGCATGACCAGAGCCAGAGACAGACTTTTTTTGACAGGAGCAAATTTTTACGGTGAGGGAAAAAGGGAAAAGAAAGTTTCGGTTTTTGTGAAAGAAGCGTTAGGCAATATCAAAAATCAAATATCAAATATCAAAAATAAGGAGAACCAATTGTCAATTTTTGATTTTAAACCAACAACTGAAGTTAAACTTCCAACTTCCAGTTTCCAACTTCCAACTTCGGTTCCTATCTCCTATTTGTCCTATTCCCAAATTGAGACCTTTAATACCTGTCCTTTGCAATACAAATACCGTTATCTTTTAAGAATTCCCACTCCGCCGTCGGCGGCCGCTTCTTTCGGTGAGACAATTCATGAAACAATGAAAGATTTTTATCAAAGAGCAATTGCGGGGCAAAAGCCCACCAAAGAAGATTTAGTGAAAATTCTTTCCGAAAATTGGAGCCCCTCGGGTTACCCGTCAAAAGCCCATGAAGAAAAATATAAAAAAGAAGGGGAGAAAATTTTGAGTGAATTTTTTGAAAAATCTTTTAATCCCAAAAATGTACCTTTGACCTTAGAGCAGGTTTTCAGCGTTAAAATCAGTCCGACTTTAAAAGTTGGCGGTAGGATTGACCGGATTGATCGCGTCAAACGCGATTCGGGTAGAGAAGAAATAGAAATTATTGATTACAAGACCGGCAAATCACCGACCAAAAAAGATGTCGAAGAAGATTTACAACTAACACTTTATGCTTTGGCGGCCACCGACGGCACTTTAACTTATATGGGCATTTTTAAAAAGACGCCCCAGCCGGAAGAAGTAAAAATTTCTTTTTATTTTTTTGATAATCAGGAAAAAATTTCCAGCTTTAGGAAAAAAGAAGATTTTCCAAAAATAAAAGAAGAGCTGATTAAAAAAGCGGAGGAGATAAGCCGGTCGACTTTTTCGCCGACTCCGGGCAAGCTTTGTGATTTTTGTGAGTTTAAATTAATCTGTGAAGCCTGGAGCTAAATGATTATTGCGGTCGGTTCTAAAAATCCAACTAAGGTCAATGTGGTTAAAAAAGTTTTTACTAAAGGTTTTGGAAATTGTACTGTTATAGGTGTCAAGGTGCCTTCAGGTGTATCAGATATGCCAATGTGTTTTGATGAGTCATTCAAGGGAGCAAAAAACAGAGCTAAAAACGCTATTAAAAAAAATAAAAAAGGCTGATTTTGCCGTTGGTTTGGAAGGTGGGTTTGAGGAAACAAAAGAAGGAACTTTTTTGTGCGGTT
>Ga0210022_1002942_pt1 | contig 10423 bp, 9 predicted proteins | sample CryGeymeta201520_FD_183984 | JGI IMG/M metagenome (GOLD analysis project Ga0210022, IMG submission 183984) | Groundwater microbial communities from Crystal Geyser aquifers in Utah, USA - Crystal Geyser metaG 2015-20 (SPAdes) (version 2) | ecosystem: Environmental > Aquatic > Deep subsurface >... | reverse complement strand
ATAAAGGATGTCTCTATGCTGGATTGATGATTACACTTGATGGTCAGCCTAAAGTTCTGGAGTTCAACTGCCGTTTTGGCGATCCCGAACTTCAACCCCTGGTTCTCTTGATGGAGAGCGATATCGTGCCGTTCCTTGCTGGAATTGCTGAAGGAAAATTGCCTCAGAAGAAGATAAAATGGGCAGAGGGAACAGCGGTCTGTGTGGTTATGGCTTCTAAGGGATATCCCGGAACCCCGGAAACGGGAAAAGAAATATATGGTTTAGATGAAGTTGCCGGGATGAAAGATGTGGAAGTTTTCCATGCCGGGACAAAAAAGGAAAATGGCAAAATCCTCACTGCCGGCGGAAGAGTAATTGGACCAACTGCTATGGGAAAGGATATTCCCGAGGCAATGCAACGCGTTTATGAGGCAGTTGCTAAAATAAGCTGGTCTGGCGAACATCATCGAACTGACATCGGCAAAAAAGCCTTAAAACGCGGATTTCAACTAAAAATGGGGCTCTGAGAAATCAGAGACCGAGCTTCCGAAGGAAGCGAAGGTGAAGATGAGAACGAAGTTCTCATCGCCCCCCAAATAACCTTAAAGGAGGTGGGTAATGAAAATTGGTTGGTTTTCGACTGGCAGAGATGAAGCTGCCCGGCAGCTACTCACCGTAGTTCATAATGAAATCCAGGAAGGCAAACTTAAAGCAGAAATTCTTTTTGTTTTCTGCAACCGAGGACCGAGCGAAGCCGAAGAAACGTCCCAGTTTTTCAAGCTGGTGGGAAGTTACCACCTTCATCTGATCTATTACTCTTCCCGGGATTTCCAATCTCCGAGAGGATATGAGCCCCGTTCGGATCCTTGGCGGCTGGAATACGACAGAGAAGTAATGAAGCGACTGGCAGGCTTTCATCCTGACCTTTGTGTCCTGGCCGGTTACATGCTCATTGTCGATGAGGAGATGTGTCAAAAATATAAAATGATAAATCTCCATCCGGCTGCTCCCGGTGGTCCGACCGGAAGTTGGCAAGAGGTGATCTGGCAACTGATTGAAAATCGAGCTGAAAGAACAGGGGTAATGATGCACCTGGTCACACCCGAGCTCGATAAAGGACCGGCCGTCACTTATTGTACTCTTCCCATCAGAGGAAAACCCTTCGATAGGTATTGGAAAAAGACAGAAACCCGGTCTCTGGAAGAAATAAGGAGACGAGAGGGAGAAAATAACTTACTCTTTAAAGAAATCCGTAAACATGGATTAGCCCGAGAATTTCCTCTGATTGTCGCCACTCTCAAAGCCTTCAGCGAAGGCAGGGTGAGAATAGAAGGAGGTAGGATAGTTGATGCCGATGGGAAAGTAATAAATGGTTACGACCTGACCGAAGAAATCGACGCCGCAATAAAAGGAGAAATCTGAAAGGAGGCACAAGAAATGGTCCAAAAAGTCCAGTGGGATACTGATGGAGAAGGAGTGCATTTTTTCAACGACATTGCCGCCGAACTGGCAAGTGTGTTTCATCCTGACGGAAAGGAGGCCGGAGAAAGTGACTTCGACAAAAAAAGCAAATACGATGACTTACTAGAACTGACTCGACCCGGGCATCGTGCTGGTACCACACTACTATTTGAGATTCCTTCACTCATCGCTTGGGGCCTTCACAATGCTCTAGCAGAGGATTATACAGTCAAAAACCTACGAATGATCCCCGGCGCCATAGAGACGCTGACCTACGTCAGCAAGATAATGCCCGTTTTTCTCATCTCGACGACTTATAGCGTCTGTGTCGCTCCCATAGCTAAGATGGCGGGCATTCCAGTGGAAAATCTCTATTGCACTTGGATGAGTTTCAATAAGTACAGTTTGAGCCCCAGCGAAATTCGGTTGATTAATAAGCTTAATCAAGAGATAGCCACGATGCCAAAGTTGGACTGGACAAAAGACGAGAAAACCGGGAAACCAATCCTCGCTAAGGAGATGCAAGAGGTAGCCAAACGCATGGATGGAATTTTCTTGGAGAATGGGGAATTAATGAATATCCCGGCTTATCGTCAAATGGTCAGCGAAATAAAAATAGCTGGTGGCGCTGGTAAGGTTGAAGCAATCCAGGATAGTTGCCGGAGGACTGGCAATTCCTTGAGAGATACTGCTTTCGCTGACGACAGCATTACTGGTCTCCAGGGACTGAGATTAGTCCGAGAGAATGGCGGGCTTACTCTTTCAGTTAATGGCAATAAGTATGCGGTGGCAGAAGCAGAATTTATTTGTTTGCTAAATAATGCTCTTCCACTGGCAGCTCTCCTTTTTGCCTTTTCTCGTGGAGGGAGGGAAGCGTGTATGCGCCTTGTTCAGAATTGGAAGTGGTTAACTATCGAGAATCTTGGGTTAGAGAAAACTTTAGCTGACCAGCTACACCGGGCTTACCCCAAAGATTTGCCCCGAGTTGAGCTTGTGACTAAAGAGAAGCTGGCTCGACAAATCAAAGAAAGCGAGGACTATCGGACATATATTAAAGGGGAGGTAGGTAAATTAGGCTAAAAGGTCATGATTGAAGAAGTCATGGCGAGAGGCGAGATTTTTATCTCGCCTCTCTTTGTTTACCCGAGCGAAGCGAAGGGTGAAGAAGAGCTGAATAGCTCTTCGCCTTGGCAGGTGTGAATATCCTGTGGATAAAAATTGATTTTTTATCTTATTTTAAGGAGTGGTGATTTATGGTTGACGGATGGGTATGATGTGAGATAAAGTGAAGATAGGTGGGGGATTGTGGATAAGTATGTTGATAAGTAACCATTTCTGTGGAAAACTAATATGTTTATAGGTGAATACCTTTATATAATCGATCAAAAGAAAAGAGTGGCAATACCTCCTAAATTTCGGAGAGAACTTGGGAAAAGAGCAGTTATTACCCGAGGACTTGATAATTGTTTAGTAATTTATCCATTGGGGGAATGGGAGAAGTTAACTAAAAAAATAGAAAATTTGCCTAACGGTCAAATTGATGCTCGAGGTTTCGCCAGGATTATGTTATCAGGAGCAGTGGATGTCGCACTGGACAAATTAGGCCGGATTTTGATTCCTGATTATTTAAAAGATTATGCTTTTTTAAAAAAGAATGTTGCCATTTTAGGTCTTTCGAATCGAATAGAAATTTGGGATGAAAAGAGGTGGAAAGATTATAAGTTAAAAACTGAAAAAGAAATAGGGGATATGGCTTCAAGACTTCAACAATTAGGAATTTAACCGAAAACATGGTGCATATACCAGTTCTTCAAAAAGAAGTTCTCGAATATCTAGATCCAAAGCCAAATGAAAATTTTATTGATGCTACAATCGGTAACGCCGGTCACACCTTAACAATTTTAGAAAGAAATATACCTGCAGGGAAAGTTTTAGGAATAGATGCAGATCCAGAAATTATAAAAAATACTAAATACTCTATACAAAATACTGTATACAAAAATCGAGTGATTCTAGTTTGCGATAATTTTGCCAATTTAAAAGAAATTGTTAAACAAGAGAAGTTTAAATCGGTTCAGGGAATATTGTTTGACTTAGGAATGTCGAGCTGGCATTTGGAAGAAAGCGGTAGGGGATTTAGTTTCTTAAAAAATGAATCCCTCGATATGAGATATAATCCTCGAAATCCTTTAACTGCTGCCAGGATAGTAAATTATTATTCTTCTCAAGAAATCGAAAAAATTTTGAAAGATTATGGGGAAGAAAGATTTGCCAAAAAAATTGCCCAAAAAATTATTGAGATAAGAAAGATTAAACCAATTGAAACAACTTCTCAGTTAGCAGAGATTGTCAAATCAGCTACTCCTCATTGGTACCATCGGAAAAAAATCCATCCTGCCACTAGAACTTTTCAAGCCATTCGCATCGCTGTTAATGACGAGTTAAATAATCTAGAAAGAGCCTTGCCTCAGACCTTAGAAATTTTAAAACCTGGAGGAAGATTAGTTGTAATCTCATTTCACTCCTTAGAAGACAGAATTATTAAAAATTTTTTAAAGGAAAAAGCTAAAGAAAATATTCTGAAAATTTTAACCAAAAAACCAATTAAACCATCCTTAGGAGAAATTAAAATTAATCCGCGCTCGCGCTCAGCCAAATTGCGAGCAGCCCAAAAAGGTCGATGAAGCTAAAGCCTCATCTTCCCCTTCGCTTCCTTTGGAAGCTCGGAGTATGAATAAAAAGTTTTTAATAATGATTTCTATTTTAATCTTAACTCCTTTGGTTTTTTATATTTTCCAGGTCAATGCTTTGACCAGAGAAACTTATCTTATCAAAAACTATGAAAAGAATTTGGGTCAACTTTCTTCAGAAAGTGAAACTTTAAAAGTTGATTTTTCAAAAGTTAATTCTTTATCCAATCTTGAAAATTATCTTCAAAATGGAAATTTTGAAAAGGTAACTCAAGTAAAATACATTCAGATTTTAGAAAGTTCAGTAGCGGCAAGATGAGAAATTTAAGGTTAAATCTTATTTTTTTCCTTATTCTATTTTTTGCAGCTGCGATTTTAGGCAGGCTTTTTTTTATCCAAGTTCTTCAAAACGATTTTTACAAAGCTTTAGCTCAAGGCCTCTTTTCTTCCCCGAATGAATCCCAGACAAAGCGGGGAGAGGTTTTTCTAAAAGATGGGGAACCCCTGGCTATTAATAAAGATTTTACTTTGGTTTTTGCTTCTCCTCCCGAAATTCTTGATGCTGAAAAAACAACCGAGACCTTAAGCGAAATCCTTCATTTGGACTCCAACCCACCCTCCACCCTTCAAGGTAAAACCACTTATGATTTCATTTTAGAAAAATTGAAAGTAGATTCTTTGTATTCGCCAATAAAAAATAAACTTACTCAAGAAGAAATAGATTCTTTAAAAAATCTGAAATTACCTGGCATTTATACTACAAAAGAAAGGTTGAGGTATTATCCCCAGGAGTCTTTAGCTTCTCAGGTTGTCGGCTTTTTGGGAGCTCAGGGTTCGGGCCAGTATGGCTTAGAAGAATATTACGATGAGAGTTTAAAAGGCAAAAGCGAAGGAGGCGATTTAACTATTACCATTGACTATGATATTCAATTCATGGCTGAGAAATTATTAGGCAGGGCAAAAGAAAATCTAAGTATCGAAGAAGGCCAAATTATTGTCATGGACCCCAATTCCGGGAAAATAATTGCCCTGGCTAATTTCCCCGATTTTAACCCCAATCAATACCAGGAATACGCCACCTTAGGTTTCTTAGAAATTTTTAAGAATGGAGCTACTCAAAAATTTTTTGAACCGGGTTCAGTTTTTAAACCAATCACTTTTGCTGCCGCTTTAGAAGAAGGAAAAATTACTCCCCAGACTACTTACACCGATGAAGGTAAAGTCGAGATTTTGGGCCGGACTATTTATAATTATGATGGCAGGGTCTACGGACAACAGACAATGACCAATGTTTTGGAGAAATCAATTAACACCGGCGCAGTATTTGTCCAGAGTCAGCTTCCTCATCATATTTTTTTAGATTATATTCAAAAATTCGGGATTTTTGAGCCAACCGGAATTGACCTGCCAGAGGTTTATTCTGAAAATGAAGAATTTAAAAAGGGTTACGAAATAAATTTCGCTACCGCCTCCTTTGGCCAAGGAATCCAAATGACCCCACTCCAGCTAGCTCGGGCCTATTGTGCCATTGCCAACGGCGGAAAATTGGTTAAACCTTATCTGGTGAACGGGCTGGTGAACGGGGTCGAACCCCGATCATCTCAAGTTATTTCTTCAAAAACTGCTTCCCAATTAACCGCTATGCTGGTCAGCGTGGTTGAAAATGGTTTTGGGAAAGGGGCAAAAATTCCGGGATATTACATTGCTGGCAAAACTGGGACTGCCCAGGTTGCCGAAGGAGGCAAATACTCAACCGAAAAAACTATTCAGACATTTGCCGGCTTCTTCCCAGCCTTTAATCCTCAATTTTTAATCTTGGTGAAATTAAATAATCCCAGAGCCAAAACTGCTGAATATTCAGCCGTGCCAATCTTTCATGATTTGGCCGAATATATTATTCATTATTACCAAATACCACCCGACTATGTTCAATGAATCTTCGATTCAGTTACCGAGCTTCTATTTATAGAAGCGAAGGTGAAGAAGAGGATGAAATCCTCTTCGCCTCAATTTTCAATAAATTTTTAATTTATTTCAATGAATAAAATTTTTGAGAAAATTAAATTTATTTTTAGAAAGCCTAAGGTGATTATTGTGACTGGCGAAGGAAGGAACTGCGCAAAGGAAGCCATTTCCCAGGTTTTAAAAGAGCATTTTAAGATTGACAATGAAATTTTGATTTTCGAAACCGATTTAGAAGATATTGGAAAATTTAAATTTTTGGTAAAGAAATCTTCTCAGCCAGTTTTAGTGGTAACTCATATTGGTGACATCCCTTTTGATAAGGACTCCAACCCACCCTCCACCCTCCCGCAAGCGGGCCCCTTTTTCGCTGGGGAGAGAGAAAAAACGGTTGAAATTAGAAAATTGGCAAAACTAATGCCTGCCCAGAATTTCTTAGTTCTAAATTTTGACGATGAAACAGTTAGAGAGATAAAAGACGAAACCAATTTGAAAGAAATAACTTTTGGTCTTCAAGAGGGGGCTGATTTTCAAGCGACAGATATTAAGTTGAATACCGGAACAAATTTTAAAATCAATTATAAAGGAAATGTTGTGCCAGTCTGGTTAGAGGAATTATTTGGTAAAGAGCAAATTTATTCGGCTCTATCGGCAGCGGCAGTGGGAACAATTTTTGGTTTGAATTTGGTTGAAATATCCCAGGCCTTAAAAAATTATCAATCTTTACCCGGGAAAATGAGATTAATTGAGGGAATTAAAAACTCTTTTATCTTAGATGATTCGGAGTCAGCCACTGTATTCTCGATGGTTGAAGCAGTAGAAATTTTAGGAAAAATTCAAGGATTTAAAAGGAAAATTGCCGTCTTGGGAGATGTTGTTGGAATTGGAAAATATACCATTGAAGCTCACGAAGCAGTAGGGGAGAGGGTGGCTAAAGCAATCGATTTGCTTTTTACTATAGGTCCCAGAGCTCGTTTTATTGCTGAAGGTGCAAAAAATAAAGGACTTCTCCTTGAAAAAATTTTTCAATTTGATACAATAGATGAGGCGAAGTTAAAACTTAAAGAGGAAATAAACGAAGGGGATTTAATCTTAGTTGATGGTTCAAAAGAAATGGAAATGGAAAAAATAGTGGAAGAAATAAAGGCAGGGCGATGAGTCTGTAATAAAATAAGCAAAAATCCGTCCTAATTATGAGTATGGAAAATTTGATATCTCGAATTTATCTCTACATTTTCAAAGGAACCGATCAGCGGACCGGTTGAGTTTTCAATTAAATAATCTTTGAAGATTCAGCCGGTTCTCAGGATCGGCCTTTTTGTTAAGGAGTTATGGAGGGTTCGCTCTCTTAACGGAAGCTCGATTTCTGAGGATCGCCTTCAAATTTCTAATATTCGCTAAAATAGCGAAGAAAGGAGGTTAATGGCTCTTTTCCAATTTTTATCGGGAAGCTAATCAAATCAAAAAAAGGAGGAATAGTGAGTAAGAAAGACAAAAATCACAAAATGTCCTTTAGGTGCCCCAGTTGTGGGCAGAGGAATGAGACAAGAAATATGTATCCTAAATGTTTTCACTGTGGCGCATCGTTAAAGATTATAGAGGTTAATCCGGAGGTAAAAGCGGAGATTCGCGAAAAAAAGAAAAAGCAGTAGTTCTACTGCCAGGTGCCGCCTCGCTTGTCGAGGCGGCACTTTAAATTAGAAATGATTCGTTGACGGTCGCATAAAAATATTTTAAAATGGAGTAAAAATAGCACTTTACATCGTTAGTCTTCAGGTAAGGAGGGAAAAATGCCAAAGGAAGTTTTTGTTGACTGGAAAAGATTGCCTCAAATTCGAATTGATCCATTAACCGGCAAGAGCGTGATAATTTCTGCCCAGAGAAGGCTAAGGGTAAGAAAAGAGGCTGAGGTGGTGGCCTATCCAGCTAGTCTGCCAGAGTTTTTGGATAGCTGCCCCTTTTGTCCTAGGAATGAAGAGGAGACCCCAAAGGAATTAGTAAGAGTGCCTGACCCTGCCAATCCTCAAAAATGGCTGGTTAGAGGATTTCCAAATCTCTTTCCCATTCTGATGATTGAGGAGGCAGAAAACTTAGTTAGTAACCAGGGATTTTTCAGGGAGTATATAAAGGGAGGGGTTGGCGCTCATGAGATTATTGTTGAATCGCCAAAACACAACGCCTACCTATCTTCTTTATCGGAAGAAGAAATCCAGGCGATTTTTGAGGCGATGAGTCAGAGATATTTTGATTTGAAAGGCGACCCCCGCTTTAGATACTTTTATGCCTTCAAGAACTACGGGCTCGGCGCCACCCAAGATCACCCTCATTGGCAAATAGAAGCTCGGGTCTTTGCCCCCCAGATTATTTATGAAAAATGGCAGAGGTTAAACGAATATCGAATAAAACACGGGAAGTGTTTCCTCTGTCAGCGCTGGCAGGCAGAGAAAGAAGGTGGCAGGGCAGTTTTGGAGACTAAGGAATTCATTGCTTATATCCCTTTTGCTCCCTCTGAACCATATGAAGTGATGATTATGCCCAAAGGTCATTATTCCAACTTCGCCCGCCATCTCCAAAGTAAGGAAACTTCTTTTGAGTTTGCTGGAATGTTAAAGGAGGTGATGAGGAGAGTAAAAAAGACTCTTCAGAAAGAGACAGTAGGCGAAGAGCAGTGGGAAAAAGTGTCCGATCCGCCTTATCTCTTCTGCTTTTACACTGCTCCTTATGATGATGACGCAGATGGCTACTACCACTGGCATCTTGATTTTTTGCCCCGGACAACCCATAAAGTGGGTCATGAAAGGGGGACAGGAGAGGATGTCATCCCAGCCTTCCCTGAGGAAGTTGCCGAGATTTTGAGGCAAATTTGAGGCCGGCTATCACTTTAAATCAGGCTGGCCTCTTTCCTTTTTTTATTAGACGAAATTTAGATTTTGTGATAGATTAAAAAATACTGCCGCCTTCGTCTAGCCCGGTTTAGGACGTCGGGTTCTCATCCCGAAAATCATGGGTTCAAATCCCGTAGGCGGCACTAAAAAGTTTCTTTTCCAATTGAATACCAAGCTTCTGCGAAGCAGAAGCGAAGGTGAAGATGAAGGCAAACTTCGAGGAAGGTAAACTTCATCGCCTAACGAAACGCGAAAGGAGGGACGCGTATGCATATGCATCCGATAGATTCTGACTTGGAAAGAGTTTTGAGTTTTAACATGCCGGCCCCTTTTGGGTTTGGCCAACATCCTGATTTTGAGGCAAAATATCGGGCAGCCCGGGCCCAGGCTCATAAGTGGAGAGGGGATGATTTTAAAAAGTTGGACGAGGCAATAATGGGAAAGGAAGTCTCGCTTTCAGGCCTAGCCGATTCTCGCCACCCCGAAGTTCATCTAATTCCCCGAAATGATTTTCTTTATGTTGTTGACGGGTGGGGCGATGCCATTGGTTTTGAACGGACAGCTTTCCCCTTTAGCTCAACCGACTTCTATGTTGACATTGACGACGAAAAAAGTTTATTTTATGAGTTTGGTCATTCCGAGGCTTTCTTTCGCTTAGGGAAAATTAACCAGCTCGGTTATCTTGTTCCGCCTCGGCCTGAGGAATGGGATAAAAAAATAAACATTTCTTATCTCGTGCCTCAATTCCCTCACACTCGCTGGATTCACTCTTTATTAGTGGCCATCCTGATGGAAGTCATTTTAGCTCGGAATGGTTTCGCGAAAGAAGAAAGGAATCCAATGGTTTTGGCGGCTGGTTCTCATGACGTTGCTATTCCGGCTGGCGGCGACTCAATAAAGCGGGTTGACCCCAAGAATCTCCACGAAGAAGATAATTTTAGCTGGGTATTGGAACGTTATGGTTTGGCTAAAAAATGGGCTAAACAATTCGGTTTCAGCTTAACTCTGGCTAAAGAGTGGGTAAGGGGCAAGGGAGTATTTGGCCGGCTTCTGGATGCAATAGATAAAATCTGCTATACGGCTTTAGACTGCCTTTACTTAGGCACAATTCAGCCGGGTCAGGTAAGAAATCTTTGCCTTAAATATCCTTTGATTATGGACGTTTGGCAAGATATCCGCTTTACTCCCGACAAAAATAACATCTTCTTTGATCGTCCTGAACGCCTCTATCGACTTCTTCTTTTAAGAGCTTACGAGTATCAAGAGTTGTTATTCAATCCTTACTGTCGATCGATTGATATTTTTTTGAAAAAGTTGGTAAAACCCCTCTACAAAAAGGGGGTTATCACCAAAGAACAACTCATAACAAATGATGATCAATGGCTGATGGGAGTGCTCAAGGAGCACTGTCCTAAAGAAATTGAGCATTACATCGAATTGGAA
>Ga0210022_1002933_pt1 | contig 10444 bp, 6 predicted proteins | sample CryGeymeta201520_FD_183984 | JGI IMG/M metagenome (GOLD analysis project Ga0210022, IMG submission 183984) | Groundwater microbial communities from Crystal Geyser aquifers in Utah, USA - Crystal Geyser metaG 2015-20 (SPAdes) (version 2) | ecosystem: Environmental > Aquatic > Deep subsurface >... | reverse complement strand
GCCGCGGTGGCGCCCCTGCGCGAGCATCGCCTGTACCAGGCTTCATTCCTTTTGCGGGATTACGGATTCGACCTGGAGGATTTGCCCTTTGCTGACGGCGGCAACCTCCCGCTCGAATCGGACCCCAAACTGGCCTGGGCGCGCCGTCACCTGGCCGATCGGCCAGTGGAAGTTAACCGGGCCGACAAACGCGAGTTACTGCGCGTCCCGGGCATCGGCCCGAAGGGCGCCGAGTCCATTCTGCGGGCGCGGCGCGAGGGCCGTCTGCGCGAGTTGTCCCATTTGCGAAAACTCGGCATCGCCATCCAGCGCGCCGCCCCCTTTGTGCTGGTGGATGGGCATCGAAGCCCGACCCAAATTTCAATGTTCTGATTTATTCAGATTTTGATAAGCCCCCACCCACGGCTTGCCAAGACGGTGATTGTCGCTGACCTGCGCCTTGCCCAGTTTCCCCGCGATCTGCGGCAGGAGCATGGCGACCGCGCCCCAGTCGTCCGCGAGAACGGCGGATTTCATCTTCGAAGCGGTCACGCCAGCCCACATCCACTCCATGCGGAATTTGTCGGCCTTCACCCAGTAGTCGCGCTTTTCCCAGGCAGCCACGGAGGCATCAATCCCGTCCGCGATGACGGACAAGGCCAGGGAGATGAACGCGGCCAGGTCGCGCGCGGCCGCTGTCGGTTCGGATTGTTTCGCCAGTTCACGGATGGCAAGCACGATGGCTTTGGTCAGTCGGGTGCGGTCTTTTCCAGTGGAATCGGGATTGATGACGCGGCTCAAGAAGATACTCCGTCGGGATGGGTGTGGTTGAAACGAGGCGGGATTATACCCGTAAAAATCTTTGCTTGACAATCCTCCCATCCGCTAGTAAAATTCCGCACGCTTAACAACCGAAACAGTCTGGCCGAGATAGCTCAGTTGGTAGAGCACGCGACTGAAAATCGCGGTGTCCCCAGTTCGATCCTGGGTCTCGGCACTCCCGGCCAGAACGCAAGGCCGAAAGCGCGGGCGTAGCTGAGTGGTACAGCGTCTCCTTGCCAAGGAGAAGGTCGTGGGTTCGAATCCCATCGCCCGCTCTATTTATTCATGGCGTCGTGGCCAAGTGGTAAGGCAAGGGTCTGCAAAACCCTCATCACGGGTCCGAATCCCGTCGACGCCTCAACAAATTGACGATTGACGCCGCAAGGCGTCTTTTCTTTTGCATCACGGGTTTCCCCATTCAGGGGACGATGCGAATCCCGTCGACGCCTCAACAAATTGACGATTGACGCCGCAAGGCGTCTTTTCTTTTGCATCACGGGTTTCCCCATTCAGGGGACGATGCGAATCCCGTCGACGCCTCAACAAATTGACGATTGACGCCGCAAGGCGTCTTTTCTTTTGCATCACGGGTTTCCCCATTCAGGGGACGATGCGAATCCCGTCGACGCCTCAACCGATTTACGATTTACGATTTTTGGATTTACGCTGGACGCCGCAAGGCGTCTTTTTTTGTAATTCAATTTCCGCAAAAACGAGCCGTAAAAATATTTCTGGGCTATAATATTTTTATGGACCCAGCCGAAGAATTCTACGAACATATCTTTAACACAACGGCTCAAGGAGTTTTTCAATCCACGCCGGGGGGACGTTATTTGCGCGTCAACGCGGCCATGGCAAAGCTCTACGGGTATTTCTCGCCGGAAGAAATGGTCGCAACGGTGAAGGATATCGCGAAACAGATCTACGTCAAAGCAGATGCGCGCGCTCGATTCAAAAAGTTGTTGGAAGAAAACAATGGTGTCGAGAATTTCGAAGCCCAGAACAAACGCAAGGACGGGACGATCATCTGGACCTCCGCGGACGCGCGCGCGGTGCGCGACGCTTCGGGCCAAGCGCTGTATTATGCGGGTTTTGTGCGGGACGTGACCGCCCATAAACGGATAGAAAAAGCATTGGGGGACGCCGAAACCCAATATCGAACCCTGGTGGAACAGGCTCCGGTTGCAGTCTACATTGACGCGCCTGTGGACAACATCGAGACCAGCATCTACATCAGCCCGCAAATTCAGAAGATCACCGGCTACACGTCCGCAGAGTGGATCGCGCGCGGGTTTTGGCCTTCCGTGATCCATCCAGACGACCGTGACGGCTTTGTCCGGGAAAACGAACGCGCCAACCAGTCCGGCGATCCATTCGATTTGGAATATCGCGTCCTCCACAAGGACGGCCGCATCGTCTGGCTGCGCGACATCGCAAATCTCGCCCGCGATGCGGACGGCAATCCGCTTTACTGGCATGGCACCCTGATTGACATTACCGAACAAAAGAATTTACAGCAAAATATTCGCCAGAGCGAAGACCGCTTCCGAAAGGCGTTTCAAGCCAGCCCCATTGCAATTTGCATCACCACCTTCAATGAAGGCTTTTTCCTGGATGTCAACGATGCATACCTGAGGCTATCCGGCTTTGCACGCGAGCAGGTCATTGGGCGCCCCGCCTCGGAAATGGGATTTTTTGACAAAAAAACGCGCGCCCAGTGGATCAAGAAATTCCTGGCCGTAGGACAATCCCTGCAAAACCAGAATTCCACTTTTATTACCGCCAGCGGTATGACGCTGGATACCATCGCTTTTTACGAAACCATCGAAGTGGGCGGGCAAAAAGCGATCCTGTCCATGTTCTACGATATCACCCATCAAATTCGGGCGGAAGAGGCGTTACGTCAAAGCGAGGCGCGTCACCGCGCCCTGGTGGAACACATCCCTGCCATAGTCTACATGGATAGCGCAGAAGACGACCAGAAAACGCTTTATATCAGCCCGCAAGTGGAAACGGCGCTTGGCTATACCCCCGCGGAATGGATCGCCGATCCGCACATTTGGGAGAACAGTATCCACCTGGAGGATCGCGAAAGGGTGCTCAAAAAAGATGCCATCACCAATAAAAACGGGGAGCCTTTCAGCGAGGAATATCGCCTCATCACCCGCGATGGCAGGGCGGTCTGGATACAGGAGGAATCGACCCTCATTCGGGACGAGGCGGGCAATCCGCTTTACTGGCAGGGATTCCTGCTCAATATCACCGGCAAAAAAGAAGCGCAAGAAACCATGCGCGAAATTGCCAACGCCTATCGCGGATTGTTCGACAGTATCACCGACGCCATCTACATCCAGGACAGGTTTGGGCGCTTTCTGGACGTAAACCTGGGCGCCGTTAAAATGTATGGCCACCCGCATAAATTCTTCATCGGCAAGACGCCTGAGATAGTCAGCGCACCCGGTAAAAACAACATGGATGCCGTAATAAAGGCTGTGGAACGCGCCTTTGAAGGCATTCCCCAGCAATTTGAGTTTTGGGGAATACGAAAAAATGGCGAGATCTTCCCCAAAGATGTGCGGCTATATAAAGGCACATACTTCGGCCAGGAGGTGGTTTTTGCCATTGCGCGTGATATTACCAGCATGAGAAGAGCCCAGGATGCCCAGGAACGACAACTGAAAGAGTTATCCGTCCTCCACGCGCTGACCGTGGAAGGGACACGCGCGGCAAATGAAGACGAATTAATCGAACGCGCAACTGAAATTATCGGATATACCCTTTACCCGGATATCCTGGGCTTTCTGATGCTCACCGAGGATGAAAAATGCTTCTACCCTCACTCATCCTACCGAGGCATTACCGACCCGGGTCAAATACGCAAGTACCAAATTGGCGAGGGCATCACTGGCCAGGTTGCCGCAACAGGCAAGCCAGTGAACGTCAAGGATGTGCGAAAAGCCAAAAACTACATCCAGATCAACCCAAAATCATTGTCCGAACTTTGCGTCCCAATGACCATCAGCGAACGCGTAATCGGCGTCATCAATGCCGAGAGTTCCAAACTGGGCTTCTTCACCGCAGAGGACGAGCGCCTGTTAGTGACCATCGCCGGGCAACTCGCGACCGCCATCGAGCGCTTGCGCAAGGAACGCGCGGAACGCGAGCAACGCATCCTGGCCGAGGCGTTACGGGACATCGCCTCCGCGCTCAATAGCACCCTGGATTTCAACACGGTCCTGGATCGCATCCTGGAAAATATCGGGCGCGTTGTGCCGAGCAAATCCGCAAACATCATGCTCCTTGAAAACAATGTCCTGCGTATTATCCGCCATCGCGGCTACACACAGAAAAACGCAATGGACTGGGGCGACCATTTTAGCGAAACAATAAACAGCCTCCCGGATATGAAGCGAGGGGCAAAGACCCGCAAGCCCCAACTGATCACAGACACTCAAAAAGATCCGGGATGGGTCGCCTTCCCTGCCACCGATTGGATTCGCTCGCACCTCTCCGCGCCCATCCTGCAGGATGGGGAAGCCATCGGATTTATCAACCTCGACCACGACACGCCAAACTTCTTTTCCCCGCGGGATGCCGAATGGCTCATGGCCTTCACAAACCAGGCCGCCTCTGCCGTTGAGAATTCCCGCCTGTTCGAGGAACAAAGCCGCCGCGCTAAAATTATCGAGGCGCTGGCTGAAATTGCCAACGTCATCGCAACTACCCGGGAAATAGGCATTGCGCTCGACGAGATCGCGCAGCGCTCGCTCAACCTTCTCAAGGCAAGCCACATCGCCATCTACGTTTTGCAGGAAGACGATCAAACCCTGAAAATAGTGACCGCCAAGGGTTCGTATCACGATAAGTTACTTTCGCATACGATCAAGATTGGACAGGGGATTACCGGAAACATCGTTGCCGCCGGAAAGCCCGAGATCATAAACGACACAGCGCGGGATCCGCGCAAAATTAAAGTCCCCGGGACGCCGGAGAATGATAACCTGGTCGAGACGATGATGTCGGCGCCGCTTATCTCGAGAGGCAAAGCCATTGGCGCCATGAACGCCTGGAGACTGCGGGCAAACGGCCTGTTCAGCGAATCGGAATTGAATTTCCTGGTCAGCATCGCGCACCAGGCATCCATCGCAATTGAATCGGGCCGCCTGTTCGAGGAGACCGTGCGCCGCGCCCAGGAAAGCGCCGCCATTGCCGAAGTTGGCCGCGATATTTCATCCACGCTGCAACTCGACGCGGTCTTCGAGAGAATTGCGGCATACGCCAAAGACCTGCTCCAGGCCGAAACCAGCGCCGTCTACCTGGCCGACCTGGACGCGAATCAACTCCAGGCCAGCGCGGCCCTCGGAACGGACGCGGATGCCATCAAAAACGACCCGCTCCAAATCGGGAGCGGAATTCTGGGAAACATTGCCCTGCAAAAATCCGGCGAGATCGTCAACGACACCGCCGCCGACCCGCGCGCCATTACCATCAAAGGCACCGGGGAAAACCCGGCCGAACACATCATGGGCGTCCCCGTCCTGCTAAAAGACAAACTCACGGGATTGCTGGCGGTTTGGCGCATCGGGCAGGGACAGGATTACAAAACGACGGACCTGGAATTCCTCAGCGGACTCGCGCAGCAGGCCGCCATCGCAATTGAAAACGCCCGACTCTACCAGTCCGAACAACAACGGCGGCAGGAAGCCGAAAACCTGCGGGAAGCGACCGCCATTGTTGCCACCACGCTGGATCAGGGACGCGCCATCGAATTGATCCTCGACCAACTGGGGCGAATGTTGAAATACGATAGCGCCTCCATCCAACTCCTGCGGGAGGGCTACCTGGAAATCGTTGGCGGGCGCGGCTGGCAATCGGAAGCCTCCGTCCTGGGACTGCGCTTCCCCGTCCCTGGGGACAATCCGAACACCATCGTGGTCCAGGAGCGGCGGCCGCTCATCCTGAATAAGATCGCGGATACCTTCGAACCGTTTCGTAAGGAACCGCACAGCCACATCCGCTCCTGGCTGGGAGCGCCGTTGATCGCGCACGGAGAGGTGATTGGGATGCTGTCTGTAGATAGCGCCGAGGAAGGTTACTTCACTGAGGAGCACGTCCGCCTCGTCACTGCCTACGCCAACCAGGCCGCCATCGCCATTGATAACGCCCAACTGCATGAAAAAAGCGAAAACCAGGTGCGCCGCCTGACCGCCCTGCGGGATGTGGATACCGCCATCGCTTCCAGCCTGGACCTGCGCGTGACTCTCAACATCCTGATGGACAACGCAACCTCCCAACTCCGCGCGGACGCAATGTCCATCCTCGTATATAACCCCAACGTCCAAATCCTCGAGACAGTCGCCGCGCTGGGATTCCAGGGCGGGCTTGTGCGACGAAAATTCCGCATCGGGGAGGGACTGGCGGGTAAAATCGCCATGACACGTAAGCCGCTGCGCATCCAGGAATTGATGCGGACAGATGAGTACGCCCGCCTCCCCTGGTTGGCCGACGAAAAATTTGTCACCTATATTGGTTATCCCCTGCTCGGTAAAGGCCAGGTTAAAGGAGCGCTTGAAGCTTTCTTCCGCGCCTCTTTCACCCCCGATAACGACTGGCTGGAATTCATGCAGACCATGGCCGGGCAGGCGGCCATCGCCATTGACAATTCCCAGTTGTTTGAAAACCTGCAGCGTTCCAACCAGGAACTTTCGCTGGCCTACGACACCACCCTCGAAGGCTGGGGCAAGGCGCTGGAATTACGCGACAAGGAAACCGAGGGGCATACCCGCCGCGTCACCGAATTGACCATCCGCCTGGCGCGCCGCATGAACATCAGCGACAGCGATCTTACCCACATCCGCCGCGGCGTACTCCTGCACGACATCGGCAAGATGGGCGTCCCCGACCACATCCTGCGAAAGACCGGGCCGCTCAATAACTCCGAGTGGGAACAGATGCGCAAGCATCCACAATATGCCCACGATCTCCTTTACCCGATCGCCTACCTGCGCCCGGCGCTCGACATTCCCCTTTGTCACCATGAAAACTGGGATGGGAGCGGGTACCCGCGCGGCCTGAAAGGCGATGAAATTCCGCTGGCGGCGCGCATCTTCTCGGTTGTGGATGTGTGGGACGCCCTGCTCTCAGACCGCCCCTACCGAAAAACCTGGCCCAGAAAACGCACCATCGAATACATTCAAAAAGAAACCGGCATACGCTTCGATCCGAGGATCGCGAATATTTTCCTCGAAATGGTGACAGAGGCCGAATAAAACAGGGATAAGCCGATCACCTCATCTCGGCACACCCGCTTGGAACCAACTCTATTTGCGGGTCTGGAATCTGCGGATCCAATTTGAGAACGCGAAACTTGTCAGCAGGGATATTTGGAAGCAGGACAAACCCATCCTGTGGGTCGGGCGGCGGCAGAATTCCTTCATAAGGGTTGCCCTGCGTACTCAGGGGAGAAATGGCGTAGAGCGAGATGCCTCCGCCTGAATTATCCCCCAGGATCATCCCATATTCCTGCATCGCTTTTGCGATGATCTTTTCGTACGGTGTGAGATTGAGCGTGTCCAAATTCAACGCCGGGTCGAGCTGAATGCGCGCGCCCTCGGGAATGGCGTCAACAGCCAGGGACTCCCCATCGCTTTCGGTCGCGGGCGAAACGGGGCCTCCGCTTTTGGTGTAGCTGTAACTGAACAGCAGGGCGTGGCCAATTCTTCCATTTTTCAATTCATCCGGCCAGATCATTCCCGCCAGCAGCGCAAAACCGGACCCACGCGCCGACAGCCCTTTCGGGAATATTCCCTGTCCATCTATTTTCAGGCTGTTTCCCCAGCTGGCGCTCCATTGTCCGTTCTGTTTCTTCGCCTGCCAGAAATCGTATTGGCAATCCGCCGCCAAGTCAACGATGGTCATGCTGCCATCGTCCTGCGGGTCGGGCGCGGCCCAGTCGGGGATGGGCGCGCCATTCATCGTCGTCGCAAACCAGGCCGCCCAACTGGCTGTGAGTTCGACATTGTAACGCGGCGTGTTTGCATCCGCGTAAAAAATGGGGACCGTCCACTTGTCCACGACCATGTAAAAACCCCGTTGGCGCGCGTCTCGAGCCAGACTCTGAACCATGGTCGCAGAGTTGGGATCAATCTCCGCGTCAGGAGAAATTTGCTGGTTGAAGGGGCTGGCATCCGAGTACCTGATGGGAGTCAGCATTGTCGGCTTGCCGCCGCTTTGCCCTGAGCGAATGATCGGGAGGAAAATGAGAGATGGGGCCGCGCTCTGTCGCGGGCGCGTTTGCGCCGCGCCATTCGACTGCTGAACTATGCGGCCGATGCCCGCGCAGATTACAGGCACAACCAGCATAAGCGCAATCAGGTGTTTTTTGTTCGCTCGTTCCATAGTCTCAAGTCGTCACTACGATTCAAATCACCCGCAGGAAACGACGCTTGCCCACCTGCAACACGCCCGGGTGCGGGAACGAAGCGTCGGCGCGCTCCAGCGTCTCGCCATCCAGGCGGACACCCTTCTGATCAATCAACGCCCGCGCCTTGCTCTTGCTTTCTGCCAGCCCCGCATCCATCAGCACGTCCAACACGGTCTGCCCGGACTTGAGGCGGTATTCTGCCATCTCGTCGGGAGTTTCCTTCTGCTGGAAGGTGCGGACGAAATTCTCCTGCGCCGCGGCCGCGGCCGCCTCCCCGTAGAAAATGGAGGCGATCTCGCGCGCCAGTTTCATCTTCGCGTCGCGCGGATGCGTGGACCCATCCGCCACGCCCTTTTCGATGGCGGCGATCTCCGCAGGCGTGAAGCGCGTCACCAGCCGGTAATATTTCCCCATCGCCGCATCCGGGACGGACATCACCTTGCCGTACATATCCTCGGCAGTCGTGTTGATCGGGATGACATTGCCCGTGGACTTCGACATGCGTTGCACGCCGTCCGTACCTGGCAGGATGCCGCAGATGACGCCCACCAGCGGTTTCTGGCCGAGCGCCTCCTGCAATTTGCGCCCCGCCACGATGATATTGAACAACTGGTCCGTGCCGCCCACCTGAATATCCGTCTGCATGGCAACCGCGTCGTAGCCCTGCATCAGCGCGTAGAATGTTTCGTGCAAAAAGATAGGTTCGCCTTTCTCGAGACGATTGGCAAAATTATCGCGCGCCAAAAATTGCTGGACGGTGAAATTCTGCCCCAGCCGGATCAAGTCCACCAGCGAAAGTTCCGAGAGCCATTCGCCGTTGTAGCGGACTTTCGTCTTGGCGCGGTCGAGCAGGCGAAAGGCCTGGTCGGCGTACGTTGTCGCGTTGGCGGCCACCTGCTCCGGGGTCAGGATGGGACGCGCCTTGTTCTTGTCCGAGGGATCGCCCACCAGCGCGGTGTAATTCCCGATCAGGAAGGTTACCTCGTGGCCGAGGTCCTGGAACTGGCGCAGTTTCCGCATTGAGATGGTGTGGCCGAGATGCAGGTCGGTGGAGGTCGGATCATATCCGCAATAGACGCGCAGGGGTCTGCCCTCTTTTTCGGCAAGCAGCAGCCGTTCGCGCAGTTCGGCGGTCATGGCCTGCTTCAAATCTTCGTCGCCATACTCCGTGCCTTGCATCAAAAGTTCAACTTGTTCGTCAATGTTCATGCCAATCTCCACAGTCGTAATGCGAGATACTATCTCGCACTACAAAAAAAATCGCACCACGTTTCACGACGTGATGCGTTGTCGCAAAACAAAACCGGTTCAGGCGCGGGCGTAATAGACCATGCCGTCCTTCTCCGTTTTCACCCGCAACCCACTTTCCTCAAGAACCGTCTCCAGGATTTCCTGCCCGTCGGCGAAACCCGTTCGCAACTGTTGCCCGCCCAGCGTGGACTCGCTCATGGTCTTGAACGTGAAATGCGACTGCGCGCCCTGAACCTGCACCCGTTTACCGAGCCGCGTCGGGATGACCGCCACATTCTGGACCTCGGGCCAGCCCAGCCGCACCGAGCGGACTCCACTCTCGAAGGATATCCCGTCCGCCCCCACGCGGAGGACGGTGCGGCGATCCATCCAGTTGCCGAGCGAGATGCTCACCGCCGAAAAGAGAAGGAACACGGCAAACATCCAAAAAATGAAAGACTGAGCGCCCCAACGGCCGGTTGCCAAAAACAAACCAACCATCATGCCGATCCCTGCCAGCCAGGCCATCCATTCGCCGCGGCGCGGCATGAGTTCGGGACGAAATTCGCGGGTGGTGGACATGCGCCCGATTATACCGCGCCCAGACGACTAAAGTCGTTACTACATGGCCGCGCGCGCATTACTATGTAGTGACGACTTTAGTCGTCCCGCGCTACGTAGTGACGACTTTAGTCGTCTCGCGTGGATGATACAACTCCTTCAACGCGCCTTCCAATGTCGGATACCGGAACTGGTAGCCCGCCTCCAGCAGGCGTTTCGGTTGAGCGGGACGCCCGTCCAACACCATCACGCTCATCCCGCCGAGGGCGAGGCGCATGAGAAACGCGGGGACGTGGAACCAGTACGGGCGTTTGAGCGTGTGCGCCAACGCGCGCAGGAAGTCGGCGTTGGTGGCCGCTTCGGGGGCGATCAAGTTATAGGGACCGCGCGCCCGCTCCTCGTCAAGCAGGAAGCGGATGGCGCCCACCT
>Ga0210022_1002932_pt1 | contig 10445 bp, 6 predicted proteins | sample CryGeymeta201520_FD_183984 | JGI IMG/M metagenome (GOLD analysis project Ga0210022, IMG submission 183984) | Groundwater microbial communities from Crystal Geyser aquifers in Utah, USA - Crystal Geyser metaG 2015-20 (SPAdes) (version 2) | ecosystem: Environmental > Aquatic > Deep subsurface >... | reverse complement strand
CAAGAGATGCCAGGGTCCAAAACAAACCCTCCCGGTCCCTGCTCATGCAATAAACATAAAAAGAGAGAAAAAAGAAGACAGCCGCCAGCAGGCTTTTTCTCTGGGCAAGCCAGGCCACAGTCTCCACCTGTATGGGATGGACGGCAAAGATGAGCGATGCAATAGTCGCCACGCTCCATTTTTGGGTCAGTTTCCATAAAAGCAGATAGAGGAGCAAAGAGCCCATCCAATGGAGAACAATATTGGTCAGATGAAATCCCAATGGGTTCGTTTCCCAGACGGCATAGTCCACCATGTATGACAGCATTTGGACCGGGGCATAATTCCCCACAAAAAATTTTGTAAAAATATGTTGCAGGTTTGACCAGGTAAAGGCTTTGATAAAGCTGTTATGCCAGATATAGATTTCATTATCCCAGCTCTGAAGATTAAAGTTCAGGGTCTGGAAATAGATTAACCAGATGGCAGAAGTTAGAAGGAGAAAAGAAATGATATATTTTTTGATCCGGGTCATTTTGCAGCAGCCTTCCTCTTGTAGAAAAGCACTAATCAAAATAATAAACAAAAAATTAACATTCAAAAGCAATATTGTCAATATTTTGGGTTTGGGGAGATCCATGTTTTTATTGCACAAGAAAATAAAAACAGGTATGATTCACATAATTGTTCTACAGATAAATTAATTTTTCATAGATTGTTTTTTTATGACGGCCTCTTTCGGCAATACTCTAAACCAGCTCCATGCAAATCATTCCTATATCTCCGACTCTTTATCCGCCAAAAGAAGGCGCCTTACTTTCTGGGTTTTTCTATTGGCATTTATGCTTACGACGCCGAACTTTTTTTTTAGACAGATCAAAACCGGGGACCTCTGGTGGCATCTGGCCACAGGGAAAATGATCCTTGAAACCCACTCGGTCCCCAAGGTGGACCCGTTTTCTTATACCTTCGCAAACAGGCCATGGACCAACCATGAATGGCTGTCCGAGGTCATATTTTACTCTTGCTACAAGTATTTCGGAGAGAACAGTCTGGCGTACCTGAAGATCGGCGTTCTTTTCGCCGGGTACACGATTCTATTCCTGGGTTTATGGAGAAGGGTTCGGATCCCCCTCCTTGCTTACGCAGTAGGGCTTTGCGTCCTGATTTCAAGCGAACCCTTTCTCGATGTGCGCCCGCATATCTTCACCCTCTTTTTAACCTCGGTACTGCTGGTGCTTTTGACATCGATGAATCGACGAGCTCTGTTTGTTCTTCCTATACTGATGTTGCTTTGGGTTAATCTTCATGGAGGGGCGATATTCGGCTTCATGGTCATGGGCTCTTTTCTGCTTGGGCACATGGCGGCCCTTTTTCTTTCAAAAAATACGGCTGTAAATGTAACCTTACGATCGTACACAAAAACCTTGCTCGGAATGGCGGTCCTTTCTGCAGCGGTGTCTTTGATCAACCCTTCGACATATCATGTCCTGACCTATCCGTTTGAGTATGTGGGGCACTCGATTTTCAGGAATCTCGATGAGTGGAGGCCCCCTTATGCTCCAGGCGGCCTTCAGGTTCCGGGCATTTTTTGGGTCTATGCGGCCTTTTTTCTCTACAGTCTGGGTTCTTCGATCAGAAAAGGAGATTATCCCCTTTCGTTGACATCCGCCATGACTTTCTTTATGGCCATGACCAGCAAGCGGTTTGTCCCGCTTTTTATGATAACGAGTTCGTATGTGGCATTGATTGGTCTGTTTGCCCTCTCACAGTGGCTTTGGGGGAAAGGAAAAACCAGGGATAACGGCAGGCTTTTTAAAAAAAATCGATACAGGGATGCCCTCTACCTGGCTTCAGGAATCTTGTTTCTATGCGCCCTCGGATACAAAACCTCTCATCTCCCTTTCGGTCACGATACGTTCAGAAGAATGATTGCCAAGGATTTCTTCCCTCAAGATACCGTAGAGTTTATAAACATGAACCATCTGCAATGCCGCATATTGAATGAAGATGCCATGGGCGGATATCTGATCTGGACCCTTTATCCAAAACTCAAGGTTTTTATAGACCAGCGGGCAGATACGCTGTATGATGAAAAAATTTATAAGGATCATTCTGCTATACGGTTTGGAGATCGACCATGGGAAGAAATTTTTAAAAAATACGAATTCGATACGGCCCTTTGGTTAAGGGATCACGAAATGTATGAGAAGCTTAGCCGCGATCCGGGCTGGAAGGTCTTGTATTCGAGTGCATTCTATACATTGTTTATAAAGCTGGATCGAAGAGGAAACCATCTCTTCGAAGAGATGAGACAAGGACACCTTGTTTTCCCGGATTCTGCTTATGCTGATTTTTCCAAGGGATATGAAGATTACAGAGTGCAAGGCTATGATTCGGCCATTGCAAAATTGAAAAGAGCCGTACAAAGAGACCCTGACCTCAGCCCGGCATACCTGGTTCTGGCTATGGCCTATATCTATTCGAACAACCCTGAATACGCCTTGGCTGAATCTGTTCTCAAGAAAAATCTGGCTTTTGACCCCTTTTCCTCAGACCGTCATTGGCTTCTCGGCAACATCTATGAGGAAAGAGGCGATTATATGGCCGCTCTCAGAGAATACAGGAAGGAGATAAGGATTAATCCGTCGAATGTTTCTGTATGGGGGCGTTATAACCAACTCCTGGATCGGATGCCGAGACGGCTTTTGCTGAGACTATGGATACCCCTGGTATCCTTTCTTAAATAATATATTTATAATTACAAAATAATACGGATGACATAAATTTAGATTGTTTTGCAGGCTCTTTAAAACGCAAGTGTTTTTTTATCAGCCTTTCCCGAGTAAGCTCCCCGGCTTTCATACTGACATCGGGTGCTGCAATTCCTTTTCATCCTTAGCCAAAATTTTTCCTTTACAATCGATATACAAATTGCTATAAAAATTATACCCATTGTTTCGGCACATCGCCCAATATTTGTTGTCAACACCATCTGAAATAAAATGGATTATCGTTTTTTAAGATGGTTCGTAATATATATTGGATGACGCCCGGATTTGCCTTCAGGCTTTATTGATTGCAAGTGCAATTCGTTGGGGGGTGATGTGCAAAAATGGGAGATAATATAGTCTTTGTTTTATTTCTCACTCTTCCATTATTATCTTAACGGGAATTCTCCTTTACCTCTTCTTCGTCGGCAACAACCGTATACAAGAGTTGCGTGTCTCAAGGATTATCCTCGGAAATATTCTCGTTTTCCTCTTCCTGGTGTCTTTTATCTTTCCTTGCGGTGAAATCTACTACCGTTTTATATATGACACGACCGATTCGTTCGGACTTACGAAAGTCACCAAAAATTGGTTGAGACAACACTACCACTTCAACCGGTCCGGGGTGCGTGATACGGTGAACATAAACTCCTCGGAACGGCCATATGTAAGGCGGCGCATTTCCTTCGTAGGAGATTCATTTACCGTGGGATATGGTATTAAGAATCCGGAAGACCGGTTTGTGAATCGTATTCGGGACAGACGGCAGGATTGGGAGGTACATCTTTTCGCCAGCAACGCTTTGGATACCGGAGCTGAGATACAAGGGATTCAAAAGATCCTCCAATCAGGCTATCAGCTTGACCAGGTGGTCCTGGTCTATAACCTGAACGACATTTCAGATATTGTTCCTGAGTGGCACGCAATTCTCGACCGGATCTACAGGTCCTCTGAACCAGGATTTCTTGTCAAGCACAGTTATTTCTTGAATACGTTTTATTATCATTATGTTGCTTCCCGTGATCCTGACATTAAGGACTACTACCGTTTTGTGCTGCTAGCATATGAAGGCCCGATTTGGGAAGAGCAGAAAAAAAGACTCAAATTCATTAAGGAATTAATACATCAAAATGGCGGCAGCCTGAAGGTGGTCACATTTCCTTTTCTGCATGCACTGGGTCTGAACTATCCGTACCGTCCGGTCCACGAGAAACTCGATGATTTCTGGCGAAGCCTCGGGGTGCCCCACCTGGATCTGTTGCCCGTCTACGAAGTCTGCCCACCGGGCAGCCTGATTATTAATGCCCACGATGCCCACCCGAACCGATATGCACACCAATTGGCATCTTATGCAATTATCGAATTCCTTGATAAGTACCTGCCGCTCCGTAAATATCAAAACATAAGAACAAAAATGCAGGTGCTGACCAAGTAGCTTGGCAGCAAGCCGGCCATACCCAGGAGCGCTCACATCAAAACGGTCCAATCTTTTGGATTCTGGTGGGATGTAATAAGGGCACGCCTTAACAAAGTAACGGAATGAGGAGAATGAATATAGAGGAACTGCCGGATTTTTCGGTACCCCTATTGACAAAGGGGTAAGGTCTTGACAAATGGCGGAGAGAACTGCTATATTTCACCAACACGAACAAAGAGAGGGAGCCTGTTTCACGAGTTGGATCATGAAAGTTGATTTTCCTCTGGACAAAACCGCCTTCAGACGGATGACAAAAAATGATTTGGGGGCATAGGTGCACCTTTTGCAGCGGTCGATCTGGCGAGAGAGATGCCGTAGAGAAAACAATTGCAGACCCGAAGGGAAATCTCTGCGCTTCTTATCCCATGGATCAGAAGTTCAGCAATATCGTACGAATTCTTTCTCAATGCATAAGAAATACAGCAACATCTTCTTCCCGACCCTGCCTGACTGGTAAAGAGAACGGACATCCGGAATGCGTTGCGAACGTGAATTATAGAGTGGCCATAATTCGCACAGGCGGACCGCTTTGAATCTTCGTGTCTTTTCAAATTTTTCCCGTCTTAAAGAACGTTTGTGCCTCACGGTGCTGGGTATTTTGATCTTCTCCACTTTTTCCTACTTTTTTGCCGGGCTCGGAGCGAACCAGAACTCCAGATACAGTGAAGTCATCTCCATTGTGAATTTCAAAACTTATCAGATCGATCCTTTTGTAAAGAACACACCGGACTGGTCATTTTACCGCGGGCACTATTACAGCAATAAGGCGCCAGGCGGGGCCTATATGGCGGTTCCTTTCTACTACCTGCTTCTGGCGATCATGCAGGTCAGCAAGCATATGATTCCTCATTACGTGGTGGTTTATTTGCTGAATCTTTTTACCGCCGTGCTTCCTGCTCTGATGATGTTCCTGCTATTCTATTTGACCTGCAAAGAGATTACAGGCAGCCTACAAAAAAGTTTTTTCATGGTGGCTGTCATGGCTTTCGGAACCCTGCTGTTTCCGTTCTCCACCATTTTTATGGGTCATACCACCGCTGCTGCGTTTCTGGCCTCTTCATTCTATTTGCTGATCCTGTGTACTAAAAAAGACTACTTGAGAACCTATCTCTTTTCCGCTGGATTGTTGGCTGCTCTATCTGTCCTTACGGAATACACCTGCATCCTAGGAGTGGCCTTTTTGTTCGTTTATCTGCTGATACGATCCAGGAACAGATCAAGAGATGGTCTTATTTTTATATTGGGCGGCCTTGGGCCCTTGTTCCTTTTCATGCACTACCACTATACTTGCTTTGGCGGTCCATTCACGCTCCCACAGAAGTATATTAATCCGCTATTTGTGGAACCCTACACAAACAAGATCCTGGGCATATTCGGCATGCCCGATGGTACCGTGATGATAAAGCTTTTATTCTCCATGGACAGAGGGCTTTTTCTGTTTTGTCCGATCCTGATTATGGTCATCCCCTTGCTTTTGTTCCGGTTTTCCAGGATCGCTTACAAGGCCGAGGTGATTATTTCGGTTCTTATCTTTGTCCTTTTCTGGCTGCTCAACGCCTCTTTCAACGGCTGGGATGGAGGGTGCTCAAGCGGGCCTCGTTACCTCATTCCTGCTATTCCGTTTCTCGCCTTTCCGCTTATCTTTATGGTTATGGAGGATAAATACAGATTTATCAGCTACCCGCTTCTCATCATATCCGTAGTAAATATGCTCGTCGTATCCTGTGTCAACGTTATGCCTTGTGAAGAAGGAGGTATCCTTTTATCCTATCTGTATCCTCATTTTCTCCATGGAGATTTTGCCATCAACCCGAACTCTTGGGCATTTAATCTCGGAACGGTCATCGGTCTGAGAGGGATCTACAGTATCTTACCTTTACTATCCGTTGCTATTTTGCTTGTTTTTTTAATCTTTTACTTGCTAAAATTATCCGGTGAAAACATTTCCCCCAAAAACAGGAAAAATGAATAAAGCAGCCGAAAATATCCGCCTGCTGATTTTGTCGCTTGTTGTCTGCTTTCTGACAGGCGAAGTGATAACGAGGATTTTTTTTAAGGCAGAGATTTCAAGGGCGACCCTTGAAAAGAATATTCTTCAGGCTTCCGATGTCAGAGAGCTGATCCGGCCAAATGAAGACCCGGATATCTATTATGAACTTATTCCCAGCATGGAGAAGACCTTTAAGGGCAGTATAGTAAAAACAAACCCGGAAGGCATGAGGGTAGGTGCTGACAACACCGAGAAGATGAGGAAGACAGAACAGACGATGCTTATCGTGGGTATCGGGGATTCTACCATGTTTGGTTGGGGGATTGACCAAAAAGACACCTATCTGCAGCAATTGGAAGATCTCTTGAACGCATCGGATCATGGTTGCCTCTACAAAGTCCTGAATCTCGCTGTTCCAGGTTACAATTCCGAGCAGGAACTGGCGGTCTTCAAAAAGAAAATTCTGAGGATGAAACCGAATATTCTGGTATTGCACTACGATCATAATGACTCCGACCCTATTGGGGACGAGTATTTACCCGACTATATTGCCCCGGAAGTCGGGGATAATTTTTTGCATTCTGCGTTGGTCAAATGGGTCATCAGGAGAGTAACCTACGCTGAAAACAAAAATAGAATATACGTCAAAGGGGAAAACAAACGGTTCCAGAACTATATTTTTGAAGGCCCAGCGTACAGCAGACATCTGGAGGCCCTTAGGCAGTTATCTGATCTGGCCGAGAAGAACCATATACCTGTATTTGTAGTTTTGTTCGACACCTGGATCGAGCGTGCCCTGAATCAGGACAGGGATATACACTATCAGGTCCTTCATAAAAAACTGATCCCTTTTATGACCGCTCAAGGATTTCATATTCTGGACTTCTATGATATATTCCAGGCATATATGAAAGAGAACGGACTGCATGATCTGAAAACATTGTGGATCAGTCCATCGGACGGCCATCCCAATGCCAATGGGCACAGGATCATCGCTAAATCTTTATATAGAATGATTTCTGATTCTGTTTGCAATCGTCGAAGGATTCACTTATCATATAAAACAATAAACACTGTTCGGGACTTTATCTCTATTGTAAATGAGCAAGTGTTTAAAATACGTTATGGGATCTTCCGGCCGATTGAATATCAGTGACAATATCTTCTACCGTCTTGTTGGTTCCGCACTGGTCATCGTGATCGTGACGATCATTTGCTTTTACAGCGTTCTGGATAATGACTTCACAAACTGGGACGACCACAAGTATATCCTGGAAAACCCTCTTATAAAAAATTTTTCTTTGAAAAATACAAAAACCATCTTTTCCACATATATGGTAGGGGACTACGATCCTCTGGCAGTGCTTTCCTTCAGCATAGACTATACTTTCTCTGGGCTTAACCCAAGCAGCTATCATCTGACCAACGTGATCTTGCATATGGTTAATTCTCTCTTGGTCTTATTTTTAGCTTTTATCCTGAGCGGCAAGATCCTTGTATCTCTGGTCTGCTCCCTTCTTTTTAGTATTCATCCCCTTCATGCGGAACCGGTAGCATGGACCGTGGGTAGAGGTTGGCTGCTGTCCACTTTTTTTTATTTATTGACCATCATCTTCTATCTCCATTACAAAAAAAAGGGGAGTATCTCTTTTTATGTACTGGCCCTGGCTTGGTTTGCGCTTTCCCTTTTTTCGAAATCCATGGGAATCACTCTCCCTCTTGTTCTTTTTGTCTTTGACTATTGGGAGCAGAGAAAGCTGGATCGGAAAGGCCTTCTGGAAAAGATCCCATTCCTCACCTTCTCTGTGGTATTTTCGCTGATCGTCATCGGCATCCGTAAAACCGGCGGCACAGACTTGTATAGCATGCACTGGCCTATGATTGCTATCACATCTCTCGGGAATATTCTAACTTCCATGACGAGCATTGTTTTTTATCTCTTAAAAACCATGGTGCCGGTTCAACTTTCAGCTTTATATCCAACGCCAAAATCCATCTACCTTTTATCTCCGGCATTTTTATCTAAAATTATTATGGTCGCTGTACTAACCGTATTTGTGTTTTACTCCAGGAAATATACGAAAGTAATTTTATTCAGCATCCTGTTTTTTCTAACTTCCATCCTCCCTTTCCTTCAAATTATCACTTTTGGTGTGGCAGCCGTGGCTGATCGGTACATGTATGTTCCGTCCATAGGCCTTTTTTTTCTTGCCGGCACTGCTTTTGAAACGATTTATTTCAATGGTGTCCCGCCGAGAGTAGCCCGTAAGGTACTTCTGTCCTTGGCCTTCTGTCTGATCGTTGTACTCTTTGGCTTCCTAACTCATCAGCGCTGCGATATCTGGCAGAACAGCATCACCCTCTGGGAAGATGTTAAAAAATATAATCCGGACAACCCAATTGTTCTCATCAACCGGGGAAATGCCTTAACACAACAAGGTCGTTTTGGCGAAGCCATTTCCGAATATCGCAAAATACTGGTCCATGATCCCAACAATGCAGAGGCGCTTCTCAACCTTGGAGTGGCTTACAGCAAGAAGGGGAACCTGGAAAGTGCGATTTCGGCATTTACTAAAATAGTGTCTATGAATCCCGGAAATGCAAAGGCTCTGAACCTGATCGGAGCGCAATATGCCATGGAAAAACGATTCGAGGAAGCCACCGCCGCATTTCAAAAGGCCGTATCGCAAGACCCTGCTTTTGCCGAAGCCTATTACAACTGGGGGGTTACCCTGAAAGAGATGCGAAAATACGACGAGGCCGAACGTATGTTTAGGAAGGCCGCAGAACTCGGCTTTCAACAATAACACTGGTGAGGCTAATGATCTCTTTACCGCTACCCGAGGAAAATACCACTATTGCAAGCTGTTTTTTAAGCGTCATTATACCTATGTACAATGAGAGTGACAGGATACTGCCGACCCTGGAAAAATTTATCGATTATCTGGACAAGAAAAACCCCCTGTATGAAATCATCCTGGTGGATGATTTCAGTACAGACAGCACCCTGGATGTTGTAAGTCAGTACGCACAAAAACAATCCGGAGTTGTTGTGATTAAGAACCGGTTTGGAAAAGGGAAAGGGGGGGCAGTTAAAACCGGGGCGCTGTATTCTAAAGGTGAGCATGTCCTCTTTTCCGATGCAGATGCGTCAACACCGGTTTATGAACTGGACAATTTATTTCAGAAGATTCAAAACGGATATGCGGTTGTGATCGCCTCGCGCGCCTTGGCAAGTTCACACGTTCTGGTGCATCAGCCTTTCTATCGGGAATGGATGGGAAAAACCTTCAACTTTATAGTTCAGAACCTTCTCGTTCCCGGCATCCATGACACCCAATGTGGTTTTAAACTTTTTACAAAGGGCGCCGCCCAAAATCTTTTTGCAAAGCAACAGATTTATGGTTTTTGCTTCGATGTTGAGATCTTATATCTGGCCAGAAAGAACGGGTATAAGATTAAGGAGGTTCCTGTCGATTGGATCAATTCTTCGGACTCCAGGATAAGGCTCTTCTCTGATTCTGCAAAGATGTTCCTGGATCTTCTCAAGATAAGATTCAGGAAATACTAGTGCACTGTAAATTTAGTTGTTAATGGTTCCGCGCCGCCCGTCATTCCGGCACGTTTAAGCCGGAATCCAGAAAATTTTCTTTTAAAATCATCCTGGACCCCGGCTAAAATCATGCCGGGGTGACGAGAGGAAGGGACGAATACAATCAGTAATTAGTTTTACAGTGCACTAGATTTTTTATCCTATAGCCTTCTGCGTTCCTACCTCAAATTGGAGCTGCCCTGAAAAACGTCTAACCCAATTCGCCCAGTGTTTTTCTTGTAAGATCCTTTTCCGGAAAATCCGTTCCCAAGTCCAATGCTTTTCTAAGAGCACTTTTTGCCTTTTCACTGTCTTTATTCTTTAAGTAGGCCATCCCCAAGTGATAAAAGGATCTTGGGTCCTTGTCATTTTTCTTGATACTACTTTCAAAAAGGCTGATCGCTTTTGTGTAAAGGCCTTTTTGATAGTAAACCCAACCCATAGTATCCATAATATATGGATTTCCCGGGTTGGATTCCATAGCGGCTTGTGCAAGTTCTAAGGCTCGGTCATAATCCTTCTTGTATTCCAAATAAATATAAGACAAATTATTGTTTGCAACAAGGTTTGTCGGGTCCAGTTCTAAAATTTTAGTGTATGTCTTAATAGCATCCTCATATTTTTTCTCTTCCTCAT
>Ga0210022_1002930_pt1 | contig 10447 bp, 9 predicted proteins | sample CryGeymeta201520_FD_183984 | JGI IMG/M metagenome (GOLD analysis project Ga0210022, IMG submission 183984) | Groundwater microbial communities from Crystal Geyser aquifers in Utah, USA - Crystal Geyser metaG 2015-20 (SPAdes) (version 2) | ecosystem: Environmental > Aquatic > Deep subsurface >... | reverse complement strand
GCGATGCCGCCTGATTCGAATTCAATGCCTTTTTGTTTTAACGTCCATGTTCAACAAGGACACCCCAAAGCATGAAACATGCGTGCCCTGCGTAGGGCGGGTTTCGACCCGCCATGGCCGACCGAAGTCGGCCCTACGACACGCCATTCTTGTCGGCTGTGGGCGTTGTTTCACGTTAACTGTACAACCGAGGGCGACTTGCTATGACACCACAATCAATGAACACCGAAGTCTCTGTGATCGGTACGACAGGCTCGGCATTCCTGCCCTGGGGCGGATCTCATAGCGGCATTTTCGGATTACGGATCACACCGGTAGATTTGCTCAACATCAGACAGCCACGCGCCGCGGCAAAATTTTCTTTCATCATTCGGGGTGAAGCGAATTTTTCATGAAAATTAACGAGACTTCAAAAAGGCACTGGACTCACGCGGAATCAGCTTGGGCGAAGGGAGTTCGCCAACAGGTACACGGTTGTCAATAAGATCGAGCATGGATGAGCCAGCCAATCGACCCAATTCATATGCTGAAACATGGATGGTGGTTAGGGGGGGGAGGGTATATGTGGCTGCGGGCAAGTCGTCAAATCCGACCAACGACACATCTTTCGGTACTTTTAGTCCGTGTTGGTGCAATCCAAGCGCTGCACCAAGAGCCATCTGGTCGTTGCTGGCAAAAATTGCAGTAAATGTTCGCCCCGATGAAAGCAATTTTTTGACGGCTTTCAAGCCGCTTTCTTCAGTGAAATCACCCGTTACCACCAGCGCCGGATCATTGGAGATACAAGCCGAAGCAAGCGCCTGCTGATAGCCTTGTAAGCGATCGATGGCATCTGGATGTTTCATGTTGCCGGTGATGCAGGCAATATCGCGATGGCCTAACTCAATCAAGTGTTGGGTTGCGAGGCGACCACCTTCAATACTGTCAAATGTCAATGATAAAAGGCGCGATGCTTTTAGCGATCGACCTGTGACAACAACCGGTATTTTCTTCGCACATGACTTGAGTACTGTGTCTGGAATTCGACCTGTTAAGACAATAATGCCATCAACTCGCCGTGATAACAGCATATCCACGCAACTTGATTCAGTTTTGGTGTTCCAGTGACCACTGACATACAGTGAGCTGTAGCCTGAAGGATTTAGTTCATCTTCAATTCCCCGCATGGTGATGCCGTAGTACGGACTGTCAATTGCTTGTGTAATGACACCGATGCTCAAGGAGCGTCCACCCGCTAACCCACGAGCCATCGGATTAGGAGTAAATCCAAGCTTGACAATGGCATCATTAACGGCCTTGGTTTTCTCTGCATGAACGACAGCCGTGCCGTTCAGGATACGTGAAACAGTGCTGGGAGATACGCCAGCAAGTCGAGCCACCATGTCCAGCGTGACGACTTCTCCGGGGTTGGTATTCCGGTTTTTTAAAGTGCTTGATCTGGACGTTTTGGAAAGTGTTGAAGCCATTTTTATGCTAAATAATTTATGTTCTGAAGTGTGCCTGATTTTGCGACCATGAAGTCAATGGTGTGACAGGTGCAATTCAAGATGTTTTTTTTTGGAAGTACGATTCGTAATTATTTAACAACACACAGGAGACACACATGCTCGGATTGATGCAAAGCCAAGAGCTTTCGATTTCTTCCCTGATCGAATTCGCCGAACGCCACCACGGCGAAGGCGAGATTGTTTCTAGGCGGGTGGAGGGCGACATTCACCGCTACACCTACAAAGAAGCCGCCCAGCGATCACGCCAATTGGCCGGCGCGCTGGATACTTTTGGCTTGCAGTCAGGCGAGCGGGTGGCCTCAATTGCCTGGAACGGTTACCGCCACCTTGAGATGTACTTTGGTGTCAGCGGTTCAGGCCGTGTGTTGCACACCATCAACCCACGCATGGCCCCCGAGCAAATTGCCTGGGTGATGAACCACGCACAAGACCAGATGGTGTGTTTTGACATGACGTTTTTGCCCATTGTCAAAGCCATCCACAGCAAATGCCCCAGCGTGAAAACCTGGGTGGCGCTGTGTGATGCAGACAAAGTGCCAGCAGACACCGGCATCCCCCATTTGTTGAGCTATGAAGCCATGATTGCCGCCCAGTCTGTGACCTATACCTGGCCTGAGCTGAATGAGAACACCGCATCCAGCATGTGCTACACCAGCGGCACCACCGGCAACCCCAAGGCGGCGCTGTACAGCCACCGCTCCACCGTGCTGCACGCTTATGCAGCCGCCTTGCCAGACGTGATGTGCTTGTCAGCGCGTGATTCCATTTTGCCGGTGGTGCCGATGTTTCACGTCAACGCCTGGGGCATTCCGTATTCTGCCGCGCTCACCGGGGCCAAGCTGGTGTTTCCCGGCCCGGGCATGGACGGCAAATCCATTTACGAACTGATTGAGCTTGAACGCGTGACCTACGCCGCCGGTGTGCCCACCATCTGGCAAATGTTGCTAGGCCACATGGAGCCCAACAAACTGCGCTTTTCTACCCTGAAACGCACGGTGATCGGCGGCTCGGCCTGCCCACCAGCCATGATCACGGCGTTTAACGATGTCTATGGTGTGGAGGTGCTGCACGCCTGGGGCATGACCGAAATGAGCCCGCTGGGCACGCTGTGCACCCTGAAAAACAAGCACTTGACCCTGTCTGCAGAAGACAAGATGAAGGTGCGCCTGAAGCAAGGCCGCGCCATTTATGGTGTGGACATGAAAATTGTCGATGGCGACGGCAAAGAGCTGCCCTGGGACGGCAAGACCTATGGCGACCTGCTGGTCAAAGGCCCGTGGGTGGTGCGCGAATACTTTCAGGGCGTGGGCGACGTTGAAGCGATTAAACCGCTGGTAGACGGCTGGTTCCCGACCGGCGACGTGGCCACCATTGACGCCGACGGCTACATGCAAATCACCGACCGCAGCAAAGACGTGATCAAGTCCGGTGGCGAGTGGATCAGCTCGATTGACATCGAAAACATCGCCGTGGCGCACCCAGCAGTGGCCATGGCCGCCTGCATTGGCATGGCGCACCCCAAGTGGGACGAGCGCCCGATTGTGGCGGTGGTCAAAAAGCCAGGCCAAGAAGTCACGCGCGAGGAATTGCTGGCGTTTTACCAAGGCAAAGCTGCCAAATGGCAGGTGCCAGACGATGTGGTGTTCATGGAGGCCATTCCCATGGGCGCGACCGGCAAGATGCAAAAAGCCAAACTGCGTGAAGTGCTCAAAGACTACAAGCTGCCTGATTTGCGCTAAACGGTTCACTGTCACCTGTGTGATTCAGCCCTAGGGATATCCCTTGCGGCTCAATCACATTCTGAAGTTAAGCTGACCGCAGTGCTTTTGGCGCTGTGCGACATCAACTACAAGAGGAGACTTCATGAAATTTGCTTTTAAAACAATAGCTGCTTGCGTATTATTGACGGGGGCTACAGGCCTATTTGCTCAAAGTGGTCAAACGGTCAAGATTGCCTTCATTGACCCGCTGTCGGGTCCCTTTGCCAATGTGGGGCAAAACCAGCTCAAGAGCTGGCAGTTTGTGTCAGAGAAATTAAGCGGTGTCAAAAACCCGGCGGGTGTCAAATTTGAAGTGGTCGGCTTTGACAACAAAGGCTCGCCACAAGAAAGCCTGAACTCGCTCAAGGCCGCCATTGACCAAGGCTTTCGCTACGTGACCCAGGGCAATGGCTCAGGCGCGGCGCTGGCCATCTCGGGCGCAATTGCCAAACACAACGAGCGCAACCCCGGCAAAGAAGTGGTGTTTTTGAACTACGCCGCGGTCGACCCGGCGCTGACCAACGAAAAGTGCGACTACTGGCACTTTCGCCTGGATGCCGACACCTCCATGAAGATGGAAGCCCTGACCGCTTTCATGAAAGACCAGCCCAAGGTCAAAAACGTTTACCTGCTTAATCAAAACTACTCGCACGGCCAGCAAGTGGCCAAGTTTTTCAAGGAAGGCATTGCCCGCAAACGCCCGGACGTGAAGATTGTGGGTGAAGACCTGCACCCGATTGGCCAGGTCAAAGACTTCTCGCCTTATGTGGCCAAAATCAAGCAGTCGGGTGCGGACACCATCGTCACCGGCAACTGGGGTGCAGATTTGACCTTGTTGGTCAAGGCGCTCAACGACGCGGGCTTGAAACTGCCCATGTACACCTACTACGCGCAGGTCACCGGCACGCCCAAAGCACTGGCCGCAGGCGGTGACAGCGAGGTGTATGTGATTGCCTACGGCCACGCCAACCACACCGGCGAAATTGGCGCGTTCGTGGCTGATTACAAAAAGAAGTTCAACGACGACTACTACACCTTTGCCACCTACAACGGCATCAACCTGATGGGCGCGGCCATTGCCAAGGCCAAGTCCACCGACCCAGTCAAGGTTGCCGCAGCCCTGGAGGGCTTGAGCGTCAAGAGCTTTGCGGGCGAGGTGCAAATGCGCAAGTCAGACCACCAACTGCAGCAGTCCATGTTTGTCACCAAATGGCAAAAAGTGGATGCCAAAAACCCGTACAGCGTGGAAAACACCGGCTACACCTTTGTGCCGGTCAAGCAGATGGATGCTTATGTGGCCAGCACGCCCACCAGCTGCCAGATGAAACGGCCGGGTTGAATCGGCTAGCCCTGCGGGCCGGGTGGGCGATAGGTTTACCCGGCCTTTGTTTTGTCTATTTTTTGAGATCGCATGGAGTTTTTCACCATTTCACTGCTCAACGGCATCAGCTATGGGTTGCTGCTGTTCATGCTCAGCTCCGGGCTGACGCTGATTTTCAGCATGATGGGCGTGCTCAACTTTGCCCACGCTTCTTTTTACATGCTGGGGGCTTACTTTGGCTACCAGGTCACCGAGTGGCTGGGCTTTTGGCCTGCGTTGGTGTTGGCGCCACTGCTGGTGGGTAGCCTGGGCGCGCTTTTTGAGCGCTTCGTGCTGCGCCGGGTGCACAAATTTGGCCATGTGCCCGAGCTGTTGATCACCTTTGGCATGAGCTACATCATTTTGGAGCTGGTGCAGCTGGTGTGGGGCCGCAGCTCGGTGGACTACCGGGTGCCACAGGCACTTGACGGGCCGCTGTTCACGCTGTTTGGTACCCAGTTTCCGATGTACCGCGCTTTCATGATGGCGGTGGCGCTGGCCATGCTGGTGGCGCTGTGGCTGTTGCTGACCCGCACCCGCATTGGCTTGGTGATACAGGCCGCGTTGACGCACCCGGAAATGACCGAGGCGCTGGGCCACAACGTGCCGCGCGTGTTCATGTTGGTATTTGGCGGTGGCTGCGCACTGGCTGGGCTGGCCGGGGTGATTGGTGGCAATGCGTTCGTCACAGAGCCCAGCATGGCGGTGTCGGTCGGCGGGATTATTTTTGTGGTGGTGGTGGTGGGCGGCATGGGCTCACTGGCCGGGGCGTTTCTGGCCTCGCTGCTGATTGGGCTGACGCAAACCTTTGCGGTGGGGCTGGATGTGTCGGCGTTGTCGACACTGGGCAGCCTGGGCGTGACGTTGACCGAGCACACGCCGGGCTATGCGCTGTGGAAGCTCAAGCTTAGCCAGGTGGCCCCCATCTTGCCGTATTTGTTTTTGGTATTGATGCTGATTTTCAGGCCCCGTGGCTTGCTCGGCACGCGGGAGGACTGATGGCACGCACCACCAAACGCGCAGATGTATATGTATTCAAGCCGGTCAATGTTGGGCGCATCATTTTGTGGAGCCTCTATGCCTTGATTTTGATTGTGGTGCCGCTCATTTTTGACAGCAGCCTGAGCCAGACACTGCTGAGTCAAATGGGCATCGCCATCATCGTCTGCCTGAGCTACAACATGTTGCTGGGGCAGGGCGGCATGCTTAGTTTTGGCCATGCGGTGTATTCGGGTATGGGGGCTTTTTTGGCTATTCATACCCTGAACCGGGTCACAGACGGGCTGGCGTTGCCGGTGAGCCTGATTCCGGTGCTGGGCGGTTTGGCCAGCGCGGCCGTGGCCGTGGTGCTGGGCTGGGTTACCACCAAAAAAGCGGCCACACCGTTTGCCATGATCACCCTGGGCGTGGGCGAGTTGGTGTGGGCCATGGCGCTGATGTTTCCCGAATTTTTTGGCGGCGAGGGCGGCGTGTCGGGCAACCGGGTGGCGGGCAGCAAGGTGTTCGGCCTGACCTATGGCCCGCAAATCCAGCTGTATTACCTGATTGCGGTCTACACCTTCATTTGCACGGCACTCATGTATGCCTTTACCCGCACACCACTGGGGCGCATGCTCAACGCCGTGCGGGACAACCCGGAGCGGGTTGAGTTTGTCGGCTACAACACCCAGGTGGTGCGCTACATCGCGTTTGTCATCGCTGCTTTTTTTGCCGGTATATCCGGCGGTCTGGCAGCGCTGAATTTTGAAATTGTCACCTCTGAGGTGGTCAGCGGCTACCGCTCCGGGGCTTACCTGTTGTTTACCTTTCTGGGTGGCGCCACCTTCTTTTTTGGCCCTATTCTGGGGGGCATTTTGATGGTGCTGGCGTTTGTGCTGTTGTCCGAGTTCACCAAAGCCTGGTTGCTTTACCTGGGGCTAATTTTTTTGCTGATGGTGGTGTATGCGCCGGGCGGCGTGGCCAGCTTGATCATGATGAACCTGCGCCTGGCCATGTTTGGCTTTTTACGCAAACTGTGGGTCAGTTACCTGGCCTTGTTTGCCACGGCCTTGGTGGCGCTGTGTGGTGCTGCCGCTATGGTCGAGATGGTCTACCACCTGCAGCTCAATCTGGCGTTGGGTCCAGAGCTGGTGTTCATGGGCGCAAGCTTGAACGCCAAGGGACTCAACAGCTGGTTTGGCGCAGCGTTTGTGATGTTCACCGGCTTGGGGCTGTTTGAGTTGTGCCGTCGCCAGTTTGTGCGGGACTGGGGCGACATTCAGGAAGACATCGAGAAAGAAATCAAACGCCGGGAGGCCGCGCTGTGACGCAAACCGTGCATCCCTATGCGTTGGAGCTCAAAGACCTGCGCAAGCGTTTTGGCAAGACCGACATCATTCGCGGTATTGACATGGCGGTCAGGCCGGGCGAGCGGGTCGGCATCATCGGCCCCAACGGCGCGGGCAAGTCCACGCTGTTCAACCTGATCAGTGGCCGCTTTGAGCCCAGCAGTGGTGAGATTTTGCTGAACGGTTACCGGGTAGATGGCAAAAAGTCGTTCGAGATCAACCGCATGGGCTTGAGCCGCAGTTTTCAGATCACCAATATCTTCCCCCGCTTGAGCGTGTTTGAAAACCTGCGCTGCGGCGTGCTCTGGAGCCTGGGCTACAAATACACTTTTCTGAAATTTTTGCTTGACCTGGACGATGCCAATGACCGCGCTGAGACCCTGATGGAAATGGTGCGCCTGGACAAAAAACGCGACACCTTGGCGATGAACCTGACTTACGCCGAGCAGCGCGCGCTAGAGATCGGCATCACCATTGCCGGTGGTGCAAATGTGATCCTGCTGGACGAGCCCACCGCCGGCATGAGCAAGTCTGAAACCAGCCGGTTCATTCGTCTGATCAAGGAAGTCACCGTGGGTAAAACGCTATTAACCGTAGAGCACGACATGGGCGTGGTATTTGGGCTGGCGGACAAAATCGCTGTGGTGGTGTATGGTGAGCTGCTGGCTTTTGACACCCCCGACGCGGTGCGCGCCGATGCCCGGGTGCAAGAGGCTTATCTGGGCTCGGTGGTGGCACAAGCGCAGGCAGAGGCTGGACATTGACCCATGCTGAACATAGACAAACTTCACGCCTTTTACGGCAAAAGCCATGTGCTGCACGGGGTCTCGCTGCGGGTCGGGCAGGGCGAAATTGTGGCGCTGCTGGGGCGCAACGGCTCCGGCCGCAGCACCACCGCCAAGGCCATCATGGGCTTGGTGGATGCACAGGGTTCATTGCGCTGGAAAGGCCAGGAAATCATGGGTCTCAAAACCTATGAAATCGCCCACCTGGGTCTGGGCTATGTGCCCGAGAGCCGCGACGTGTTTCCCAAACTCACGGTCGAGCAAAACCTGATGCTGGGCCAGAAGCACGGTGCCACATCTGCACGCTGGTCGCTGGATGACATGTACACGCTGTTCCCCCGCCTGAAAGAGCGCCAGCACACCGAAGCGGGCGTGATGTCGGGCGGCGAGCAGCAAATGCTCACCCTGTGCCGCACCCTGATGGGCGACCCCGATCTGGTCATCATTGATGAGCCCACCGAAGGCCTGGCCCCCAAGATTGTGGAGCTGGTAGGGCAGTACCTGCAAACCCTCAAGGCACGCGGCATCTCGGTGCTGCTGATCGAGCAAAAACTCACCATCGCCATGGACGTGTCCGACCGTTGCTACGTCATGGGTCACGGCAGCGTGGTGTTTGAAGGCACGCCCGACGAGTTGCGTCAAAACTGCTACATCCGCAAGGAATGGTTAGAGGTGTAGTGTTGGCCAATGTGCAGCGCAAGCGGTGTAAACCAGAGCCGCTACAGAAATCGGGTGTCGTGAACAACAGCCCAGCCAAAGAACCACGAACAGAGCCCAATTTAACGTGAAACAACGCCCACAGCCGACAAGAATGGCGTGTCGTAGGGCCGACTTCAGTCGGCCATGGCGGGTTGAAACCCGCCCTACGCAGGGCACGCATATTTCATGCTTTGGGGTGTCCTTGTTGAACATGGACGTTAGTCGAGTTGGCCAAAGATCAACGGTGAGCCTGGCGTGGACAAGACCACAGCGTTGCGCAGTTTGGGTTTGGGGGCTCGGAAGTGTCGAATTCGAGGATGAGCATCAGGCGCAAATTGGACAAATTTTGGGTTTTGCTTGAACAAGCAAAATTTACCAATAAGGCGATCAAAAAATACCTAGGCCAAGCCCTGGCTGCCTAAATTTTAGGCATAGCTATTTTTTAAAAAATTGGATGTTTTCGGTCAAGCATAGCAGCCTATTTTGCTAATAAACTATTTCAAACTGCCAGACAGGAACTGCGCCAGTCGCACACTCTTTGGGCAGCCCAGCACGGTGGCGGGGTGGCCTTCTTCTTCGATTTGACCCTTGTGCAAAAAGATCAGGTGGTTGGCTACTTCACGCGCAAAACCCATCTCGTGCGTTACCACCACCATGGTGCGGCCCTCGTGGGCCAGGTCTTTCATGACCTTGAGCACTTCACTCACCAGCTCGGGATCCAGCGCGCTGGTGGGTTCGTCAAACAGCATCACCTCGGGTTCCATCGCCAGCGCACGGGCAATCGCCACGCGCTGTTGCTGGCCGCCGCTGAGGTGGGCGGGGTAAGCGTCTTCCTTACCTTCCAGACCGACTTTGGCGAGGTACTTACGGGCGGTTTCAATGGCTTGCTCTTTGGGCACTTTCAGAACGTGTACCGGGGCCTCGATGATGTTGTCGATCACCGTCATGTGTGCCCACAGGTTGAAATGCTGGAACACCATGGCCAGTTTGGTGCGTATCAAGGCCAGTTGCTTGGGGTTGGCGGCGTGCAATTCGCCATGCTTGTCGGGGTTCAGGTGCAGTTCTTCACCCGCCACAGTGATGCGGCCCTGGTTGGGTTTTTCCAGCAGGTTGATGCAGCGCAAAAACGTGCTCTTACCCGAGCCGGAACTGCCAATGATGCTGATCACGTCACCTGCATGGGCGGTGAGCGACACCCCTTTGAGCACCTCATTAGCGCCAAAGCGTTTGTGGATGTTTTCAACCTGGAGTTTGAGCGTCTGGTGATTCATGAGTGGTTTTTTCAGGGAACTGTTAACTTGAAACAATGGTCATGCGCGATTGAAATGGGTGCTTGTAGGGTCGACTTCAGTCGGCCATGGCGGGTTGAAACCCGCCCTACGCAAGTAGCACATGCTTCATGCTTCAGGGGGAGTCCTTATTGAACATGGGCGTTAGGGCGGCTGGGGCTTCAGGCACCGAGCAGGTCGCCCTTGCGAAACGGGGTGGCTCCGGCAATTTTGCCGAGCTCTCCACCGGCGGTGATGTAGCGGTCGCGGATACGGGCGTAAAACACGCCGTCCACACCGGCCCAGACGTGTTCTGTGACGTTATCGATGGGGTCAATCACTTCGGCCACCAGCTCGCCGGTTTTCAGGTATTGGCCAGGTGTGGCGGCAAATACCACTACGCCCGGGGTGCGCGCGTAAAGTGTTTCAGAACCCGCCAAGGGCGTGGCAGCGCAGCACGGTGCGGGCACCGCTGGTATTTGCTTGCACGCCAGCACACCGCTGAACTGAAGCCAGCTCAGAATGGCTTGCGCGTCTTGTTGAGCCAAAGCATGGGTCACGTCAAGTTCACCGCGCAGCTCAATGGTGGTGCTGCAGCAGCCTTGGGGCAATGGGAGTTGAATGCCCTGTGATTTGAGCTGGTCAGCCAGCTGCCACCAGGCGCTGGACAAGCATTCGTCAATCGGGCGGTTGCCTGAATTTCTGGCCAGCAAAATTGCTTGCGCACCCAGAAAATGCGC
>Ga0210022_1002929_pt1 | contig 10448 bp, 11 predicted proteins | sample CryGeymeta201520_FD_183984 | JGI IMG/M metagenome (GOLD analysis project Ga0210022, IMG submission 183984) | Groundwater microbial communities from Crystal Geyser aquifers in Utah, USA - Crystal Geyser metaG 2015-20 (SPAdes) (version 2) | ecosystem: Environmental > Aquatic > Deep subsurface >... | reverse complement strand
GAATGACACACGAGATACCTCGCAACTTGCTGCGGGGTAGTTCATTAATTAAGTGTGGTTTCCCACGCGAAGCCCCGATAGATTATCGGGACGAAGGGTGGAGATGCCGGGAATTGAACCCGGATCTGAGGAAACACGTTTACAAAAAAATAGTGAGGCATAGGATATTTTTTACGCATGTCTGGAGGAGGGAAATAAACAAACCTCTCCAAACAGCCAATTATAATTTGTCGGTTCCTTGCCCAATTGGGAATGGCAATTCACGTATTCCGGCTGGTTAATCTCATATCCTTTGCAAGTCGGAAGGATCAAAAGAATGAGACTGAACTAAAGTGGAAAATTGCAATTAAGCAACGTTCAACATGAGATTTGGTTGGAATAAACCACCCATTTCTGCAAGTTTTGCTTCCGCAACACCTTGGAGTTCAGCAACGGCTTTCTTGAAATCAAGTTTTGCTGTTATTGTTTTTTTGTTATTTCCTGAACGGAACTGCTCCCGCCCAGCGCATAACTACGACCTCACTTTTTGTAAATGTGCGAATTCCCCGTCGATTCCTGTCATCCCCGAGAAACAGCCCCCATTATATCATTTTGGGGTGTCTTTATCAAAGGATGGGTGGTTTCAACTTAAGCTTTTAGCTATTTTATCTATACGTCACCGGTTTTTCTTTTTGGGTAAGGACCAAGCTCATCTTTCGTGATCGCTTGTCAACTTTTTCAATATATGCCTTGATTTTATCTCCCATTTTCAAATTTTCCTTGCCAGTTAGCTTGCTTATGTGAATCAAGCCTTCTATTCCTGGTGTAATCCTGACAAAATATCCATATCGTTCCTGGCGCACTATTTCTCCATCCACTTCTCTGTCTTGTGGATACATTTCTTCTATCTTTTCCCAAGGATCCATACTGAGTCTCTTGATGGAAAGATTAAGTTTGAGGTCTTGTGTATTTTTTTCAACAACAACAACATTAATGTCATCCCCCACCTTGGCATATCCAGATGGGTTCATGACTTTTTCCCATGAAATCTCTGAAATATGAATAAGCCCTTCAACTCCAACAACCTCACAGAATATACCAAATTCTGATACACCAAGTACTTTGGCTTTATAGGTCTTTCCAACTTCAATCTTGTCGAACTCTTCATGTAGTTGTTTTTGAGATATATTAAGAGCCGCGACCTTTTGAGAAACAACCAATCTATTCTTTTTTTCGTCCACTTCCAGAATTTTGACCTTAATTTTCTGACCACTTAATTTATCAGGGCTATTGAGGAAATTCTCCGTGAGTTGGATTTTTGGAATAACACCTCTGATTCCCATAAAGTCTATGAATACGCCACCTTTTCCATATTCACCGCACATAACTTCTATTTCTTCTTCTTTGTCTTTCTTTACTTTCAATATTTCCCACTTGCCCTGTTCGAAAAACTTTCTCATCGAAACAACCGGATATCCTTCTTTTGATTCTTCAGCAATAATGCGGACATGGGCCGTTTGTCCCTCTTTTAGGTAAGGAAGATAGGTGGATATTTCTCTAAGTTCTTTTTCTCCTAGTAATGCGTATGCTTTTGCTCCAATATCGAAAAGGACGTTTTTCCGAGAGAGGGAGATTATTGTTGCTTCAATATCTGCATTTTTTTTAACGCGGGCAAAGGGCGCTTTCTGGAGGAGGGCCTCCATTGGGTTAGTTTGATTTGTATTTTTTTTCTTCATGTGTTTTTTTACCTTTCTCCTTGTGGGAAGAGTAAACTATATCAAAAATGTCCTCAAAAAACAACTGTTATACCACTTCGCAGTCAGCCAAATACTTTAAACTGCCTCGTTAGGCATAAAAGTTAACTCGCCGTGGTATTATAATCGCTCTAGCTCGGTTGTAATGCGCTGATTTATGTCAATAAGGGCGCTTAACACTTGTTCATCCTGTCCTTGGGGCAGCATTTTTGCAAGTTCCTGAATTATTTCTCTATGTTTAGAGTTGCTGAGTTTTAAAGTGAAAATAAATTTTTCGCTTGCGGCAGTTCCTTGTTTTTTTGATTCTTTTAAAATCCCAGGAATTTTCATGGCTTTTTCTTCAGCGTCAGCCAATACTTCAACTGACTGTCTTGTTTTTCCCTTTTGCGCGAGAATGAGGGCAATATGGGCTCTTTTGTCCGATGAAAGAAGAAGAAACTCCGCTTTTTGGATGTAATCACGGGTGAGAAATTCCTTGATTTGATCACGTAATTGCTTAAAAAAATAAAGTGGATTTTCTGGAGTTATCCCTGCGTAGGGTAATTCATATACAACTGTTCCGTCTTTTATTAAATCTTTTGGTGAAGCCCCATATACGCTTCCAATCAAAAAAATTCCACACAAAACTATAAGTACTTTTTTCATACCCCATTGTACCATAAAACACTCTTCATAAGACATAACAGCAAATGACAAATTTCAAATAACAAATGTCAAATCAATTACAAAACTCAAATCACAAAATATATTACATTTTGTCATTTGAGATTAACGAAATGGTTTCTTCTCCTTGCACTCAAACAAAATTAATACTATAGTTATCAATATGAGTAAGAAGCTGAGTTGGTTGTTGATTATTTTTGTCGCTTTCTTTTTTTTTGGTTTCGTTCCGTCAGTTTTCGCTACTACATTTGACCTGATTCCTCCCGGTGGGACTCTTGTACGAGGACAGGATATTACATTTACCATAAATATTGATACAGAAGGAGTGGCTGTAACATCTACTCAAGCGGGGATTACCTATGACTCTACATTACTTCAATATGTGAACGTTACCGCTGGCGCAGCTATGAACTCCGTTGTGGCGGATACCACCACATACGGAACTGGAAAAGTCCTCTTTACGGGAACCAATAATGCTGGGTTCAATGGGACAGGGGTATTCGCGACTGTTGTGTTTACTATTATAGCCCAGAGCTCCGGATCGACTGAAATATGTACATTATGGCTCCCTGAGCCCACCCCAACCCTTGGGCCAAGCCCCACTGTTGGCCCCACTCCCACTCTTGGTCCCAGCCCTACTCCTGGTCCTACTCTGCCTCCCCAGCCAACGGCTCTTCCCCAAACAGGTACAACAAATTCAAGAAATACCGCTATTATATTTGGAATTTTATTTCTTGCTGGAGCGGGAGGAATATATTACCTGTCTCAAAACCAAAAATATTCAGCTCCTCGTTCAACAGCCAAAAAACATGGAGACACTCACAAATCAGAATCTTAAAAATTATCCGATTGTTTTTTCCTAGCTTTTAACTTTTGGCTTTCAACTTTCAGCTCGTTTAAGTATACTGGATACATGGAGCAGCATCCTATCCCTCGTCAGATAACGTCATTTGAGTTCAAACTCATAGGGTTTATGACGTTGAAGCAATTTCTTTATTTGGTTATTTTTGCGCCTCTTGGCTATATCGCTTCGGTGATATTTCCCCTTCCATTTGTCAATGTCTTGGTAGGGTTGGCTGTTGCAGCCTTGGGGGTGGCTCTTGCATTTCTTCCTATAAATGACCGCCCACTTGACATCTGGATCCGCAATATTTGGAAACGGCTCAATTCTCCAACCCAGTTTACCTATCACAAGCATAATCAGCCCATCGCCTTGTTGCAAAATCTCTACTTTGTGTCCGATCCTCATCATGTAATGGCTCATATCGAATCTAAGCAAATGCTTGCCGCATATTTGGAAAAGACAAAACAAACAATGCCTGCTACGCCGAAAAAAAAACAAGTGCAACAGGCATTTAGTAGTCCTCAATCTTCCCAATCTGTCGTAATGGTTCCTTCGACCCCGATTCAAACTCAAACTGCGCAACAAATTGCCCAGGCTTATACTTCTCCCGTTCAAGAAGTACCCAAAGCACCACCAACCACAATTGCTCAAGGGGAGCATAAACCGTTCTTTATTGGGACCATAAAAAACGGAAAGAGAATTCCGCTTCCTGGTATTTTGATTTATGTCAAAAACAATCAAAACATTCCCGTACGGCTTCTTAAGACAAATCAACATGGTATTTTTGCAACATTTAATCCGCTTCCAAGTGGTGAATATCTTTTCGAAATTAAAGATCCAAAGAGCTCCTATTTATTTGATACAATGAAAATTGCTATCAAAGATATCAACACCAAGTCAATTGAGTTCTATTCAAAGGAATTATTGTAGGTTATTATTATATGGCAGCAAAAAAACCAACGTCTCCAATAAAATCTTCAACCCAGTCTTTTACCGAGATTGAAGATATAAAAGACGATATACTATTATTGAAAGATTTTTCCGCAGCTATTGTAATTAGCGTTGGAGCGGTAAACTTTTGGCTCTTATCCGCAGAGGAGCAGTCTTCTATAATCTATTCCTATTCTAGCCTCCTTAATTCACTGTCATTTCCTATACAGATTCTTATCCACTCAAAAAAAATGGATATTTCCTCTTATCTGGAATATTTGGATTCTGTTGCCAAAGCAAGTAAGGACGATTTAATGAAAACACGGTTAGGAAGCTATAAAGAATTTATAAAATCGATTGTGAAAAAAAATTCGGTATTGGAAAAGAAGTTCTATTTCGTCGTTCCGTTTTCACCGCTTGAAATTGGATTATCCGGTACGACGGGGGGACTCAAGAAAGAATATGTAATTGCACGGGCAAAAACATCCCTCTATCCAAAAAGAGATCACTTACTACGCCTCCTTGCCAAAATTGGCCTCCGCGCAACGGTATTGCAAAAGCAAGAATTAACAGAGACATTTTATAATTTATACAATCCGTCGGCAACAGGTCGCATGTTGGCTCCAATCGACACCTATACGGATGTAGTTATGACTAATAACTAATATGGCAGGAGCATCGAAAAATGTATCTATTCCGATAGGGATGCAGAATGTCGGAAACGTTCTCGCGCAAGGTGCCGTGTCAATCAAAGACATGATAGCCCCCTCATTTATCGAAGTTGATTTCAATCATCTTAAAATTGATGACAAATTCTATCGCACACTATACGTGACCGCATATCCCCGTTATGTATCCGCAAATTGGCTCTATTCTCTCATCACGTTTGATCATCCTCTCTATATCTCAATGTTCATCTATCCTACTGAATCAAAAACAGTATTGGATGAATTAAAGCGGAAAATAGGAGAAATGGAAGCCTCAATCGAATCTGAAATAAAGGCAGGGAAAGTTGTGGATCCCACAACGCAAGTAGCGTTAGATGACGCCCTTTCTCTCCAGGCCGAGCTTGCAAAGGGATCTGAGCGATTCTTCCAGTTTGGCCTCTATATAACGATACCAGCAGATTCTAAAGAGGAATTGGATAATCTTACAAAAGAAGTGGATTCTTCGCTTTCCTCCATTTTGATTATCGCAAAACAGGCAACATTGGAACAAGAAGAAGGATTCAAATCGACGGTCCCGATGTTCGTGGATAAGGTAGCGGTCTGGCGGAATATGGACACCACTTCGCTCTCCATGACGTTTCCTTTTTCAACAGCAGCGCTTACTCGAAATGAAGGAATATTGTATGGGATGAATCAGCATGACGGAAGCCTTATCATTTTTGATCGATTTACGTTAGAGAACGCCAACTCTGTTATCCTTGGAAAATCAGGAGGTGGAAAAAGTTTCTTCGTCAAGATGGAGGCATTTCGGCTTCTCATGATGGGAATCGACGTTATCATCCTGGATCCGGAAAATGAATATGAAAAATTGACGCAGTCTATGGGAGGAGAGTTCGTTGTATTTTCGACAACTTCACAGTATAAAATCAACCCCTTCGATCTCATAAGCGAAACGGTCGAACCGGATGAATTGTCTAATAAGATTCTTGATCTTCATTCTCTGATACGGGTTATTATGGGAGACGAAATCAGCCCTTCGCAAGATGCACTTCTTGATAGAGCACTTGTCATGACATATCGCAATGTAGGAATTACGCAAGATCCCGCAACTTTTAAATTGCCAGCGCCGCTTCTTGAAGATTTATATAAAGTCTTTATGGGAATGGAGACACCAGAAGCGAAAGAGATGGCAAATAGACTTGAAAAATTCGTGATGGGTTCAGCTGCGGGAATTTTCAATCAAAAATCCAACTTTGACATAAAAAATCACTTCACCGTTTTCGGCATTCGTGATTTGGAAGAAAACTTGCGCCCCGTGGCGATGTATATCGTACTTGATTATATTTGGAATAAAGTACGCAGAGACAAGAAAAAACGGATATTAATAGTAGATGAGGCATGGTACCTTATTAAGCACAAAGATTCTGGGGCGTATCTTCATAATTTCGCCAAACGTGCCAGAAAGTATCATCTTGGACTGACAACAATCACTCAGGATGTGGAAGATTTCTTATCAACGGAAGAAGGGAAGGCAATCGTCACCAATTCTTCCATGCAAATCATCCTGAAACAATCAACCGCTGCGGTAGATAAAATTACTGATACATTCTACCTCACAGGAGGGGAAAAACATTTTCTTTTATCTGCAGGGGTTGGGGAAGGACTTTTTTTCGCAGGACAGTCTCACGTAGGCTTCCGCGGTATCGCCTCAGACGAAGAGAAGTCGATGATAGAATAAGGTATAATAATCTTCATGATTAGAACTCGTATAGCTCCATCCCCCACAGGAAAAGATGTCCATATTGGCAGTGTTGCCACAGCACTCATGAATTTTGCGTGGGCTAAAAAAAATGGAGGTCAATTCATCGTTCGCATAGAGGATACAGATCAATCTCGCCTTGTCCCCGGAGGAGAAGCGAAAATGCTAAAAACAATGCAAGAGTTGGGAATTACTGCGGATGAATCTCCATTGGCTAGTGGCCCATATGCACCTTATCGTCAATCGGAACGATTAGATATCTACAAGAAATACGCATTAGAACTAGTTGAAAAAGGAAAAGCGTATTATTGCACCTGTACGTCAGAACGACTGAGTGAGATGAGATTGAAGCAACAAGCGGAAAAAAAAGTTCCCAAGTATGACAGACTATGTGTTACTAGACAGGAAGAAGTAAAAAAAGAAATAGAAAAAGGTTCAAAATATGTCATTCGGCTCCTCATTCCGGATAAGGAAATAGTTTTTACTGATTTGGTTCGGGGAAAAATAATATTTCAAAGTTCTAATTTGGACGACCAGGTATTGCTCAAATCAGACGGCTTTCCGACCTATCATCTGGGTGTAGTGGTTGATGACTACTTGATGAAAATTACCCATGTACTGAGGGGAGAAGAATGGCTTCCTTCTACGCCAAAGCACATTATCTTATATGAAGCGTTTGGATGGGAACAGCCTTTTTTTGGTCATGTTTCATTGCTGCGAAATCCGGATAAATCTAAGCTTTCCAAACGAAAAAATCCTGTTTGGGCCTCCGAATATATTGAGAAAGGAATTTTTCCAGAAGCTCTCTTAAATTATCTCGCTCTCATGGGGTGGAGTCATCCAGAAGGAAGAGAGATATTCAGTTTGGAAGAATATATAAGGGTATTTGATATCAAGGATATACAAACGACCGCTCCTGTTTTTGATCCGGTAAAACTGGAATGGATGAATGGGGAATACATTAGAAATTCAAAATTTGAAATTTTAAATTCGAAAATTCAAGAATATATCGGGAATAATTATGATCAAAAAATTGTGGAAAAAACAGTTCCTCTTGTGAGAGAACGCCTGAAGAAATTGTCGGATTATTTACCTCTTTGCGACTTCCTGTTTCATGCGCCAAAAACATATGAAGTCGAGTTGGAAAAATACAAAGAATCAATAGTGAAAATACATGGCAAAATTCAGGCAATCGAACATTTTTCAGCGGAGCAAATTGGGATAACAATGGGGGAATGCGCAAAGGAGTTGGGAATGAAAAACAGTGAGTTTTTTATGATATTGCGTGTGGCGATAACCGGCAAAAAAATTTCTCCCCCATTAAACGAGTCAATGGAGATATTAGGGAAGGACGAGTGCTTAAAAAGAGTTAGCATGTTGATAAACTAAACAATGGAAAAATCAATAATGAAAGAACTTATTCAATATGGGTATGAAAAGCTTGAAAAAAATAATGCTTATCCATTTTGTGCCTTTGTTGTACGAAGTGGAGTTATTGTTAGCAAGGGATATAATAGCAAAGTAAACTTGTTTGAGGATAAAACTTCACACGGAGAAATGGAAGCGTTTAGTATCGCATGCAAAACACTTCAAATTAAAGATCTTATTTTCGGTAAAGAATACGAGCTATATACTACTTGCGAACCTTGTCTTGCCTGTTTCGATACTGCGTTGTGGCATAAAATAGGTAAAATCGTTTTTTCGGTAGACAAACATGATTTTCCTGAGTATTTCCATGATCATCCATATTCAATTGAAGATTTTGAAAAACAAAATCCAGGCTTAATTTCTATTAAGCGAGGAGTTTTACACAACGAAGGTATTGCATTATTTAAAAAAGCAAAACAGAAATATGGATGGTAAGAATGTAACTGACGCTAACTTAGATTTATTGTTTCTCTATGCAAGGGAAATAATGAAACTACATAAAATATTTCCCTATGTCTCTTTCATTATGAAAAGTGATGTTATTATTGCTCGTGGATATAATCGCGAACGCGAAACATTTGATTTAACTAATCAAGACCAAGTCGTATCGATTCGTGCAGCGCAAAAGACACTCGATACAAGCAGTTTAAAAGGATATTCATTGTTATCTTTTTTTGAACCAACAATTCTTGCTTTTGATGTATCACTCTGGTCTGGTATTACAGATTTCCATTGGTGTATCAATTCAAAATCCTTTCCAGCAAGCTATAATCCAATGAGTTATGGGGTGACGGACTATGCAAAAGCTCACCCCGGTGAGATAACGATAAAACCAGGATTAAGAGAAAAAGAGGCTCTTACCTTAGTAGAGATTGCACAGAAGCAAAAATATCAAATTTAACTATACGGCTCTTACTAGAGGAAAAATACAAAATAGAGTTGGGTAATCATCATTCTTCGTCATCCCTGCGGAGGCAGGGATCCAGTCGATAATTTACAATTCAAAATACAAATAATGTGATTTTAGTCTGGATTCCCGCCTGCGCGGGAATGACACAAGTAGCACTTGGAATTAAATTCAAGGCGGAATCTGAAAATAAAGATGATGGAGAGATAGAAATTAATTCTATAATTTAGCTATACAATTCTTGCCAGTGGGGGTCTACTTCAACGGTAACGTCAAGATATACTTTTTTTCCGATTGCGAGGGCGATTTCCTTACGCGCATAACTGCCGATTTCCTTTATTTTCCGTCCTCCAGCCCCGATAATCATTCTTTTATAGCGATCTTCAATTGTTAAGATTCGGGCTTTCACAAACGTCATGTTGTTCGACCTATTTTTTATCTCGTCCACTACTGCGGTCGTGGTATAGGGAATTTCCTCGCCCATCATGAGGAACACCTTTTCTCGGATGAGTTCCGCCACAAATGTTTTACTGTCAATATTCATCACCGGGTAGGGATTAACATGTTCTAGATTTTCATCATCCTTTTTGTCCGGCATGAGTTCAAATAGCTTATCAAGAAGTGGTCCCATATGCATACTATGCAGCGCCGAAATTTCAAAGGAATCCTTAAACTCCTCTTTCATAAATTCATATTGAGCAAGATATGATTCATTCTGTTTATCCATTTTATTTATTACCAATATGATTGGTTTATTGATTTTTCTCACAATTCCCAAAACCTTCGCTTCTTCAAAATCCCTTCTTCTGGTATGGTCGACCATATAGATAACAGCATCAACATCCTCATGTAAGGTTGACATGGCATTTTGGTTAATTTTTTTTGCCAGTTTATCTTCTGCTTTGGCGAAGATACCGGGAGTATCAATGAATACGATGTTTCCTCTTGGCTCCTCAAGTAATGCCCGAATGGGAAATCGCGTCGTCTGGGCTTTAGGGGAGGTAATTGCCACTTTTTGACCAATAAGATTGTTCAAAAACGTTGATTTTCCTACATTTGGTCTTCCTACAATGAGCACCTTACCGCTCTTTTTCACGCTATTTTCCATATCACTATTGTATCAAATGAAACTAATTAAGGTATGGTAGCATATATACACTATGGAGATGACGGACAAGGCCGTAATTGAAGAAATTTTACTCGGAGATATCAATAAATTCGAAATAATAGTGGAACGATATACACAGAAAGTCCAGTCTTTTATCGGATCACGATTATATGATAAACAAGAAGTGGATGATATTGTCCAAAATAGTTTTATCCAATTCTATAAAGCCCTCTCTTCTTTTGATGCCGAAAAATCCGTATATCCATATCTACTGCAGATTGCGCGCAACGAGCTTTATCAGTTTTTTCGCAGAAAACACCTCACTATTCCCCTCGATGATGATATTATTCAAACACAAAGCGAGAAAAAATATGAAGGCGACATAACAGAGATTGTTGAAGGATTGAA
>Ga0210022_1002919_pt1 | contig 10464 bp, 10 predicted proteins | sample CryGeymeta201520_FD_183984 | JGI IMG/M metagenome (GOLD analysis project Ga0210022, IMG submission 183984) | Groundwater microbial communities from Crystal Geyser aquifers in Utah, USA - Crystal Geyser metaG 2015-20 (SPAdes) (version 2) | ecosystem: Environmental > Aquatic > Deep subsurface >... | reverse complement strand
CGGTGAGGTCCACCTCGATGGCAGAGTTGACCGCCACCATGCGCTCGTTCTGCGCGATGACGAAGGGATCGTTGACGTACTCGGTGCGGTGCAATTCGATCATGGGGTTGTCGTCCACCCAGTCGTATAAACGTTGGGTTCCGAGGATAAAGCCTGCCACGATCTTGCCGGGGTGCAGGGTCTTGCGGGCATTCGTCAACACGCCCGCGTTGACCAGGTCAATCACGCCGTCCGAGAAGAGTTCGGTGTGGATGCCCAGGTCTTTTTTGTCGTAGAGATATTTCAGCACCGCGTCGGGGATGGCGCCGATGCCCAACTGCATGGTCGCGCCGTCGGGGATCAGCCCGGCGATGTGGCCGGCGATCTTTTCGATGATTTCCGATTCGCCGTCCTCGGTCATGGACAATTCGGGAATGGGATAGTTGACCGGCACGATGTAATTCAGCCGCCCCACGTGAATGAAGGAATCGCCCAGCGTGCGCGGCATCTGGTCATTCACCTCGGCAATGATGAGCTTGGCCGATTCCGCCGCGGACTTGGTGAGGCCGACCTCCACGCCGAGGCTGCAAAATCCATGTTCATCCGGCGGGGAGACATGGATCAGCGCCACATCCACCGGCAGGTGGCCGTTTTTGAAGAGCAGTGGAAATTCCGAAAGCAGTACCGGCGTAAAATCGGCGCGGCCCTCCTGCACGGCCTGGCGGATGTTGGCCGAGATGAACATGGAATTGACGCGCAGGTGGCCTTGCATGGCCGGGCTGACGTAATCCGCCGCGCCGACCGTCAGCGCGTGCGCGATCTCCACATCCGTCAGGTTGGGGGCATATTCCACCAGGGCCGCGAGAATTTTCTGCGGCACCGACACATTTCCGGTCAGAAAGACGCGGTTCCCCGATTTGATGAAGCGCACCGCATCCTGGGGCGTGACCACGCGGGATTTGTACAGGCTAGTCCAGTCCATCGTCCACATCCTTGCGGGCGGTCAGGCGGCCCAAATGGGAAGGTTGCCCGTCGCGAGTATTGACCGCAACTTCGATGGCGGAGTTTTCTTCAATGGCAGTCTCCACGCCTTTTTGAGCCATCTCCATAATAAAAGGCATGGCCGCGTTAACAAACGAGTGTGTGCAGGTGCGCGCCACCACGCCGGGGATATTTGGGACGCAATAATGCAGGACGCCCTCCTCGACATAGATCGGCTGGTCGTGCGTGGTTGGGCGGGCGGTCTCGACGCAGCCGCCCTCGTCAATGTCAATGTCCACGATGGCGGAGCGCGGTTTCATCGAGCGGACGATTTCGCGCGGCACCAGCATGGGGGTGCGTTCGCCGGGCGCCAGCACCGCGCCGATCAGCACATCCACAAACGAAGCGACGCGTTCGATGTTGCGCCGCGTGGAGATCATGGTGGATACGCCGGGGAAACGATCCACGATGCGCTGTAAAACAGCCAGGTCGCTATCCAGCACGATGATGTGCGCGCCCAGTCCGAGAAAGGCCTGCGTCGCATACGTGCCGACCACGCCGCCGCCCAAAATGGCGACCTCGGCGGGGGGAACGCCGGGCATGCCGCCCAGCAGGATGCCCTTGCCGCCCCAATTATTTTGCAGGCAACGCGCCGCCACAGAAGCGGCCATCGCGCCGCACATCTGGCTGAACGGCCGGAGCACCGGGCGCGAGCCATCGGGCAACATGATCTGCTCGTAGGCGATGGCCGTGACTTTCTTCTCCAGCAAGACATCCAATTTATCCTGCCGCGCCGAGGCGAGATGCAACATGCCGGCCATCGCGCCGCCGGGTTGCAACCATTCCAATTCCTCTTTGAGGGGACGCGCCACCTTGAGCAGGAGATCGGCGCGGCCGTAGACTTCCTCGCCCGAATAGACGAGACGCGCCCCGGCTTTTTCGTACTCCTGGTCGCTGAACCCCGCCCCCACACCCGCCTCATGCTCGACCCAAATGTGGTTGCCCATCCCGGACAAAATCTCCACCCCTGCGGGTGAAAGCCCGACGCGGTACTCGAACGGGCGGCGTTCTTTTGGTATGCCAATGTTCATGGATCCTCCAACCATACCCACGTAGTGACGACTTTAGTCGTTATGCCATGTAGTAACGACTTTAGTCGTTCTCCCCAGGAGCGACTAAAGTCGCCACTACATGGGTCACTACACGGTCAATTTCATTTCATATTCAACACTTCGCGGATGGACGGCAAAGCCCAGTCAATCGTCTCTTTGTCAATCACCAGCGGCGGCGCGAAACGGATGACGTTTTCGTGCGTCTCCTTGGCGAGGATGCCTTTGCTTTGCAGAGCCTCGCAGAAACGGCGCGCGCCTTTGGCGGACGGTTTCAATTCGATGCCGATCAGCAAACCGCGGCCGCGCACTTCCTTGACGTGCGGGCTGGGGATCTCCGCCAACTGCTCGATGAAGTACGTTCCCAATTCGCGGGAACGCTCGGACAGTTTTTCGTCGCGGATGACGCGCAGGGCGGCGCGGGCAATGGCCGCCGCCAGCGGATTCCCACCGAAGGTGGAACCATGCTCGCCCGGCGCGAACAGCCCAAGCAGGGGGATGTCCGCCAGTACCGCGCTGACCGGATAGAATCCGCCCGAGAGCGCCTTGCCGATGACAACCATGTCGGGGCGGACATCCTCGTGCTGGCTGGCGAACAACTTCCCGGTCCGGCCGAGACCCGTTTGGATTTCGTCCGCAATCAGCAAAACGTTGTTCTTTTTGCACAGCTCCGCAACTTCCTTGAGATATCCCTTCGGAGGAATGATGACCCCTCCCTCGCCCTGGATGGGTTCGACCAACACCGCGGCAGTGTTCGAAGTGATGACGCGCCTGATCGCGTCCGCATCGCCATACGGGACGGCGAGAAAGCCCGGCGTGAAGGGGCCGAAATCGTCGCGGTAGGCTGGCTCGGTGGAAAACGAGATGATGGTGGTGGTGCGCCCGTGGAAGTTGCCCGTGCAGACGATGATCTCCGCCTGGTGGCGCGGCACGCCCTTGACGGTGTACGCCCACTTGCGCGCCAGTTTGACGGCCGTCTCGACCGCCTCTGCGCCGCTGTTCATGGGCAGGGACATTTCGTAGCCGGTCATCTCGGAGAGTTCCTTGTAAAAGAGGGGCAGCTGATCGTTGCGGAAAGCGCGCGAGGTGAGCGTGACTTTCGCGGCTTGTTCGAGCATGGCTTTCAAAATTTCGGGATGGACGTGTCCCTGATTAATCGCTGAATATGCGCTCAGGCAATCGAGGTATTTTTTGCCGTCCACGTCATAGACCCAGACACCCTCGGCCTTTTCGATGACGACATCGAGGGGATGATAATTGTGCGCGCCGTACCGGTCTTCGATGGCGATGTAATCTCGTGTTTTCATGTGTCTCCAAAACCATAATTCTCGCGTTACGCAATACGCAGTACGCAATATTTGTTGCGTACTGCGTATTGCGTATTCATTCTTACGCCACACCCAACAAACGCGCCAGGATGGCTTTCTGCGCGTGGAGGCGGTTGTGCGCCTGCGGGAAGATGACCGAGTGCGGACCGTCGGCCACCTCGTCGGTCAGTTCCTGGTTGCGATGCGCGGGCAGGCAGTGCATGACGATCACATCCTCCTCCGCTTCGCCGACCAGTTTGGCATTGACCTGGTAAGGCGGGAAGACCTGCTCGCGTTTGGCGGTCTCCTGCTCCTGCCCCATCGAGGTCCAGGTGTCGGTGTAGATGACGTGGGCGTTTTTCACCGCCGCGTGCGGGTCGCGCAGGAACGAGAGTTTGGAACCCGTCTCCGCGGAAATCTTTTTGGCAATGTCCACCGCTTTCGGGTCCAGGTCGTAGCCCTCGGGGCTGGCGAGGGTGAAGTTCCAGCCCAGTTTGGCGGATACGTGCATCAGCGAGACAACCACGTTGTTGCCGTCGCCCACGAAAGTGACGTTGAGTCCCTTGGCGTCCCCGAATTTCTCGACAATGGTCAGCGCGTCCGCCATGCCCTGGCAGGGATGGTTGTAATCGCTCAATCCATTGACCACGGGAATGCTCGACCATTTGGCGAGTTCCAGCACGTGGGCATGCTCGAAAACGCGCGCCATCAACGCCTGGACGTAGCCCGAAAGCACGCGCGCCACGTCCGCGATGGACTCGCGCTTGCCGAGTCCGATCTCGCTTGGGGAGAGGTAGAGCGCGTCCCCGCCGCAATGACGCATGGCCATGTCAAACGAGACGCGCGTCCGCAGGCTGGGTTTCTGGAAGATCATACCCAGCGCCTTGCCCTGGAAAATAGGCTGGCTGCCTTTTTTGAAATATTCCTTTTTAAGTTTCAGCGCCAGGTCGAGAAAATCCTTTACCTCGGCGGGGGAATAATCGGAAATCGCGAGAAAGTCTTTCATAAAGCCGGCTCCTTGGAGATGGTTACCGTTTCCACCGTCATTACGAGGAGGGTGTTCGCCTGCCCCGATGCTATTACGGGGTCCCGACGAAGCAATCTCCGGGTTTCGAGAGGGGATTGCTTCGCATCCTTCGACTTCGCTCCGCTTCGCTCCCCCTTCGGGGACTTCGCAGGACGCTCGCAATGACGGGCTGATAAAGGTATTGAATCGAAATAGTGATTTACTAAATTATGGTAACTACTCAGCCGTCATTGCGAGGAACGAACGGAGTGAGCGACGAAGCAATCCCCGCGTCGTGGCGAGGAGATTGCTTCGCGAAGAGCGCTCGCAATGACGGATGGCTGAGTAGTTACAAATTATGATCGTTTCCCCGAAAGTATATCATGCGGACAGGTTGCCCCATAGCGCCGAAATGATGCGCGTTGCGTGACAATCGTAATGAAGGGCGGCCCCCAAATGAAAGAGCCGCCCAATGTCGGGTGGCTCTTCCAAAATCACGATTTGCCTGGATGTTCGCCGTCCTTGGATGCCAGTAAAAGTTGTAATTCATATTCGGCCTGCGCAACGGGGATGGATAGGGAGTAGCCCCATTCCCCAACCAGGGCATGTTGGACGCGTCGCATGAGGATCTGGTCGTTGTCGTTCAAGGAGCGGACTTGACGCTGGTTTGCGAGACTGCAGATGACGCGGCAAAGCGATTCGGCGCGGCCGTCCTTCAGCCATTCCACCAGGAGTTCCTTTCGTTCGTGGCGATCCTCCGGCAGCAGGTCGGCGGGACCGGCCAGGATGTCCAGGAGTCGCTGAAATTCCTTCCCGCGCGTCGGGGGGCGCAGGCGCGTCTCCAGCCTGTCGTCCGCAGGCACCCAGACCGTCATATCGCCGATTTGAACGGCGTAATACAACATGGTGGGGCCGTATAATGTTCGCTCTTCCATTTGGATTATTTTTCCAAGCCCATAGGTACAGTGCATGACTGAATCGCCTTCGTGGTAGTTCATAAGGACCTCCTATAGATCATGTTGAAAAAAGGAGCGCCAGCCTGACAAAAGGACCGGCACTCAGAACCCGTCAATCTGGGAAGTAAGGTGATTATATCATTGAAGCCTGTCGTCAGACCTGACATGTTTTATCGCAGTGCGAGTCAATCGTGACTCTTGCGCGGACGCGCGACTCGGAAAGCAAGACTTTCGCAGAAACACCTTCGGCAGGTCTTTTCAAGATTTCCTCCTTCCACCAATAACCGGCCGCCGCGACAACGGCAATCACCGCCGCCAGAATGGACCGGTTTGATCGCAGCGCGAGTCAATCGCAACTCACGCGCGAAGAGCCCCCATCCCGCGAGCGGATAAGATGAAAGCAGTTCGGGAATATGGTGGTCCCCCTCTCAAGAGCAGTTGGGGGGCTTTGTCACGAATTACGCGAATTTTCGCGAATGGGAAAAGGGAAATTCGCGTCAATTCGTGAAATTCGCGGCTGGTTTTTGCATCTGCTCTCATCAGGGAGACTATCGGGAATATCAACCGGGCATGAATTTGTTCTTCTTCTTTTCCTGTTTCAGTTTTTTCTTTTCCTTCGGGCTCAGTTTTGGTTTCTTCTTTTGTTCCTTACTGCCTTTATCTTTCTTTCCACTTTCGCCCATGGCTAATCTCCTTTTTGGGTTGGGACTTTGATTTTGAACTTGCGATCAGGCACGGAGGGCATCCACTTTGGGATATTCCCAGCGGACACTAGGCTTCCCATGCCTCATCATCCACACTGGCAGGAGGCGCGGTATTTAACTCGTAAACCCAAACGCCGCTTTCTTTCATCATGGCGGCGATCTCATAAGCAGTCAGCAGGGATTCAAGTTTCTGCGCTTCGATGGTTTCCAGAATTAATTGATGGGACGGCCGCTCTGATTTGAAACTTTTCTGAACACAGCCAAGAAAATATTTGGCGCTTTCCTGTGAGATTTGAAATTGCGAGGCTATCTTTTCGAAGGGTTTGATCTTATCCATGTTCCTATTTTACCCGATGAGTCGTAACTTTCGCATGAACATCCCATCCAGCACGGACGGCAGCAACGTCCGCCTACGGCGCAACTCCTCCCCCGTAGCGGATTGTAACTCCCGCAGCGACGCCAGCCGTGCTTGCACTTTATAGTTGATTGTCTTTCGTTTCATACATACTCTCAATTCCCCTTCCCCTAAATCCGCACTTTGGATTTGGGGGAAGGACGGGATGGGGGTCGCTCTCACAACTCTCCCTTAAACGCCCTATCCAGCACAGATGCCTGCCCCGCCATCCTCACCTTCCTCCAATAGCGCATCAGCCCACCCGCGAAATCTATCCTGCCTGCCAGTCTTCGAGATTCAAATCGAGCACGCGTTTGAACTCGTCCGTGTTGTGAGTTACGAGAGTGACGTTGTTAACCAGCGCGATGGACGCAATCAGTAAATCGTTGGGGCCGATAATTTCACCGCGTTTTTCCAGATACGCGCGTACGCGTCCGTATTCTTCAGCGGCGAGGTCGTCAAAAGGCAGGGAGTCGAATTGCTCCAGAAAAACGGTTTGTCGGGCAAGCGTTCTGGCGGGGTCTGGGCTTTTCATCGCGCCATAGAACAGTTCGGCTTTCACCACCGAGCAAACGAATACCTCGCTGGGCGGCATGGACTCTAATCGCTGGCGAACGCCAACGGCCCTGCCGTTCAAATAACCGATACAGGCATTGGTATCCAGCAGGTATTTCATTCCAGAGCCTCGCGAATTTCATATTCGCCTTGCGGCGCTCTGTCGGGGAAATCAGGAATACTGCCAAAGGTTTTCTCAAAAAAACCAGGAGGCCAATCCTTTTCCGTTTTTGTTTTGCCTTTTACGGTAGATGTGTTCACTACCAGAACTACGTCTACTTCGGCATCCCTGAACTTAATTGGCGTTTCCAATTTCAAAATACCGTCTTTTCCAACGCGGGCACGTAAAGTCAGGCTTTGCATAATGCACCTCTATTTCGATTCTACTCGATTTTTCTTCGCCCCCTACCCCGCCATCCTCACCTTCCTCCAATACCGCATCAACCCATCCGCGCTCATGCCGAGCGGATTGGCGAGGCCGTAGGATTTGACCGCCTCGGCGCTCAACCCCTGGGCCTGGCCCTCGGCCTCGATCCAGGCGCTGAAACTGGCGCGCAGTTCCTCCACGCTGGGGTCAGACGGCACGCTGGCTTCCAGCCAGCGCTCGGCGGAGTCCAGTCCCTTTTCCACTTCACGCAGATGCCATTCCACGTCGTCGAAGATGCCGAAGTGAGTCGGCGCGATGCGCGCAAATTTTTGCTCCCGTAAACGCGCCAGTGTGTGCCGCCATTTTTCGATATGCAGTTCGGGCGGCGGCATCGGCACACGCAGGTACGGATAGCCTGGGATTCTCACGCCGCCCACGTCCCCGCTGAAACAAACACCTTCGAAAACATAGACGTTGTGATGCTCCGCGTGCCCGGGCGTGGACAATGCGACGAAGCGCAGGTCCCCGATGACGATCTCCTGCGCGTCCTGCGTGACGTGGAGTTGGTCCGCCGGGACGGGCAGGAACTCGCCCCACAGCGAATCCATCCGCTCCCCGTAGATGCGCGTCGCTGACGCCAGCAGTTTTTCCGGGTTGAGCAGGTGCGGCGCGCCGACAGGATGAACGTAAATCTGCGCGCCGTTTCGCGCGAGCCGTCCCGCCGCGCCGGCGTGGTCGAGGTGGATGTGCGTCAGCAGGACGTGCGTCACGTCCGCGGGAGATAACCCTTGTGCGCGCAGGCCCGCTTCAAGTCCCGCGAGAGTCGAGCCAGGTCCGCTTTCCACGAGAACAACCGCGTCCCCGTCCCGAATTAAGTACGAGGCAATCGCCTGGGGTTTTCCCTGAAAGTTCAAATCAATTGTGACAACGGAATTCTTTGCCATGTGGAGGCTCCTTGTGTGGCGGCGAAAGCCGAGAGGGTTTTGGAGAGGTCGTCGGCGCAGCGCACGCGGCAGACCGGCACGCCGCGCGCGTTCAACAACTTGACGAGCGGGTCGGCGCCGGGCAGCCCGCCAAAAGTCTCGGGGTCGAGCAGGACAACGATGGGATGCAGGCCGCGGCGCTGGAGGTCTTCGGTGGCGGAGACGAGTTCGGCACGCACGTCTGGCGTGATCAGGATCGCGCTGCTGCCCGTCGTCAACTGGCGCGCCTGCATGGACGCCAGCGCCGCCAGCGAAAGATGGCCGTCGTCTTCGAGATAGGCCAGCGTCTCGAGGATTTTCGCCTCCTGGCGGTCGCTGCGTTCGGCGGGGATGACGGTGGCGGCGCGGCCCGCGGCCACCAATCCCACCGCGCGCTTCTGCCCGATGAAATAATGCGAAAGCGAAGCGGCAATGCTGACGGCGTATTCCAGCGTGGAGGGCGGCAGGACGAATCTGGGCGAACGGCTATACAAGAGTTGGGTGGCGACAAATTTGGGGGGCGTGTAGGGTTTGGCGTAATGCACGCCGTTTTGCCGAAGGTCCAGAAAAATCCAAACCTCCGCCTGCGGGTCCTGCTCGAATTCCTTGACCATCAATTTGCCGCGGCGGGCGGTGGTGGGCCAGTGGATGCTTTTGAGCGGGTCGCCGGGGGCGTACTCGCGCACGCTGGCCGCGTGCGGCGTCACATCCGACGATTTGCGGCGGATGGTGCGGCCGCCGGGCAAAATCCCCGGGGCGGCGGGAAAGGCCGCGATCTCGTAAATGGTGGGAAGCACCACCAGCGATTCTTCCGCCGGGAAACGGCGGCTGGCATGGAACAGCCCAAACGGGTCGCCGCTGACGACGGTGGTGGGACCCAAGGCAAAACGTCCGCGCTGGATGAGATACGTGCGCGAAAGATAGGTGACGGTGCGGCGTCCGCCGATGCGCGTGAGCAGGCGCGACCCGCCCGCGCCCGGCAGTTTGGACTCGTTGATAATCTCTGCGCTGGGAACAAGGAAGGGGCTGGAGTTGCGGATCTCGAAGTGATCCTCGAACACATCCCCCGCGCTGGCCTTCTGCAGGCGCGCGTGCCGGTGGATCTTCAACCCGACCACCGACAGGCGCATCCACAGGAAGGCGACCGGCACGATCAGCAGGCTCAGGAACAGCAGGCGTGTGTAGACCGCCTCGCGGCTGAGGAGCGAGCCGACTATTCCCACGAGGAACAACAGGGCAACCAGGATGCGCCCGGACCTCATTTCGCTGCCTGCTTAACCCCTGCGCCACTCCCTGCGGTCGCAGGCCTGCGTTTCGAGCTGGCGCCGGACGAATAATCGCCGCCGGGCGAGGGCTGGGCGCGCATAATCTCCTCGACGATGCGGTCTGCGCCCAGGTCGCGCAGGCGCGCGGCCGGGCTGACGATGATGCGGTGTCCCAGCACCGGCACGGCCATGGCCTTCACATCGTCGGGCAGGACGTACTCGCGTCCCTGAAGCGCGGCGCGCGCCTGCGCCGAACGGAAGAGTCCCAGCGAGCCGCGCGGGCTGGCGCCGAGGTACACGTCATCGCTTTCGCGCGTGCGGCGGGTGAGGTCCACGATGTAGCGTTTCACCTGCGGCGAAACAAAAATCTTGCGGATGGCATCCGCGGCATCCAAAATTTCCTTTGTTTTGACGACGGACTTGAGCGCATCCAGCGGATGCTGGAGTTGTTGCTCCTCGAGGATACGCACCTCGTCCGAGATGTTGGGATAGCCCAGGCGGACGCGCAGGAGGAAGCGATCCAGTTGCGCTTCAGGGAGCGGGAACGTCCCCTCGTATTCGATGGGATTTTGCGTGGCAAGCACCATGAACGGGCGCGCCAATTTGTGGGTCACGCCGTCCACCGTCACCTGGCGCTCTTCCATGGCTTCGAGCAGGGCGGCCTGCGTCTTGGGCGTGGCGCGGTTGATCTCGTCTGCCAGCACGATCTGTCCCATGATCGGGCCGGGACGGAACTCGAACTTCTTTTTGGACTGGTCATAGATGGAGACGCCGGTCACATCGCTGGGAAGCATGTCGGGCGTAAACTGGATGCGGCTGAAGGCGCAGTCCAGCGAACGCGCGAGACTGCGCGCCAGAATCGTCTTGCCGACGCCAGGC
>Ga0210022_1002902_pt1 | contig 10490 bp, 13 predicted proteins | sample CryGeymeta201520_FD_183984 | JGI IMG/M metagenome (GOLD analysis project Ga0210022, IMG submission 183984) | Groundwater microbial communities from Crystal Geyser aquifers in Utah, USA - Crystal Geyser metaG 2015-20 (SPAdes) (version 2) | ecosystem: Environmental > Aquatic > Deep subsurface >... | reverse complement strand
GTGTGGCGCGGGCAGGCTTTGGCCAGCGCGTGGTTTACGCCGAAACGCTGGGGCTTGGGCTGGCTGCGCAAGAGGCCGGAAAATCCACCGCCAGCGCCGAGGTCGAGGCCTTGGCCGACGAGATTCTGGCGCTACTCTGAGCCCCCGGCCGGGCCCTTGAGGATCAGCATCCAGAACGCGTAAACCCCAGCCGCGATGAACAGAACCCCCCAGCCGGGGTCACCCGCCCAGACCTCGAACCCGCCCCAGGCCAGCGGCAACAGGGCGGTGGCCCAGCGGCTGGCGGGGCGGCGAAAGAACGGGTGGTCTGGGTCAAGGAACTGCATCAGGGCAGGTTAGCCGGGCTGCGCCGGGATTTCGAGGCCAATCGTCGCCGCGCCGCCTTGGCGCGTGATCTTTGCCGCAAGCTGTGGCAGGATGCCCGAAAGGAGGATCACATCATGCCGGAAATCACCCGCAGCTTCGACGGCCAGACCGTCGTCACCACCTTCGAGATGTCGCCGGGCACCGCCGCCGATCTGATGGAGGCGTTGCAGGCGGCCTATGCCGAATTCATCTGCCACCAGCCCGGCTTCATGGGGGCGGCGCTGCACATGAACGACGCCCAGACCCGGATCGCCAACTATTCGAAATGGAAGCACCGCGAGGATTTTCTGGCGATGCTGCGCACCCCCGAGATGCGCGAGCGCAACCGTGTGATCGGGCAACTGTGCTCGCATTTCGAGCCGGTGATGTATGAGGTGATGGGGGTTTACTAGGCGGGTGCGATGGCCCCGACCGCCCGCAGCGCCATCTCGGCATAGATCGCCGCGACCTCGGCTCGCGTCAGACGACCGCTGGCGCGATACCAGTTGGTGACCCCGGTCAGCATCGCAATCAGGGCCAGGGTGGCAAGGCGGGTGTCGGGCAGGTGGAACTGCCCGGATACCACCCCGTCGCGCAGGATCGCCTGAAGCGCGTCCTCGTAGCGGTGGCGCAGCGCTTCGATGCGGGCAAAGTTTTCCGGCGCAAGGTTGCGCAATTCCATGTAGGCGATGAACACCGCGTCCGGACGATCAAGGTGAAAGCCAATGTGAAAGCGGGCGAACTGGTCCAGCCGGGCGCGCGGGTCGGGCAGATGCGGCAGGGCGGCAAGGGCAGCCAGCAGATCATCCATGTGGCCCTGCATCAGGTCGAACAGCAGGCTTTGCTTGCCCTCGGTGTAAAGGTAAAGCGCGCCCGCCTGCACGCCCACCTCGGCGGCAATCTGGCGCATCGAGACGGCGGCGTAGCCTGCGTGCGCAAACAGCCGCAGCGCTGCCGCCCGAACCCGGGGGCCGGTGATATCGGAATGCGAGCCGGTCTTGCGTGCCATGGCCGCAGGGTATCTGAACGGCTGTTCAATTCAAGGGGGTGCGATGCGCTCTTGCCGCCAGTCGGGGCGGGGCGATATGGTTACGGCTGTTGTTGCAGCCAGGTTCATGATGCTCCGTCGCGCGCGCTTTTTCCTGACTTCGGTGCTGTGTCTGGCGCTGAGCGGTTGTGCGACGGTTCCCGATCTTGGCCCGCTGCCCGCGGCGGCCGGCCCCACCCCGCAGATTATGCCGCTTGATCAACTGATCGCGGCGGCGCAGGGCGGGCGGCTGACGGCCGGGGTGGGCGAGGCTCTGGTGGCCCGCGCCAACCGGCTGCGGGCACGCGCGGCGGCCATGCGCGGCCCGGTGCATGACCCCGCCACCCGGGCACGGCTGGCGGCGGCGATCGCGCGCGGGGTGGGCAGCTAGCCGTTCGGTGCGCCGCTCGCGCGTTGCAAGCCTGCGTTGAAACCGCTAACAGAGCCCGGCTGCCTTTGCCCTTGGCCAAGGCGGGGGAATTGTCGAGTGGAGATCGGGATGGTTGCGCCGTTGCGTCTGGGGGTTGCCGGTCTGGGCACGGTTGGCATCGGGGTGGTGCAGATCGTGCAGCGCCACGCCGATCTGATTGCGGCCCGCGCCGGGCGGGCGGTGGTGATCACCGCCGTTTCGGCGCGCGACCGTTCGCGCAACCGCGACGCCGATCTGTCGGGCTACGCCTGGGAAGCCGATCCGGTGGCGCTGGCGCAGCGCGACGATATCGACGTTTTCGTCGAGCTGATGGGCGGATCAGAAGGCCCGGCGCGCGACGCCACCGAGGCCGCGATCGCGGCGGGCAAGGATGTCGTCACCGCCAACAAGGCGCTGCTGGCGCATCATGGCCACGCTTTGGCGCTGGCTTCTGAGGCCGCAGGCCGGGTGATCCGGTTCGAGGCGGCGGTGGCGGGCGGGATTCCGGTGATCAAGGCGCTGACCGAGGGGCTGGCGGGCAACGCCCTGCGCCGGGTGATGGGGGTGATGAACGGCACCTGCAACTATATCCTGACCCGGATGCAAAGCGCAGGCCTGCCCTACGATCAGGTGTTCGAGGAGGCGCGGCAGTTGGGCTATCTCGAGGCCGATCCCAACCTTGATGTCGGCGGCATCGACGCGGGCCACAAGCTGGCCCTGCTGGCCGCAATAGCGTTCGGCACCAAGGTATCGTTCGATGCCGTGGAACTGGAAGGCATCGGCGCGATCTCGATCGACGATATCCGCCGCGCCGCCGACATGGGTTTCCGCATCAAGTTGCTGGGGGTGGCGCAGATGACCGGGCGCGGGCTCGAGCAGCGCATGACGCCGTGCCTGGTGCCGGAAGGCCACCCTTTGGGGCAGTTGCAGGGCGGCACCAACATGGTGGTGCTGGAAGGCGACGCGGTGGGCCAGATCGTGCTGCGCGGCCCCGGCGCGGGATCGGGCCCGACCGCCAGCGCCGTGCTGGCCGACGTGATCGACATCGCGCGCGGCATCCGCACCCCGACCTTCGGGGTGCCCGCCGCCGCACTTGTGGTGCCGACACCGGCCCGCACCTCGACCCCCGCGCCGTGGTATCTGCGCATGACCCTGCTCGACAAGCCCGGCGCCCTTGCCAAGATCGCCACCGCCCTGGGCGAGGCCGGGATCTCGATCGACCGGATGCGCCAGTATGGCCACCAGGGGGTGCAGGCCCCGGTGCTGATCGTCACCCACAAGGCCACCCGCGATGATGTCGATACCGCCATGGCGCGCTTTGCCGCCACCGGCGTGCTGGTGGGCGAGCCGGTCGCGATTCGGATCGAAGAGGTCTGAGAGCGGCGCCCCGAAGGGTGCGACCAAAAAACCGCCCGGATGTTAGCGCACCCATCCTTGCCGCCTGCCCCTGCCCGGCGTTAGGCCTTGGATCAGACAGTCTGAGCCAAAGGAACCCGCCATGTCCGTCACTTGGAAATTTCAGGATCGCATGCTCTCATTGGGCCTTGCCCGGGTGACCGAGGCGGCCGCGCTGGCCTCGGCCAAGCTGGTCGGGCGCGGCGACGAGAAGGCGGCCGATCAGGCCGCAGTGAACGCGATGCGGGCGCAGTTGAACCGGCTTGATATCGCCGGGGTGGTGGTGATCGGCGAGGGCGAGCGCGACGAGGCCCCGATGCTGTTCATCGGCGAAGAGGTCGGCACCGGCAAAGGCCCGGCGGTGGATATCGCGCTTGACCCGCTGGAGGGCACCACCCTGACCGCCAAGGACATGCCCAATGCCCTGACCGTGATCGCGATGGCCCCGCGCGGCACCCTGCTGCACGCCCCCGACGTCTACATGGAAAAGCTGGCGATCGGGCCGGGCTATCCGACCGACACCGTGACCCTGGCGATGGCACCGGCCGAGCGGGTGCGCGCCCTGGCGGCGGCCAAGGGCTGTGCCCCCGGCGACATCACGGTGTGCGTGCTGGAACGGCCGCGCCATGACGCGCTGATTGCCGAGTTGCGCGCGAGCGGGGCGGCGATCCGGCTGATCACCGATGGCGATGTGGCCGGGGTGATCCACTGCGCCGAGGCCGCCACCACCGGGATCGACATGTATATGGGATCCGGCGGCGCGCCCGAGGGGGTGCTGGCGGCGGCGGCGCTGCGCTGCATGGGCGGGCAGATCTACGGCAAGCTGCTGTTTCGCAACGACGACGAGCGCGCGCGGGCGCGCCGCGCCGGGATCACCGACCTTGACCGCATCTACCAGTTGCACGATCTGGTGCGCGCCGATGTGATCTTTGCCGCCACCGGCGTCACTTCGGGGTCGATCCTGAAAGGCATCCAGCGCGAACCCGGCTGGGTGACCACCGAAACCCTGCTGATGCGCTCGAAAACCGGCTCGGTGCGGCGGATGCTGTATCGCAGCGCGGTGAAATGACCCCGGGCCGGAGTGGCGCGGGGGGATTCGAGTATTTGGGCAAAGAAGAAGCCGCAGTCTGGTGCCAAGGCGATGAAAGCCCGGTCAGGGCTTGAAGAGCGCCGCCGCCTGCGCCATCAGGGGGCATGGGTGCGCGCGCGTTTCTGAATGTCGAAGCCTCGATCCTTGGCCGCCGCTGGGTCGGGCCTTCGGTCGAGCAGGATCGCTTGGCCGAGGCGATGGCGCAGGCCACGCCGCTGCCGCTGGCGCTGTGTCATACCCTGGTCCGGCGCGGGGTTGCACCTGCCGACACCGCCGCCTATCTGGCGCCGTCGTTGCGCGATCTGTTGCCCGACCCGCTGGTGCTGAAGGACATGGATCTTGCTTCGGCGCGTCTGGTGGCGGCGCTGCGCGCGCGCCAGCGGATTGCGGTCTTTGCCGACTATGATGTCGATGGCGGGGCCTCGGCGGCGCTGCTGCTGATCTGGCTGCGCGCGCTGGGGCACCGCGCCACGCTTTATATCCCCGACCGCATTGACGAAGGCTATGGCCCGAACCCGCCGGCCATGGCGGCGCTGGCCGCAAATCACGATCTGATCGTCTGCGTCGATTGCGGCACCCTGTCGCATGTGGCAATCGCGGCGGCTGCCGGCTGCGATGTGGTGGTGCTGGATCACCACCTTGGTGGCGAGACCCTGCCCCCGGCGCTGGCGGTGGTGAACCCCAACCGCCAGGACGAGGATGGCGCGCTTGGCCATCTGTGTGCCGCCGGGGTGGTGTTTCTGGTGCTGGTCGCGGCCAACCGGCAATTGCGCACCGAGGCCATCAACGGCCCCGATCTGATGGCGCTGCTTGATCTGGTGGCGCTGGCGACGGTGGCCGATGTGGCACCGCTGATCGGGGTCAACCGGGCTTTCGTGCGTCAGGGTCTGCGGGTGATGGCGCGGCGCGAGCGGGTCGGGCTGGCGGCGCTGGCCGATGTGGCGCGGCTGGATCACGCCCCGACCGCCTATGCTCTGGGCTTTGTGCTGGGGCCGCGCATCAATGCCGGGGGGCGGATCGGGGCGGCCGATCTGGGGGCGCGGCTGCTGGCCAGCGAAGACGCGCACGAGGCCGCCGCGCTGGCCGAGCGGCTGGATGTTCTCAACACCGAGCGCCGCGAGATCGAGGCCGCGGTGCGCGCCAGTGCGCTGGCGCAGGCCGAGGCGCGGGGCTTGGGTGGCCCGCTGGTCTGGGCGGCAGGCGAAGGCTGGCATCCGGGTGTGGTGGGGATTGTCGCGGCACGGCTGAAAGAGGCGACCGGGCGGCCTGCCGTGGTGATCGGGCTGGAGGGCGGGATCGGCAAGGGCTCGGGGCGCTCGGTCGCGGGGGTCGATCTTGGCGCGGCGGTGCACCGATTGGCCACCGAGGGGCTGCTGCTGGCGGGCGGGGGCCACAAGATGGCCGCCGGGCTGAGTGTGGCGCAGGATCAGCTTGAGGCCGCAATGGCCCGGCTGGGGGACTTGCTGGCGCGCCAGGGGGCGGGCAGTGGCGGGCCTGCCGATCTGGCGCTGGACGGGCTGCTGATGCCGGGGGCGGCCACCCTGGCGCTGGTCGAGCAGCTTGAGGCGGCAGGGCCGTTCGGGGCGGCCGCACCCGCGCCGCGCTTTGCCTTTGCCGATCAGGCGGTGTTCGCGCGCCGGATCGGCGAAAACCACTTGCGCCTCAGCTTTGGCGAGCCGGGGGCGCGGCTTGAAGCGGTGGCCTTCGGCGCGTTCGATGGTCCGCTGGGGTCGGCGCTGGAAAACCCCGGCCATGCCCGCTTTCATCTGGCCGGGCGGCTGGAGATCAACACCTACGGCGGACGATCAAAGGTCCAGCTTCGGCTGGAAGACGCCGCCCGCGCCGGGACGTGAGCGCCGCTTTATCGCCGCCGCGCCCGCATTTTCCCCTTGCGAGTCAGCGCCGCTGCCACTAGACACCGCCGCACCGATGCGTGGCCCGTTCGTCTATCGGTTAGGACATCTGGTTTTCAACCAGGCAAGAGGGGTTCGACTCCCCTACGGGCTGCCACTCCCCTAAAAAATACAATGAAATCAAAGGAAAAGTGTCCCACGTTTGGGGCGTGGGACACCTTTGAATTATGGCCAGTCCTGTCGGCGCGAAATCCGATGTGCAGGGTTGCAAGGCGCAGAAGAAAACTGGTGTTCAAAACCAGCTTGAATGCTCCTGCGAACGTGGGGGTCTTGTTCTGCTTCAGAACCCCGGCCCAAGCGCCGCCGCCCAAATCGCCCAATTGACTGGCACTCCCATCTTTTCCTTCTGCTTCAGGCCTTGAGCCACCATCGCCCGGAACTCAGGGTGAATACGAACCGGATGGAGTTGCGGCCACGGATACAGGTCAAGCTGGGCCACCGCATCCGGCCAAGTCGATACCCATGGGGAAACGGGTGGGCCGTGGTCGTCGTCGTCTTCAAGCATCCAGCGCTGGTCGGATGTCTCGATCCTGAACTGCCAGTTGCCGTCCGTCCTGGCCCCGACGAGGTCAATCGATCCGCCTTCGGCCCCGATCGTCATGATGATGATTTCGGTTTTCATCTCACTTGTTCCTAAAGCCGCATTCCCCAAGTAGCCCGCTGATTTCGCTGTTCTGAACATGGCAGTGTCTATATAAATCATGGTGTTGATGGCTGCGAGGGGCGGGTTTCATGGATCACCCAGAGGGTGCAGGCTTGCAGCGGGCAGATCGGGTGGATTTCGACCGCCGGGTGCGGCTGGAGTTCCGCGGCACGCAGCTCAGCTCGGACGGCGGTCTCCTGGTGATGCGCGAGTTGGATGACGCGCTCGGGCTGTCCGATCTGGCTTCAGCGGCGCTGTGCGATACCCGCAGGGGCAAGAATACGCTCCACCGTCTCGACGGGCTGTTCCGGCAGTCGGTCCATGGGCGGTTGGCGGGCTACGAGGATGTCAACGATGCCGACCGTCGCGCGCGCGGGTCCTGTCATGCGCCAGGTCGTGGGTGGCCGGGCTGTTGACGCACAGGCGGCCTCGGCTTCCCAGATGGGGCGGTTTGAGACGGAGACCTTGGCCTCGCCTGCGAACCGGGAGGCGCTGGCCGATCTGAACGGGCAGTGGATCGACCGGTTTCATGACCGCAACGGGCTGAAGTATATCGTGCTGGACATGGACAGCTCTGTCAGCCCGACCCATGGCGATCAGGAAGGTGCTGCCTGGAACGGGCACTTCGACTGCACCTGCTACCACCCGAACTTCCTGTTCAACCAGTTCGGCATGCTGGAACGCTGTGCCCTGCGCAACGGTAACGTCCACAGCGCTGACGGCTGGCGGGACGTCCTTGATCCTGTCATCGCCCGCTACGCTGGCCGCGACCTTGGGTGCCGCTTCTTCCGGGCGGATGCCGCCTACGCGATCCCGGCGATCTACGAAAGACTGGAAGAGGCAGGTTATTCCTATGCCATCCGGCTGCCCGCGAACACGGTGCTCAAGGAAAAGATCGCGCATCAGCTGACGCGGCCCGTGGGGCGGCCGTCGCTGACCAAGGTCAAGCGGTTCCTCGAGGACTTCGAATATCAAGCGGCGTCTTGGGACAAGGAGCGCCGTGTGATCGCCAAGATCGAATGGCATCCGGGCGAGCTGTTCCCGCGTGTCGGCTTGATAGTCACCAACTTGCCGATGGAGCCGGACTGGGTGGTGCGGTTCTATAATTAGCGCGGCACCGCCGAGCAGCACATCAAGGAAGGCAAGTATGCCTTTCGCTGGACGCGGCTGTCATGCCGGAAGTTCCCCGACAACGAGGTGCGCCTGCAACTGCACGCGCTGGCCTACAACCTGGCCACCTTCCTGCGCTGTATCGAACTGCCCGAGGAAATGGCCCAATGGTCGCTGACCAGCCTGCAGCTCAAGCTGATCAAGATCGGTGCCCGCGTCGTCCGTCACGCCCGCGCCATCACCTTCCAGTTGGCCGAGGTGGCCGTCACCGGCCCGATGGTGCGCGCCATCCTCGCCGCGATCCGCCGATTGCGAGCGCCACCGCGATGCGCATGACCGCGATCCGGGCCCAAACTCAACGAAAGAGGCTCGACAGGTCTGCCCACCGCGCTGAAAAACGTCGCTGCCGGGAAAAGACGCTGCGGGTTCGCGGCCCGATCCGCCCAGCTCCAGGCGTTTGCGCGACCGCAGACACCGCTCAGGGTGAAAAACGCTTGTTTAACTGGCAAAATCAAGCGATCTTGACGTCAGACGGCAGGCCACTTGGGGAATGTCGGATAAATCATGGTGTTGATGGCTGCGAGGGGCGGGTTTCATGGATCACAGAAAACCATCGGCACGATTGTATCGGATAATCGCCTATCTTGTATTTTCGGTACCTTCATTTCTACTTTCCCTTGCTTACTCTCGCGCCTATCTCTACGGCGACCAAGTTCTCTATCGCAATTTTTACGAAAGCCTTTCGTCAGCGAATATTCGCGAAATACTTTATCTTCAGTTGATATCCACAGGTTCATCGGAGCCGCTTTATGGATTCATCGCTTGGCTCGGCGCGCAAACCATACAGGACAAGGACGTGTTCTTCTCTATTGTTAACTCGATTTTTTGCATTCTTCTTTTTCGCCTTCTCCTGAAAAACAAAGCGTCAGCATTTTTTGTGTTCCTAATGTTCTCAAATTATTACATTTTTGTGCTTCTCGGTCCGGCGGAACGCCTGAAAGTTTCGTTTCTATTTTTGCTTGCTGCGGCATCTGGCGAACGGTTCACGAGAACGCTTCTCTTCTTGGGAGCCGCAACCTTTTCCCATTTTCAGACACTTATACTCCTGGCTGCTCGCCTCTCCGGTCACCTGGCGTCATTTAAATTTTCACGCTTTATACGTCTGCGATTAATTGTTCCGTTTGGCCTTGGCGCGTTAATCGTCGTATCAGCCATGTCTTATTTTCTTAGCAGCCCTTTTCTGCCAGCACTTTTAGGAAAAGTCGAGGCGTATCGCGGCGAGCGAGGCATTGAAAGTTTGCGCGAACTTTCAATCCTGGGCATCTTGGCTCTATTTGTTTTGAAGTCCAAGAAAGCTGAATTTGTTCTGATCATATTGACCCTATTTGCAGCGGCGATTCTATTGGGGCCTGAAAGGGTAAATATGATCGGCTTTGTATTATTCATTTATTTTGTAATTCTAGAGCGGCAATCCAATCACCCCGCCGTGCTGTCTCTTATGGGTTATTTCTCGGTCAAGGGGATGTTCTTTGTCAATGCGGTATTCGAGCGCGGAACTGGGTTTGGATAAAGCTGCCTAGGGTCAGGACTCACAACCAGAACATGACGGTTGCGGCCAGAGCGCAGGCCGAGAGGAACAGGATCGGGCAGCGGTCGTAGCGGGTTGCGATCCTGCGCCAGTCTTTCAGGCGGGCGAACATGTTCTCGATCTTGTGGCGTTTGCGGTAGAGTTCGGCATCGTGCTCGATGAGCATCTTGCGGTTCTTGCGCGACGGAATGCATGGTTGAATATCTCTATCAATCAATGCGTTGCGAAACCAGTCGGCATCATAACCGCGATCCGCCAGCAGGGCGCCGGCCTGCGGGACCTGTGACAGGAGCGCCCGTGCCCCGATATAGTCCGAGGTCTGGCCTGCCGACAGGAACATGCTGATCGGGCGGCCTTTGGCATCGGCCAGGACGTGCAGTTTCGAGTTCATCCCGCCCTTGGTGCGTCCAATCAGACGCCCCCGGTTTCCACAGGGCCCCCCTTTTTCAGACGCAGGCTGGAGGCCGTGCGGTGGGCTTTCAAATGGGTCGCATCGATCATCACCATCTCGGTCTGCTGCGCCTCGGCCGCGAGTTCCGTCATGATCGTGGCGAACACCCCCATCCGGCTCCACCGCTTCCAGCGGTTGTAGAGGGTCTTGTGCGGGCCATAGTCCCGAGGCGCATCCTTCCACATCAACCCATTGCGCTGAATGTAGATTATCCCACTCAGCACCCGCCGGTCATCGACCCGGGGCTTGCCTCGCGCCCTCGGGAAAAACGGTCTGAGACGCGCGATCTGCGCCTCCGAAAGCCAGAAAACTTCGCTCATGATCCCTCCCCAGTTTGGGAGTTTGAATCACGCGGCAAGCCTCCGATCAAGCAAATTTATGGGTCCTGACCCTAGAAAACTGTTCGTGCTGGCCTGTTACGCCAATTGAAGTTCCGTAGGGCGGCGTTCCTCCACCAGGGGCAGCCCTTCGCCCGGTCCCTTCGGACCGGGCAGCGCCCGAACCGCCCCCACGGGGCGG
>Ga0210022_1002893_pt1 | contig 10509 bp, 4 predicted proteins | sample CryGeymeta201520_FD_183984 | JGI IMG/M metagenome (GOLD analysis project Ga0210022, IMG submission 183984) | Groundwater microbial communities from Crystal Geyser aquifers in Utah, USA - Crystal Geyser metaG 2015-20 (SPAdes) (version 2) | ecosystem: Environmental > Aquatic > Deep subsurface >... | reverse complement strand
AAAATAAAGCATCATCCAGGCCAGGAACAAAGCCCACCGGCGCGCGCGCCGAAACATAAAGACCACACCCGCAATAGCCAACCCTGCTTCCAGAATATAAGGCCAGCGAGCGTACCCTCGCAAAATAGTCAACAAACCTGGAGCAAAGCGCTGGCTGATCGCCATGGCCCCTTGATGCTGCTTGACCGCCAGTGTGGCCGGTAATGGCGAACCAAAGTAGACCCAGGAAAAGACAAACCAGGGAAGAGTCAGCGCCAGAAACAACCCTGCCGCTCGCCAGGGAATGGGGCGGCGTATTTGCAAAAGGTAGTGCGCCGCCAGGATAAAAGCCACCAGGATGCCGTCGGGACGGGTGAGGATGGCCAGGGCGGCAAAAACAGCCGCCAGCGGATAGCGCTGACGGGCATAGAAAGCAAAAGTCCCCAGGCAGAAAGCCAGGTAGAGCGGGGTCTCAGAACCCAGCGTGCTGACAAGCAAAGGAAAAGTGGGATAGAGCAATAGTCCGCTCCAGCCGACCAGAGGCGCGTGCCAGGTGCGCGCCAGGTCCCATAGGAAAAGCCCCCCTAATGCCAGACTGAACGCGCCGAGCAGATTCGCCAGATGCGGCAGGTCAGTCCACAGGTTTCCGAGCAGGGCCAGGAGCAGGGTAAACAGAGGAGTGGTTGTGCTTAGCGCCCGTTCGCCGGGATTATACACAAATCCCAAGCCGTGCTGAAGGTTTGCGGCATAGCGGTAGGTGATAAAAGGGTCGTCGTAGGACCAGTGGGAGAAGGCCAAATAGAGTAAGAGTGTGATTCCAAGCAGATAAGCAATAAGAAAAAAGCGCTCAATCACACGCTTGGGGTAAGGCTGCACATTCATGGTAATAGTAGGGAATGGCGACAAAACAAGCCACTGACATATCCCTGGCGATATAATTCTTGAGTATAAGTGGACGTCACGAGCACCCATCTTCCATCTTCAGGCGGGCCATAGCGAACTTTGGCTACTGCAACCAATTGGTAAGAGGCAACGAACTGGTCCTGCATTGAATCCAGGCCGGCAGATACGGCATCTCCACTCTCGTTCATCCATGTAGAAACAATACAATCAGGCTGACGATCCAATATATACCTGGGATCAATTTTTTCGTGGGCTACAATGCCTGTTCCCATATCGGATACCTCCAAATGAGCAATATGCAAGTTGGTCAAGCCAAACATATCAATAGTATAACGTTGGGAGTAATAAGGGATTAACCCTGCCGCATCAGACGCAATAGTTGTAGTAGGAGGGGTATGTTTGGCGAGCCAACGTCCGAGTTCTTCCCACCCACTCATCTGGGCAGCAAAAAGATCCAAGCTAGTATAACGTGCCGGCCAGCCGTACCACGCACTGAGCATCATTACACTGAACAGCGCAATCTGAACAGGGATGCTGGACCATTTGGGAAAAAATCTCACTTTTGTAAGTTGATATCCCCCCTCGACTCCTAGTAGTAGAAGAAAAGGCAAAACGGGCATTAGAAAGCGTGGTCCGAACCAGACGATGAAATCGCCGCCTATAAACACGAAATAAAGGCAAGTCATTCCCGTCATTCCCGCCATAAACCACCAGACTGGTTGCTTCCGTTGCAGAAGGAGGCCCAACAACGCTAGAATCAATAGCAGTTGAATTTGCCACCAAGTAAGGAGTTGTTGTAAATAGTTCAAACCACGAGCGAAGCGTTCCCACGAAAGATCAGAAACTTTGGCATAAAACGTATTTGGCAGAAGATAACCATAGTAACTATAACGCCATAGAAAATAGGGGATATATAATATGCTAAATCCCACTGTAAGTTCAAGAGTTGTTCTCACCCAACTGTGCTTTGAATTTGCCGGCAATTGGCGAATAATCAGCCTATAACCAAGACTCAAAACAAAGTATATTAAACCCTCCGGACGAGTCATGGTCAGTAGGCCAAATACACTTCCTGCAAGAAAAGAGTGAGGAGTGTAAAGAAGTAAGTATATAGCCAGCGCAAGCCAAAACCCGAATAAGAGGGTTTCCATGCCAGAAAGGATATAGCGCGCCTGGGAAGGCGTTGCTGCAAATAAAAACACTGGTATTAGCGCGAGAAACATAGGGCGCTGTTCAAGAGTAAAAATTTTCCTTCCCAGAAGATACAAAATACTCAGAGTGCCAATCGCTGCCAGGGCTGCCAGAATTTTGGAAGCCATCACTATATCGAGTCCGACAAAATTGCATACCGCGAGCAAAACCGTCCACAGGAAATTGGTATAACCTTCCACGCGTTCGCCGAGATTGAATACCAATCCTTTGCCATCAGCCAAATTCGCCGCGTAGCGAAACGATATAAAAGCGTCATCCATTACAATGCCAGGCCTATCCATATGCGCCGCACGACCAAGCATGATCGCCATAGCTATTCCAAGGTAGATGCCTGGATGCTTAAATTGTCTTTCCAAAAAAGAACGTGCGTTACCTATCATACATTCTGACCATCCTGTTTTGTAGATTGTTTTTCCACATCGCGAAGGAACACACTCATGGGGTTGATATCTCTATAATCGTGATCGGATCAAAACTAATTATGATCGGATCCGTTACGAGCGTTATCTTCTCTCCAAGTTGGTTGTAGACCGCTAATGTACCTGCAGGTTTCTGCAAATTGAAGGTAACTGCCGAATCGTTAGACCAATAAATGTAATATGTCCGATGGGTTTTATCGTTACTGAAGGCATACCCTTCCAGTGTTCCACTAGATAGTTGCCCAGCATATTTTGCTTCTCTCAACAAGTTGGCTAGAAATTTGAAAGCATTATAAGCCGGACGCGGCTGCTGGTTATTATCTAGCAACCCTCCCGCTCTCCATCCAGGACCATCCAACGTATACCATACTGCGCCTATAACGTTATTCGACCACGCGCGGGCATATAGGCGTACAATATAGTTCGCCTGAGTAACATAGAGAGTCCCATCCAGGCAGCGTTGATAGTCGCTGCCTCCATTCCATCCACACACCATGCCACCTTCGTTCATCATGATGGGTTTTTGCACGTTATAACTGGTTAAAATCTCCCGCAGATAATCCAACTTTCCCAAAAAGACACCGCGCCGGTGATTCCATAACCACTGTTGCAAATCCCATTCGTAATTTGGAGGATCCGGAAACCAATAAGGGTAAGAATGATAAGCGAGGATATCAAAATACGGCGCGCCACCATTACGTAAAACCCCCTCTAAGAATTTGGCAGCTTTACAATAATCGGGAGAAATTGCAGGATCGCATACTAGTAATAGTCCCCCAAATATGACTTGAGCACTCGGATCTGCCTGTTTGATCGCCGGATAAACATAGCGGAGCATTGTGGCATAATCCCCCCCGCCATAGTACTCATCGTTCAGATTCCCCCAGCACCCATATCCCGAATTTGGCTCCACTATTTCAGGATGGACATCCGGCTCATTATATATTTCCCAATATTTTACCTGATATGGCGCAACTTTGAAGCGATCAACGACTTGCTGGACAAAACTGGCAAACTCGTCTAGATATTCATCTTTAATTGAGCCACAATAATAGCCAGGAATCTTTTGCGCCCAGGTCGGTGTACCTCGAATAATGACCATGGGTTCCATTCCATTTGCCCGAATCATCTCAATTTCCGAGGCCATACCATCCAGAGCGTTCCAGTTGAAGTTTCCTTGTACAGCCTCAACTTCATTCCAGAGAATTGAACCGTAGCGCACCCAATAAGCGCCGGCATCTGCTGCTTGGGATATTGTAGCCGCCACCTGTCCGCGATTGATTTCTACACCAAAAACAGAAGGAGGTGGTGGAAAACGGTTATTGACGAGAGGCAAGTATAGAGTGGATGGTGAAGCAGCCGCTGCGATAGCAGGCTGTGCATTCCCTAAGTTTGATTGAGTGCCAACAGAATGAGAAAAACCCAGCACACTACTTAACGCCAGGCTTGAGACAAGAAGAGCCGGCAGGGAAGTTCTACGAATTGACATGTAAACTATATCCTGTACGCTTGGGCAACTTATTCCAACCCGCTGGTTTGGGGAGCAAGTCTGCCCTCCAAACCAGTGTAATACTGAAAACTCTGGAAAAGTCTAAAACGGTTACTCATACCCCCCGTATACACGGGGACAGGCGAGCAAAACCCCTGTATATGGAGGAAAAATATGGCTCAAAAAAGATTTCCAGAGTTTTCAGTGTAATAAACTTGTTCATGGGCTCCATTCCAGATAAAGAGGATTCAAAGTTACATTCATCGAAACAGCTGGGGTTACAGGATTGCCCAGCGCATCCCAGGCGGTCAGAGGAACTCCAGGCAAGTTAATCGAATGCGCGGCTCCATCCAACGACCATAGTACCCAGATACGACGATCGCCACGATTAAATTTGTACCCCTTTACGCTAGAAGCGTCGCCGATATCGGAACCAGTGATGTCGCCAGCAAACGCCGCGTCGCGCAGTTCACTCCGGGCGAACTGGAAAGCCGTGTAAGCGGGGCGCGGGCTGAGATCAGGATTCAGCAGACCAGAGTTTTGCCAGCCCATCACACTGTACCAGATATTCGCTCGTAAACCCTTGGCTATCGCAGCAGAATAAGCCTGCGCCACATAGTAGGCTTTGGTGGTCTCGAAGACCGAATCATTACTGCACGCGTTACACAGAAGCGCTGATTCGGTATTCATCAGGAACTTGCCAGAGACACCGTACTGGCCCAACAGGCCCTGAATAAACTGAGCCTTTGCAATCAAAACAGAACCGGTGGTATTCCAGGCACTTTGCCAATTGGAGTTTCCATATTGTCCTGATTGTCCAAAATAGTAATCATAGGCATGGAAACTTACTCCATCAAAGTAGGGAGCACCGTTATTAATCAGGATACCCTCTAGAAATTTGCCGGGCACGCTACTATGCCCAACAGCAGCGCATCCTGCTTCAGGTCGCGGATCACAATCCAGCAACAACCCACCTACTAACACCTGTGCTTGTGGATCGGCGGCCTTGATCTGTGGATAAGCCGCCTTGAGCATCTCAGCATAGTACCCGCCACCGTAATAGGCATCATTCTGATCACCCCAGCAGCCATACGGACTATCAGGAGAAACATAAATTGGATCAATGTCTGGCTCATTCCAGATTTCCCAGTATTTCACATTATATGGCGACACACTGTAGCGCGCAACCAACGCGCGCATAAAGTTGCCAAAGGCGGGCAGTTTGCCCTGGCTAATGGGGCCGCAAGAAGGTCCTGATCCGGCTATTTTGCGCGCCCATTCCGGCGTACTATGCACAATCAAGATGACCTGAATGCCTTTGCTGGAGGCATTTTGCAGTTCGCTCTCCAGACTCGTGAGGACGCTCCAGTTGTACGTTCCCTCAGTGGGCTCGACGCTTGACCATACCACGCCAGTGGGGCGCGTCCAGGAAATCTGGGCGGCCACCATCTGGTCTAAGCCTCCGCCAGATGTAAGTTGATCCATTCCAGCTCCAAAGATCGGAGGGAGAGTAGGGCTTGGCGTGGAGGTCGCGGGGATTGCTGTCTGCGTTGCGGGTGTTTCTGTTGGAATACTAATCTGTGCAACAGCAGTCTCGAAGGCTACGGTTATCACGATGTTTGGGTCGGCGGTAACTGCCGCGGGCTGGCAAGCTGTCACTCCCAACATTAAAGCTCCTCCAAAAACCAGTGTAATGAACTTGTTCATGGATTCCATTCCAAATAGAGCGGATTCAAAGATACATTCATAGACACAGCCGGGGTTACAGGATTGCCCAGCGCATCCCAGGCGGTCAGAGGAACTCCAGGCAAGTTAATCGAATGCGCGGCTCCATCCAACGACCATAGTACCCAGATACGACGATCGCCACGATTAAATTTGTACCCCTTTACGCTAGAAGCGTCGCCGATATCGGAACCAGTGATGTCGCCAGCAAACGCCGCGTCGCGCAGTTCACTCCGGGCGAACTGGAAAGCCGTGTAAGCGGGGCGCGGGCTGAGATCAGGATTCAGCAGACCAGAGTTTTGCCAGCCCATCACACTGTACCAGATATTCGCTCGTAAACCCTTGGCTATCGCAGCAGAATAAGCCTGCGCCACATAGTAGGCTTTGGTGGTCTCGAAGACCGAATCATTACTGCACGCGTTACACAGAAGCGCTGATTCGGTATTCATCAGGAACTTGCCAGAGACACCGTACTGGCCCAACAGGCCCTGAATAAACTGAGCCTTTGCAATCAAAACAGAACCGGTGGTATTCCAGGCACTTTGCCAATTGGAGTTTCCATATTGTCCTGATTGTCCAAAATAGTAATCATAGGCATGGAAACTTACTCCATCAAAGTAGGGAGCACCGTTATTAATCAGGATACCCTCTAGAAATTTGCCGGGCACGCTACTATGCCCAACAGCAGCGCATCCTGCTTCAGGTCGCGGATCACAATCCAGCAACAACCCACCTACTAACACCTGTGCTTGTGGATCGGCGGCCTTGATCTGTGGATAAGCCGCCTTGAGCATCTCAGCATAGTACCCGCCACCGTAATAGGCATCATTCTGATCACCCCAGCAGCCATACGGACTATCAGGAGAAACATAAATTGGATCAATGTCTGGCTCATTCCAGATTTCCCAGTATTTCACATTATATGGCGACACACTGTAGCGCGCAACCAACGCGCGCATAAAGTTGCCAAAGGCGGGCAGTTTGCCCTGGCTAATGGGGCCGCAAGAAGGTCCTGATCCGGCTATTTTGCGCGCCCATTCCGGCGTACTATGCACAATCAAGATGACCTGAATGCCTTTGCTGGAGGCATTTTGCAGTTCGCTCTCCAGACTCGTGAGGACGCTCCAGTTGTACGTTCCCTCAGTGGGCTCGACGCTTGACCATACCACGCCAGTGGGGCGCGTCCAGGAAATCTGGGCGGCCACCATCTGGTCTAGTCCTCCACCCGACGTGAGTTGATCCATTCCAGCTCCAAAGACCGTCTGAATCGGGAAACGATTCAGCACCAGCGGCAGGTAGATAATAGTGGAAGGGCCGGGTGCTGCAGCGACCGACGATGCGGTCACAGAATTTGATTTCCCTAAAAACGGGGACAGCAAAAATGTCCCGATCAGCATTACTGCGGTCATTAGCATTAAACGTGATTTCTTACTGTTTGTCATGGTTCACCTCATTATAGTATTAGTTGCAAGGAAAACAATAACCTTGCGGTGTATCTTCTCAATATTTTTGGGCAACTATTTGTGGCATCAACCAAATATGGGAAGAAAACCAGTTTCTTCGACGTTCTTGGCATAGAGGAAGTATCATACCTTGCAAATCCTTACATAGAGCGACTATTCAGAAAGCAATCTTTATGGCAGAACAAACCTATATACAACTACACGAAACTGATAGGGTTGGTATCCTAAGAATTTTGATTTGAGCATGGCAATTCCACTATCCTGAGGCGCATATTTGAATACACCTGACTCTTGGTATTGCGTTTGCAGAGATGCAAATACTTTCATATTTGCTTCTGTCAAATTTTCCTCATTACTAAGGTTTGATTGTATCCACCAGATCTCGGGTGATTTTTGAATTGAAAGTTGAGGCCAGTCTGTTGGAGAGACCGGCTCAAAACCATAGCGAGTTTGATAGTAGTAACATGCAAAATCTGCATTTGTGCAAATTACCACAGCATGAGCATTTGATGTTTTCTGAATATCAGTCATAATCTCCCGCCAGGGCACTATCAATATTGGTTTGATAACTTCGCGATCTGTAAAGTAGTTAAAGATACCAACACCATATACCATTAGGACAACAATCAGAACTCCCCATTTCCATTTTCCCTTAAGTTGAACAATCCCGTAAGCCAGGATCATTACAAAAAGCGGGTACACAAAGAAAGTTCGATTTGGCAAACCTTGCCAATAAGATAGTGAATAAAGTCCTACTAGACTTATCCAAACACTAATAACTACACCAGCCACGAGAATGATTACTGGCAACCAAAAACTTTGTTTTCCTTTTACTGCAGCAAAGAAAATGAGACCAGCAACAATGATAATTCCCAACCAAAAAACTGGGTTAAGTGGTGAGAGAAATTCGCCGACTCCATAAGCATAACCCAGATATCCAACACGCAAGAAAATCCCCATCAACCAATTTGAACTCGCGAAATTGGAAGGAATATTGCGATGCGCCGTGGCAACCAATGTCGAGATCCATGGAGCATAGAAAAGCAACATTATTCCCTGTGCCAAAACCCACACAATCAACCGTGAAAGTTTGCGATTGTCTCGAACCCATTGAATGAACCACCATAAATTTAAAGCCAGCGGAACCGCTATCCCTAAATACATTGTGTAAAGTAATCCCGTCCCTACGAACACATAGAATATAAGATAAAGCGGGGAATTGGTGCGGATAAAATTATAAAACAACAAGAGTAGTAGTAACGTCAAAGCCGCTGCTATGCTATAGTATCGAGCATTGTGAGCATACGTTAAAACCAATGGGGAAAAAACTAACAGCCCAACTGCAATCAAAGACACATTTTCGTCAAACAAATCCTTCGCAACCTTGTAAGTTAGTAGACAGGTCGCAACCATCCATAGAATGGAGAATGATCTTAATCCTAATTCACTTGTTCCGAAAACTTTACTCCAAATAGATACCAATAGCCAATACAGAGGAGGGTTATTGTCGGCACGAATGTTCTCGATGATTTTTGTAAAATCTTTTGTAACCAGCCACCCAGTATAAGCCTCATCTTCCCAAAAACTGCGTGTCTGAGAAGCCGCAATCTGCAATATTATCATAGCAATCAACAATACTGCTAGGATAATCTGCCGGTATGGAATGGGTTTATAGAAGACTTTATTCTGTATTGTCATATTTATTCTCAAAACGTATCAGTTCGCTTTGGACATTATCAGCTCGGATAATAGAAACGGATTATGGTTAGAATCGAGAGAGCGTCCAAAGCCGCAAAAAACAGGAGATATGCCGCAAATTGTACTTTTGGCGCCATCCGCAACCACTGCCCAAATAGGCGCAGGATTTCCAGCCAGCCTACGTTCAATACCAGGACAGTAGGGATTATAACAGGATACGCATAGCGAGCAGCGGGAATCAAAGCCCAACCAAACAAAGACCCAATGCCGCGTATAACTGCTGGGATCCAAATCCCAAGCAACGCCAGTCCCAGTAACAGGAGAACTTCCCAGGGCAAGGCGTGTCTTCGCCGCCAGATTGCCCACCCGGCTCCCGCCATTCCCAGCAAGGTAACAACGGCCAGTGCGCGGTATGGTTTGGAGCCGGCCAAAGAGATATGCCCCCAGCCAAACTTCGCCCAGAAAGTGCGCAGCAGATTAGCGCCAGTTGCCTGGTAATACCAGCCGGCTCCTTTCCAGTCCAACAACGAAACCAGTGTGTCGGATGGAAAACTGGGCGGCCAGGCAGGCATTATTTTCGTGCCAATCTCATTCGCCCAGGACTGGACTCCAGGCCCGGCTTGTTCTGCGGAAGAATTTCGCAACAAGTTGGTAAAAGGTTGTTCCCCCCACACGCCGCGTTCTCCATTGGCATCCTCAAAACGAGGCGGATCATGGGCAAGCCTTTCGCCCTTGACAAGTATTAGTCCATCGTAGAATACAGTGCCTTTGACATCTCCCATATCCGCCGGGGGAGTCAATGCGACCCAAACATAGCGGGCATTTGCAGGCAATGTCGCAGTAAGCATATAGAACCTCGGTTCGGTCCCGACTTGAATCTCGCGCGTAAAAACCTGTAGCTGACCTCCACAATCGCAAGATAGCCCTGGTATTTGCGCGCGCATCGGTTGACTCGACCAAACCCAGGCGCCTAACGTTACCGGCGCGTTTCTCAGATCGCGCACAGTTTCGGGTGGCAAGGGCTGCAGGATTGCTGGGTTGCCCTTCTGCGGCAAGTGGTCCAGCTGAAAGGCATGCTCTCCCAAAGGCGCCAAGGAGTTGACCGTCTGGGTAGGCGCGGTTTGTAAAGTGCGCCGATACCACAGGGCGGCATCTCCCCACAAGAACACTGACCCCAGACCGATCCCTGCCGTTGCCAGCAACAATGCCCATGCCAACAGCCGCCATCGTCCGCGCAACAAAGTAAACAGCAACACCACAGGCAGCAAAGGCAGGGCAAGCCAGTCAATGTTTTTCGTCCAGTAACACAGGCCGGCTGCTCCAAAAACGAACACCAAGCCAAAAAACGACGGCCCTCGCCGCGCCAAGCGGATACTTGCCCACAAGAAGAGCGAGAAAGCCGCGACGGCGCCAACGTCATTGTTGACCGCTGTCATCAGATCGGTAAAACCCGGCAACAGGGCCAAGGTGATTGGCGCCATCCACCGCAATGGATGCCCGGCTGCCACGAGCTCGCCCAACAACCCCCAGCCGATCAGGATCACCGCCAGATACAGGCACAGCGAAACCAGGCGCGCCGCGTACAGTTGCAGGGCAACACCCTGGCCGCGCAACAACCGCA
>Ga0210022_1002886_pt1 | contig 10527 bp, 9 predicted proteins | sample CryGeymeta201520_FD_183984 | JGI IMG/M metagenome (GOLD analysis project Ga0210022, IMG submission 183984) | Groundwater microbial communities from Crystal Geyser aquifers in Utah, USA - Crystal Geyser metaG 2015-20 (SPAdes) (version 2) | ecosystem: Environmental > Aquatic > Deep subsurface >... | reverse complement strand
GGCGAGCGCAAGCCGTTCAAGGCGAGGCTGGCGAAGGTCGACGGCGAGAAGGCAAACCCCAAGCAGCAGGAACAGGCGGAGGCACTCGTCTCCGGGTTGAGGTCGGTGGCGGAGTATCGTGTCGACTCCGTCGTCCAGCGCGACCAGAGCCGGAAGCCGCCGGCCCCCTTCATTACGAGCACACTGCAGCAGGAGGCGGCCCGCAGACTGGGCTTCTCTGCACGCAAGACGATGAGCGTTGCCCAGCAGCTCTACGAGGGCATCACCCTCGGCGCCCAGGGCAGCGAGGGGCTCATCACCTATATGCGCACCGACTCGACTCGAATCGCCGACGAGGCGCGCGACGAAACGCGGCAGTTCATCTCAAGCGAGTTCGGCGAGGAGTACCTCGGCGGCGGGGTCGCCCGCAGCCGGCGGCGGAACGTCCAAGACGCCCACGAGGCCGTGCGCCCCACGTCCATCACGCGCAAGCCCGACGAGGTGCGCCAGTTCCTCACTCAGGATCAGTTCCGGCTCTACCAATTGGTGTGGCAGCGCTTCCTGGCGAGTCAGATGGCGCCGGCAATCGTCGCCCGCACAACCGTGACCGTGGTGGGAGGCGCGTACGAGCTACGCGCCAATGGCAGCCGCACCAAGTTCCCCGGGTTCCTGAGCGTTTGGGAGGAATCCAAGAAGCCCACCAAGGACGACGCCACTCCGGGCGAACCCTCCGAGTCGGACGAGACAGAGAACAACGAACTCCCGCCACTGACAGAAGGGGAGTCAGTGGACCTGACGGACGTTACGCCCGAACAGCACTTCACTCAGCCGCCTCCGCGCTACTCCGAGGCCAGTCTGGTCAGGGCGCTGGAAGCAAAGGGGATCGGTCGGCCGAGCACCTATGCACCCATCCTGGGCACTATTGTCGAACGGCAGTACGTCGACCTCCTCGCTCGGCGCTTCCACGCCACCGACCTCGGGCTTGAGGTGACCGATCGCCTGGTCGCGCATTTCCCCAACATCCTGGATGTGGATTTCACCGCTCACGTCGAGGAAGACCTGGACAAGGTCGAGGGCGGCGAGGTCGACTGGGTGGACCTCCTGCGGGAGTTCTACAAGCCCTTCGAGGCGGACCTGGAGCGTGCCATGACCGAGATGGACGAGGCCCAGCCGAAGGAGACCGATATCCCCTGCCCGCGCGAGGGCTGCGACGGGAAGATGATCGTCCGCCATAGCCGCTATGGAGAGTTCCTCGGTTGCGCGAAGTACCCTGAGTGCGCCGAGACGATGCAGATGCCCGCGACGGAGGCCGGCGCCGGAACACCGCCGGAGAGCGCGGCTCTCCCCCCCACCGATTCCCCGTGCCCCAAGTGCGGCGCCCCGATGGAGGTCCGCCAGGGGAGGTTCGGTCCCTTTTACGGCTGCACTAAGTTCCGGGAAACCGGCTGCAAAGGAATCGTCAACGCCCCCTCCGCCACCCTCTGCGCCTGCCCCGAATGCGGCAAGGGCAATATCATCGAGAAGCACAGTCGGAAGGACAAGGTGTTCTTTGCGTGCGATCAGTACCCCGACTGCAAGTACGCCCTGTCGAACAAGCCAACGGGCGGCACCTGCCGGGAGTGCGGCGCGCTGACAGTCGAGAAGCACCGGCGAGACGGCGAGACGTACATTGCGTGCAGCCGGCGGGAGTGCGCGGGGGGCAAGACCAGGGAAGAGAGCGCCAAGTAGGCGGCGTTCACACGCCGCCCCGGCGTCCATGGCAATCGCACGAGACGGGTGTCTGCGGTCTGCGTAGCCGAATTCGCCGAGAATTCGGCTTGCGGGAACTCCTGGGGTCCGGGATCGCTGCTGCCGAGGAAGGTGAAGAAGAGCACTTGGAGCGCGGTCGTCAGCGGCCCCGGTTCGGCAGCCGGCTCGCGGTGACCGAAAAGTTCGGGCTGACGGCGGCGAACGTTGCGCTGGGGTACAATGCCCCCGGGTGATTTGTACTCGCCGGTTGGCACGCAGGTGAGTGAGTTCCTGAAACGCCAGTCGCGCATTGCAGAGCCGAACAGGAGGAGTCCCCCATGCCCTACCAGAACCTCGATGCCCAACTCAGCGAGGTGGAGGTGCAGGCGGTCAAGGCCGCCTTCGACACCATCCGCGAGAAGCTTCCGTTCTTGGTGAGTCTCACCCCGGCGGAGCGGCGGAGCCTGTTCAAGGCCGGCCCGGACAGCTTGTCGTTCGTGCAGAACAGCCTGCAGGCCGCCCAGAACAACCCCGGCGTCCTGCCCGGCAACTTCGACCAGCAAGGATTCGGCCGCGACGTGGCACTCTGTGCCGCCCTCACCGATGTGGGCACACAGGCCGCTCAACTCGCCGCTCAGATCGAGGATACTCGCCTCGCGGTCGGCAGCGAAGCGATGCGACAGGCAACGGAGGCCTACACGTACTTCAAGACCGCGGCGAAGAACACCCCCGGCCTGCGCCCCGTGGTCGAGCAACTGGCTGAGCGGTTCAAGAAGTCCAAGGCCAAGCCCGCGGGGTCCACCGGCTGAGCGCGCAGTTGTTCCCGTGGAGCGCTCGGCTGCTCCGTTGAACCTGGCAGCCTCACGATTCGAGCGTCGAGCCACCTCTGTGGACTTCCGGGCTCGACGGCTGAAGTCCCGAGCTTGCCCAGTGAACCTCTCAGCTTCAACGCTGAGCCTCTGAGCTTCAATGCTGAGGCGCTGGACTCCGACGTTGCGGCTCGGAACTGCGGCGTTGAGACTCGGGACTGCATCGTCGAGGCTTTGAGGGTCATGGCTGAGGGTCAGAGCCTCAAGGCAGACGGGCCGTCAGGCAGCGGAGGCGGGCCGCTGCACTAAGTAGGTCGTCAACAGTGCTGTCCGGCCAGACCCCTGCCAGTTCACCTGGCAGGTGAATCAGACTGGATAGCTATGGGCCGTCCTTAGCCCCTCAATCTCATTCACCTGCCAGGTGAACTGGCAGGGGTCTGGCGCAAGTTGAGCGAAGATCCACGGACAGCGTTTCTGACCACCTACTCAAACCCACGACGAACGCTGCGCACTCGCCTGCTCCCACGGGCCGTGTCGTGCCCAGACGGAGTGCCCTCGCCCAAGCGGCACCGCCCCGGGGCCGGGTCGGGCCAGGCTGCGTGGCGGCCAGCAGTTGCCGGAGCGCTGGCCCGATCTCAGTCAGCATCTTCCGTTTGTCATCCCACCACCGGTCGCCGGCGAAGACGGCGACCGTTCCGCTCCACTTCTCTTCGGGGACTTCGTACTGACCGTAGAAGCTCGCCATCAGTTCTACGTTCTCGGGAGCAGACAGATCGTACTCGGCGAGTCTGAGGCGCGGATAACGGGCCGCCAGCGCCACGAGATGAGCCCTGACGGCGTGGCAGTCGGGGCAGGTGGGAGTGTAGAACAGGTGGACGACCAGCGGCGGCGGCGGTAGCTCGTTGTGTGAGCTACCCAATGTTGAAACATCGGGCGTCTACTCACCTCCAAAACAGCCGGGCTTCGATGTTGCACGCAGCTCCCGTTCGGGCCGCCAGGATACGTCATCTACTTTCGCGGCCCTGAAAGTTCCGACAAACAGCTCCCGTCGCGACTGCGGCGGGAATCCAGGGCTTCCGCGGGCATTCCGGCGACATGTCAGGACTTCTGAGTAGAGCCCATCGAGAGGGGCGTGTCAACCTCGACGGAGGAAGGGATGGCGAGGTGTTCGGGAGCGGGAATGGGCACGAAGGAGTTATTGATTCTCCCGGGCTGGCACACGGCGGGGTCGAGGTCAGGTCGGGTCGGCGGCGAGGCAGGTCACATAGACGCGGGACACGATGGTCGTCACCCTCCGTAGCGGCGGCGAACGCGCGCAAACTCCGCATCCCACACGTCTCTGTCTCGCGTCGTTGCCTGTCCCCTGTCATGCAGCCGGTACTCCACCGTGGCCACCCCATCCTGCGCCAGCGTGCAGTTGTGCGCCACAGGATGGTTTGTGGCGACGCGGAGCCAGTATTCCCAGTCGTCATAGTACCGGAAGGTCTCGTCGAAGAAGCCCACGGATTCCACGGTCTCCCGTCGCAGCACCGCCGCGCTGGCCGGGATCCAGTTGCCGCGCCGGAACAGCGCCAAGTTGAACGCCCGACACCAGGGGTGGCCTTGGTCGTGCCTTGGAACGAACCCGCCACCCCGGTACTCCCCTTGGACCCGATGCACATCGGCGTAGGTCAACATCACGTCCTCACGCTGATCCAGGAAGTCGCACATGCGGGCGAGATGATCGGGGTGCCACCACTCGTCGTCGTCCATATGCGCCAGGTACCTCCCTCTGGCGCGGGTGAGCCCTGTATTGCGGGCATTCGCAATGCCTGCTCGAGTCTGGCGGCGCACGTGAACCCGACGATCGCGGACGTAGCGCTGCTGCAACACGCGCTGTTCCTGGCGCGTGAGCGTAACAAGCAGCAGCTCCAGGTCCGTCATTCGTTGCTCAAGGACCGACTGTATGGCAATGTCGTTGATGACAAGGCGGTTGTGCGTCGGCAGGATGACACTCACCTTGGGTCGGTAGAATCTGCCCACCGCCTGCAGCGACGCGGCGGGGCCGAGGCGCGGGTGCAGCATGTGGCGCCACTTCCGCAGCAACAGCTTGCGGTTGCGCTGCAGAAGTTGCCCGTAGCTCCAGGTGCGTCCTGCCCATCGCAGCCCGTGGTTCGCCTGCTTGATGGTGGTGCCGCGCTCGTGGATGACTGCGTACTCGGGCGATTGCCCAACGGACCACCCTTGCGCGCGGATCCAGAAGCTGAGATCGTCGTCTTCCCGACCCGCTGGGGAGAACGTCTCGTCCAGCCTGAACGGCCCAGTCTTATTGCGGTCGACAACCAGGCAGGCCCCATTGATGACCTCGCAGTCCCCGAGCTTGGCATCCAGCTCAGGGAAGTAGTAGTCCTCACCTGTCTCGCCATCAATGAAATACCGATGCTCATCCCGGGTAAAGCTGAGAGCAGCTAGGCGCCAGTCGCAGGAGAACGCCCTGGCTGCTTGGGTGTTCCACTGTGGTTCCTCGACGTAGCAATCGGAGTTCAGGAGGCAAACATAGCGAGCAGTCGGGGAAACCTCCGCCAACGCCCGATTGACGCCTCCTGGGAACCCGACATTTTGCTCACTGCGCATGAGCACAAGACGCACCGATGGATGCGTTCGACGCAACGCAGCGATCTCCTGCGCGACGAGCCGGGCCTCCGCTGCGCCACCGCCGTTGTCAAGCAAGATCACCTCAAAAGGGTGCGCGGTGTTCTGGAGGACGCTATTCACGCATCGGCGCGTGCAGCGACACCAGGTGTTGTGCGTCAAGATGACCACGGAGGTGACCTCGCGGGGCCGTGGTCTCAGAGCCGACGCTTCGCGCGTCGCCGGGTTCGGGATTGGGGCCGCCCCCAGCTTCGACATCGTGGCCTTGCCCCCCTTATCGAAGTTGACAACGGTCGTCTGCGGCTCGCGCCCCAGCATCTCGTAGAGCTTTCGCATCGCGAATCGCCCGTCGTGAACGGCAACGCAGTCGAGGCGGGGCTCCCCACGGCTCCAGCGGTAGGTCGGTCGGCACGCCGGCTGATACCCGAAGGGCCCGAGCGGCCACACGTCGCCGCAGGGCGCGCATGGAAGCAGCGGTTGGATAGCGACGAAGTTGCCGTGCGGCCCCATCCGCTGTTGCGCGCCGATGTGCGTGAAGAGGGCGACCACAGGTTTGCGGAAGACTCCCGCCCAGTGTACGAGCCCGCTGTCGACCCCGACCAACCCCTCGCACAGGCTGACCACCGCGATTGCCAGCTCCACCGTAAGCCGCCCGCTCAGGTTGAGCACGCCGGCGCCCACAGGGTCCTGGATCTCCTCCCTGCTGAGCAACACCACGCGGTCGTCTGGCGACGCGGCGCACGCGGCGGCCCGAATCTGTTCCAGCGTGAGGCTACGGATCAGACTGGCTTGTGAGCCGTACGGCGCCAAGCACACCAGTCGTGCGTGACCCGACGCGTCCAGAAGCCGCCTTGCCTCCTCGCGGAGGTCTGCCGGGAGTTCCGGCGGCGGCATGAATCCCGACACGGCCACGCCGGCCTGACGGGCCATCCACCGGCATCGATCCCCCTCGTGCGCGCAGTCGAGCCCGGCCTCCAGATCGATGACACGGCCGTAACGCCCGCCCGGAGGCGAAGTGTGGACCGCGTCCACGAAATGGAACCATCGCACCCAACCGGCGTGGTCGCGGTGGGTGAGGAAGTCGACGCGGAGATCGGGATGAGAGCGCTTCAGCTCGTAGACCGCCGTGAGCGCGAAAAGTACGTCTCCGATGCCTCGCTCGCGCCGGACGAGCACGGATCCCGGTCGGTTGGCCGCGGCCACAGGTGTGGTTCTCCGTGCGCCGGTCGGGGGGCGTCGAGAGGTAACAGCGATGCGTCGCGCAGACGCCGATTCCGCCATTTCGGTACGTCCTTGGACGAGGCCTCCACGGTGTACCGTGCTCACGCAGGTCCGCTCACCGCATCAGCCCGGTCGTCCTCGCCAGCCTCGGGTTCTCGCACATGCCGCACAGAAAGGGTGCCCACGCGTCGCAAGCGGGCTGAGAGACAGGGAACAGAGCGGCATTCTCTTTCTCTCCCCACGGTCTATCCGCGATTGGGCGTCGGCGTGACGCCTGAGAGGCCCTGGTCTCTACGCTCTCCCGTGGTTGCTGGGATCCTCCCAAGCTTCAAGCTGCCATCGTGCAAGCTCCGGCCCGTACGCCTGCACCACCCACTTGCGCTCACCATGGGCGCGGTCGACGCAGGCCCGCATCGCGGCATTGGGGTCCGTATAGCGAGCCAGCCGCATAGCGGACAGCCGGGAGGGATAGGTGTTGCTGAAGAGCCGCAGAATGGCGGCGCTCTCATCCATAGACCCGACATCTGCCACTGTGATCTCCCACGCCGTGGCTCGGGAATCCAGAGCCGCGAGAGTCGCTCTCAGGAACCCCGCCAGACACGGGCCCGCATCTCGCACCACGACACAGACACTCACTCTGGGATACCTGTACCTGTGCCAGAAGGTCCCGCCGCTCAAGTCGAAGCCCCACTTCTCTCTGAATAGCCGGAGGTTCCGCTGGAACAGTTGAGGGAACTGCCGGCAGTCGCGGAACGTGCCGCGATGGTGGTGAAGGACCAGCACGTTCCTCGCGACCAGTTGGAGATACCGACGCCGCAGAAGCTGGCATCCCAGATCGATCTCGTCGCAGCCATAGCCATCATATCGAATGTCAAACCCACCGATCTCGTTGAACACGTCCTTGCGCATCAGCAGGCAGAAGCCCGTGAGTGGGAAAACGGTCGACGTGCACCGCGGAGCCTCCCCCACATCGGGCGCCGAGGTCACCTGCAAAGGGTTGCGATTCCTCCTTGTCATGGGGCCGACGCTGCCCACGCGGGGACTCGAGTTCAGCGCGGCCAGCATGCGGCCGGTCCAGTTGTCAGTGGCAACAACGGTGTCATTGTTCAGGAAGAGCAAGTGCGACGCCGCGGCCAGTTCGGCCCCGATGTTGCAGTTGCGCCCGAATATGAAGGGATCGGGCCCCCTCACGAAACGAACGGGTTCCTCGCATCTCGTACGGAGGTTCTGCACGTACTCCTGGGTGCCGTCGCTGGAGCCCGAGTCGACGATGATTAGCTCAAATGGCGCATGCGTGCGCTTCAAGACGCTGTCAATGCAGGCGGAGGTGAGTTCAAGCTTGTTGCGGGTCAGGATGATGATCGACACGAATGACGAGCGAGTCCCCTCGGTCGCCCATGTCGGCGTCTGCGGGCCGCTGATCTCGGCACCGATCGCCCACGCTATCCTGCTGGCGGCGACGCTGAGGGGTCCTTCACGGGAAGTAGAGCGTCTCTGGATGTGCATTCCGGTACTCTCCGAACGTCAGGCACCACTAATGCTGGCTCACGAGAACATCGAGCCATGCGGCTACCGTACGCTTTGTCGTGAAGGTGTTGGCGTGGTCCAGCCCTTTGGCGGAGAGGCTCCTTCGATGGGTCGGGTCGTGGCACAGGGAATGCACGACCTCTGCAAATGCTGCTGGCGCCATCTCGGCGAGCAACACCCCCCTCTCCGGGTCGGGTGAGGCACGCTGTGGGGGCACGAGCAGCCCACCGGGACCAACGGTCTCTCTCGCGCTGCCCCAATCCGTGACGACGACCGGAACTCCGCAGGCAATGCTCTCCAGCAGCGTCATGCCGAATCCCTCTCCCTGCGTGGGGGAGACGTAGATGTCGAACAGGTTGTAAAGCCGCCGCATCCCTGCCTCGTCGAGCACTCCCGTCCCCACGACGGACTGGATCCTCTCGTCGTCGCACGTGAACCGGACTCTCTGGCCCAGTCGGTAGAATCGACGCAGAAGGCGCAAGTCTTTGCCGAACGGGTCCGCCGGGTCGGCGTGGATGACCAGAACGACGTCATCGAGGCTTTCGCACAGCACGCCGAAGGCCTCGAAGAGCGCCGCGTAGTTCTTGCGGTGGGTATTCCTATCCGTGCGACCAAGGACGATCATGTCCTGCAGGCCGGCGTCGGCCCGGAGCCGCTGGCGCTCCGGGAGGGGCACATACTGGCCTGCGGGAAGACCCAGAGGGATCGGGAGGCCCGTCTTGACGCTGCAACTCGACTCGATCTGCTGCTTCGCCGTGTTGCTCAGCAGTATCAAGCAGCCGTTCTGCATCTCGCCATCGAGCCGCTCAGCCAGTCCCGGCGTGGGAGGGCCGTCCATCGGCAGGTAACACAGCCACTTTCGCCCGATGCGCGACGCAACGCGTCCCAGATATGCGACGCGGCGCAGTAGGGTGAACGACACCAATAAGTCCAAGCGCAGCTTTCGGGAGAGTTGCACGACCAGTTCCTCGAACCCCGACTGGAAGCCCGTGCTCGCGGGGCACGGAAGCAGCGTGTAACCGTGCATCCCCCTCGCTGGCCCGTGGTAGTAAGCCCCCAACACAAACACCTCTACCCCGCGCTCGGCAAGACCGCGGCAGATGTGGTCCGTCTGCTTCGCGAGTCCTGAGGGAAGCAACGGTGAGTCGGATATCCATAGCACTCGCACGGGCTGTTGTCTTCCCTTAGCGGACCAGCACGGCTCCTGGCCGAATCGTCATACGCGCCCGCCCGTCATCGGACCCCTGCCACGGCCCGCCAAGCGCTCCTGACCTCCACGAACCAAGATGGTCGGGCCCAAGGCGGATTGCCGGCCCTCCTTCTTTCGGCCCCGTCTCGTCTGTCGTCTCCAGCAAGAACGGCGTCGCCCCAGGACCCAGCCGCACGACTACCGTCGCAGGGACTCCAGGCAAGTCACTGCCCCGCATCCGTCTCTGCTATCGGCGCCTTCCCGGTGTCCCAACTGGTGTCGCACGGGTGTCTTAGCTCGGGCCGAACGTCAGGCAAGAGCTATAGTGAGTGCAGTAGTAGCACGGCTTGCAGCCGGGCCGCTGGCCATGGACTCAGGGGTCAGGCCCATGTCCGCGTCCTGCAACACGACGGGCTGGGCGAGGTCCCGCAGGACATCGGCCACCGCAGCAGATACTGCAGATGATAGCTCTTCGACAAGTGTCGCCGCCCGTCTGCTGTAATCTCCTTTCCGGGTGCCCGGCTTACTCCAACAAGCACCATCAGGTCTGCGCGAAGGTGGGGCAGCCGGCGCAGAAAGTGCAGTAGTAACAAGGGTTACACCCGCTTGCCGCAGGGCCGATGGCCATGGACTCGAGGGTGAGGTCTGTGTCAGCGTCCTGCAAGAGGACGGGATCGGCCATCTCGGGCAGAACACGCGCTAGCACGTCTGCTATCTCTGCCGATAGCTTGTCCACAAGCTGTGCAATTGCCATTCTCTCACCTCCTTTCTCGGTGCGTTCGGACCAGTTATGCGCAAGCTGGGTCACGAGCTTCTAGCCTCCTTCCTCGGCCCGTTCAGACCTGCTTAGTTCCACGGTGTCGGGGATCTGGTCACGGTCAAGCGCTTCGATCTGGCTGGCGAACTTGAACGTCGCGTATGCCTCGACTGCGGCCTTGAGCCCTTCGGGATCACATACCCGGGCTCGCCAGTCTCCATGCTCGTGGAAGGCAGTCTCTCGACAGCCTCCCACGCAGATGGGAAAGTACGTGCACGTTTCCGGACACTCCCGCCACGGCTCAAGACAGAGGTGCCCAAGGTAGGACTCGTAGAGCTTGTCTTCCGCTACGTGCCCCACCGCCATGTCGCGCATGCCGATGAACCCCTGACAGGAGTAGAGTAGTCCATCGGGTCCAATGCAGATTCCGTTCCCATGAAACTCCATGCAGAGGCTCATGCGTTGCAGATGACACAAGTCGAGCCCTCGCTCCGCACCGATTTCCCACAAGCGCACTGCTGCGTCCATGAACTCGTGAAGCGCAAACGCGTGGGCGTCGCATGAGCGCCCGCAGGGCCGAGTAGGCGCAAGATAAACTTTCACCCTCCCCTGACCTTCGCCAGAGGGATCCCCGACCAGCCCTGAGTCCACCAGGTATGCCAGCAACTCCGGAATGCTCTCCTCGT
>Ga0210022_1002853_pt1 | contig 10588 bp, 9 predicted proteins | sample CryGeymeta201520_FD_183984 | JGI IMG/M metagenome (GOLD analysis project Ga0210022, IMG submission 183984) | Groundwater microbial communities from Crystal Geyser aquifers in Utah, USA - Crystal Geyser metaG 2015-20 (SPAdes) (version 2) | ecosystem: Environmental > Aquatic > Deep subsurface >... | reverse complement strand
CTTTTCTTTACCGTCTTGCCTATTTTTATGTTCCTGCCCTTGTGGGTGTATTCTTCTTTTCCAAACTATTGCGAGAGGAAAGAAAGAAAATTCCATAGACAAGCACCTGATATCACTTAAGTTAACTTATTAATGCTTCACTTATCCTTCTAAAGTTCAAGTTATCGCTCAAGAGGTTTTCTAATTAAAGTTTTGTATATTTAAATTTTGCGGTATAATTCTATGACTATAATTTAGGTCAGGAGGGTAAAAATGATTAAAGGAAACGCCGTTTCATTGAGTGAAATAAAGAAAAAGTTTTCTGACGTAGTTAGAAAAAGCGAAGCAGGAGAAATTTCAATTGTACTTAAAAGGAGTAAACCTACATCTGCTATTATTTCTTTTGAAATGCTGAGAAAACTTCTCGGAGATGAAGCAGTTAAAGAACTGCTTTTTAATGCTTTCGTCGAGGTAGAAATTGAGAACAGAGTAACTGATGCAATAGAAGGGAAAAACGTTCTTTCTGAGAATGAGGCAAAGAAAAGGTTAGGATGGAAATAGGTTACTACGACAAGTGCCTGGATGATATTGAAGATTTAAGTGATAATGATAAAACAAGTAAAGAGTTGTTACAAAAAGCTGTTGAGGATTTTAAAGTAATAGATTTTAATAAAGCACTTTTAAGTAGAATAGTGGCTCCACTAGAGGGAGTAAAGAAAGAAATAAAAGCAATATTAAAAAACAATAATTATATTGCAAATGTATTTGAGTACAGAGATTTTCCAAAAAGCTATCCTTTCCGTATTGTTTTTATAATTAAAAATGACAAAACTTATGCAATTTTGATAGCAACAGTAATCCATGGAAAAATGAATAAAAGATTCAACGAAACTATTAATAAAAGGCTAAAAATGCTATTCTTGTAAATCGTTCCTTTGCTACCTTAACTGTCTTGTGAATGAAAGTTTTCAATGTAAGTCTCAAAAATATTTCAAACGTATCTCATATTTTTCGTAACTTATTCAGTCACATACAATAACTATTAACTACGTGTAGTTAACATTCTGTTTTCATCTCTCCAAACAATTTCACAAATCACAAATATAATCTTATAATTCTTAATATGAGCGTGATTTTTGACGAATATGCTGAATATTACGACAGTTGGTTCAAAACACCGACTGGTAGTAAAGTTTTCGAGCTTGAACTAAAAACGCTGTTTGATTTAATTAAGCCGTTTCAGGGAATGAAAATGCTCGATGTTGGTATTGGCACAGGCTTTTTTGCTTTGGAATTTGCAAACAGAGGTGTGGAAATTTCTGGAATTGATCCTTCCGAAAAAATGATAGAGATTGCAACAAAAAGAGGACTGAATGCTCAGATTGGATCAGGGGAAGCCATTCCTTTCGGTGAAAACCTGTTTGATGCAGTTTTATCTATGACTTCTATGGAATTTTTGAGTGATCCAGATAAATTTATTTCAGAAATGGCAAGAGTGGCAAAGCCTGCAGGGATTATCGTTGCAGCAGTTTTAAACCTCCTCTCTTTTTATGGGGTTGAAAGAAGATTAAAGGGTTTGTTCAAAAAGACCATTTTTAGCGATGCCCATTTTTATAATTTCCGGGAACTTAAGCGTTTGCTTAGAAGGCACCTTTCCTCGGTAGCGATTACTTCATCGGTATTTTTTAATCCAAATCCATCTGAATTTATTCTTGGCAGAGCAGATGCAATTGAAGCTTTTGGTAAAAAATATTGCAAGCCTTTTGGTGCGCTTCTTGCAGGCAGAGGCATTAAAGAATTTTAAAACAAGATTGCAAAAGGGTTACGAAAGGAGACAAAAATGTTCATAGAAGTCCAATTTTCAGTTTATCCTTTGAGGGAGGCACAGCTATCTCCCGTAATTGAAAAAGCAGTTAGCATACTTAAAAGTTTTGATCTGCCCGTTGAGGTAGGTTCGATGAGCAGTGTCACATATGGAGATTCGGAGATAGTGTTCAAAGCATTTCAAAAGGTTTACGAAGAGGTTGCTCTTAATTCACATGTTGTCATTATAATGACTCTCTCGAACGCCTGCCCTGTGCCCGTGAAAGGATCGCCACCTGCGGAAAGTTCTGCAGAAGATAAAAGTGAGAAAAACAAATAATGGTATATCTTTTCTACCCATCGAGACAGACCTTAACAATTTCTCTTACAGGAGGCACCTGTTCGCTTATGTGCGACCACTGCAATGCTGTTTACCTTAAAAGTATGCTAACCAAAGAAGAAGCTTTAAAGATAATTAAGGATAATCCAGGAAAATACGTGAGCGCCCTCATAAGCGGAGGTTCAACAATAGAAGGCAAAGTGCCAGTTTTGGAGCATCTCCCTTTTATAAAAACACTTTATGATATTGGAATAAAGCTCAACATCCACGCAGGATTGATAAGCGAAAGGGAAATGAAAGCAATCAAACCTTATACAGAAAGGATTTCTTTTGATTTTGTATATGATAATGAGGTAATTCATAATGTTTACCACCTTTTCAATAAAACCCGCGAGGACTATGAAAAAACCTATCTTTTAATGAGGAGAATTATAGGTGGAAAAGTGGAAAATGAAAACGGATTCCCATCGACAAAGGTTGTACCTCATTTTACGATTGGTTTGAACTGCGGCAAGGTAACAAAAGGCGATTTTGATGCGATTGAAGAACTCGCTTTTCTTAAACCGACACTTCTTGTCCTTGACGTCTTTGTTCCAACAAAAGGTACACCTTTTGAGAATTGCTCCTTGCCTCAGCTTGATGAGGTGAGGAAAATAATTAATAAAGCAACTAGGAGGTTAATAAAGACGACCTTATTCTTAGGTTGTATGAGGCCATTTGGTGAATATAGAGAAACCCTCGACCTCATTGCCTATGAAGAAGGTGTAAAAGGTTTTGTCCTGCCTTCAAAACCTTTGTTTGAGAAAATTAATGAAAATAAAGAGGAAGTTGTCAAACGTGAGGAATGTTGCGCCCTCATCTAACTATGTATTCGTACCTACCAGTGCGTAGTCAATCTTTAGGTAATTGATTATGGAAAGAAAAATAAGAGCATCGATTGGAAGTCTTGGGGTATTGGGTTTAAGAAAAATTGAACTACTTGCCCCGCCCACTACACTGTACCTTATGATTGGTGAGAGGTGCATGTACAATTGTGCATATTGCCCGCAGGCAAGGGAGAGCACGGGGTCAACTGAGCAACTTTCAAGGGTTGTCTGGCCGAAGGTGAAATGGGACGAGTTGAAAGATTCACTTTTACAAAAGCCAGAATATATTAAAAGGATATGCTTTCAAATTGTAAATTCGCCCTGTTTTCTTGACGATCTGCTGTTTTACATAAGCAACCTGCACGGATATTTTGAAGAAAATCATTTGGATCTGCCAATCTCGGTATCGGTAAGGCTTACAAACATCAAAGAATTGCAAATGGTTTTTGATGCAGGAGCTGAAAGGGCGGGACTCCCCCTTGATGTTGCAGGTGAAGAGAATTTTGCAGAGCTTCGTGGAGGCAGCTATAATAACTCTGTGGATTTTATACTTAATGCGTCAAAGCGATTCCCGGGCAGAGTTACAACTCATCTCATTGTTGGCCTTAAAGAAACAGATAAGGAACTTTATAACCTTATGAAAACTTTCTTTGAAAATGGCATCACTGTTGCTTTGTTTTCTTTTACCCCTATCAAAGGGACGCGGCTTGAAACTCTAAAACCGCCATCTTTAGCGCGCTACAGAAGGATTCAATTGTTGAGGTATTTACTGCTTAAAAAAGTCCCCTTTGAGCCAGAATTTGATGAAAATGGCACGCTTGTTGCAATTGCTCCTTCAAACCAAGGAGTAACTGTTTGGAAAAATCAGACGCAAAACCTTCTCCAAATGCAAAATCAGCCAGGAAATAAAAACTTCTATGCTCCTGTTTTAGAGGCCATGCAAAATCCTGTGGTTTTTATGACGTCTGGTTGTCCTGACTGTAACAGGCCCTACTATAACGAAAGCCCCGCAGGTCCTATTTTCAATTATCCTTTCGTGCCCGATGAGAATATTTTAAGAGGCATTATAAGCACATTTATTGATAAGGTATCAGAAAATGAGATACGGTTCAAAACTTAACGACAAACACTTAAAGTCTGACAGCAAACTTGGTGCAGCACCCGCCAACAAACTTAAGGTGAAAGCTGAAAAATACAGAGACCTTATCCTATTTCTTGAAATTGGTGCTTTCATCCATGACCTCGGCAAGCTTTCCTCTTTTTTCATCATATCGAAAGCAAAAAGTGCAGTTACCAGGGATTTTCACGGGCAGATCCTCTTTATCGACCTTGTATCTTACGGGAAAGGAAAATTTTTCATTGCAAAGTGCCAGGCACCTGGGAATATTTTTTTAAAGTTCTTCTATCTTACATAAGTAATTATTATGACTTTATTCTCGGCATCCCACTGTACATCGCAACCGAGCGTTTCAACCATAAACCTTAAAGGAAGCATTGTTCTTCCGTTTATAATTTCAGGTGCAACAATGTAATTTTCAGGGTCAACTGGCGTTTCCACGCCGTCGATCTTAGCGGTATTTTTACCAATCCAGAGTTCGATTTTTTTGCCTGAAAGCGTTATTGTTACTTTCCTTTCCTCGGAATCCCACTGCACCCAACCTTTAAGAGCTTCAATAATCGACCTTATAGGTACAAGCGTTCTTCCATTTTTAATTACAGGAATAGTGTTTCTTCCAGGGTCTATTTCTTTTATTTCAGAATTCACAAACATTGTGGGTTTACCTATTGTAAGCACGATTGTAGTTATTTCTTGTCTTATGATTGTGAGTGTTGTTTTCGATTTGTTCCCTGCTTTGTCCACAAAAGTGAAAAAGAAGGCATTTTTACCCAAAGAAAGCGGGACCTTCGTACTGAAATTTCCGTTTTGGTTTGTTAGTTCTGTCTCTCTAAAATACACTTTTGCATCTTTCTCGGTCGTTCCCTTTATTTCAATTTCGCTTCTCACTGTCTCAGAAGGAACATCAAAGGTGAACGAAGGTGAAATTGTGTCGCACAATATCTTTACTTCTAAAGTTTTTTCGTTATGTGAAAAATCTTCTGCAAGAATTTTTATCAGGTTTTCCCCTTCCTCTAAGGTTAGTTCCTGTTCAAATGAACCATCATCGTTAATTACAACTTCACTCCCGTTTATCAAAACATTGGATATACCAAGATTATCTTTTGCAATCCCTTTTACTTTAATCGTTTTTGTGTTTACAAGTGCGTTTTCCTGTGGCTCAAAAACCTCAATTTGTGGAGGTTCATTATCTTTCTCAACTTTCCTTGAATTGATGTTCAAAGTGAGTTTCTCTTCCACCGTAAGGTCGTTGTTGAAGGCTTCCATTGTAATGCCGAGCGTATTTGGTGAATAGTTCTCATCATAAGGAAGAGGTTTATTGAAGCTTATTTTATACTGGCCTTCAGCAATTTTCAGGTAAGAGAAGCCTATTCCATAGGTATCAAGGGGTTTTCCATTGAGTTTGACATCAACAAAAACATTTTTAAAGGTGAAGTTTGCATATACAACTATAGACTCTTTCAATCCAGCAAGAAGCTCTTTGGTTGTTGCTCCACCTGTTGAAAACACTTCATAGGAACCTTCTATTATTGAAGTTATAGGTATTACTTTAATTGCGTCATCAACAATTGAACATAAAGGATAAGTGTCATTTGCCTTTTTAAAAATTTCAATAATTACTTTATTTTTTGATAGCGGATAATTCGTAATTGCATTGAAGCTTACACCACTGAAAATTACGTTCCCACCCGCATATTTTATATCAAGCGTGTCATCGTATCCAAAGCTTATCGGAAGTTCAGGAATATTTGTGCCTGTTGCGTGAAGAGGGTTATACCATAGGTCTGTTAGCGTCTTTATTTCCCTGCCGCCCTTACTTGAAATATTTATTGCATTCCCAATTTTATTTCCTGTTTCGTTAACCATATAGATGTGAATAATGCTTAGCGAACTCCCTACAGAAATTGAAAGGTCTTTTGTTTCGTTTATTGTAAATTCCTTGGAGTCAATTTTTGTATCGCACTTCTGGACATCGGATCCTGTAAAATTGAAAGTCTCTGATGTTTTATAAACACAGCAGGCGTTATATGGGTCAGGTGTAATCTGTTTCCAGGTTGGAGTTGAATCCTCTCTTGCCCTTTTCCATATGATACTCTGAACCGAAACATAGACGTTCGAGCAGTCCTTTACAAAATAGACGGGTTTTGTGAATAAATTCTCTGAAGGGTCATTCCAGATGTTAGAGCTATCGGGTCCGATTTTATGCATTTCAAGAGATGGGGACAAAATAACTTCGGTTTTATACGTATAATAATTATCTTTCATGGTAAATTTTTTGTTCTGCGGGTCTGTGATGTCAGGTATTTCTAAAGCACCTGCCTTTATCTCAAGAGAGTTTCCATTTGAGAGAGGCAATTTATCAAATACATTTTTGCCGAGAGTATAATCATAATAAGGCCCTGTGCCATACGGGGCCTTTGAGTACTCTGCGTCAATTTCAATGTACGGGTTGAAGTAAGAAAGTTTCTGTAAATTTTTAATCACCGTATTTGAGAAAATTACATCCTTTATATATATTGAAACCGTATTTCCTGAAAGCCTTCCGCCGTAGATTTTATAAATTCCTTCAGATATTTCCTTTATTGTAGGGTTTGTCCAGCTCATACTAACAACAAATTTGTTTTTTTTGCCCGAAATAAGTTTTCCGTTTGAATCTTTAAGCATTAGAACTATAGACTGATTTAAATTGCCTTCTTCATCGTTATAAAGGGGAGCACCCGGTATAATTTCAGTTAATTTCCATTGAATTGTTGAAAAATTTGCAATAAAATAATAAATGATTGCGTCGTTATCAGGTGAAACAGAAGGGTATCCATCGGAAATGTAAACATAATAATAACCGTAGTCAGGAACGCTCACAAAAGAAAGTGAAAACTGACCCGAGGAACCTGCTGAAATCGAGTATTTTGCGGCGAGTTTTAGCGACGGATATACAATAAGCACATCCAGAGGGTTAAAAGGTGCAATATTGTTTCCTACTGTAATTTTCCCCTCTATTATGCTTGTATTGGGGCACTGCTTGACGTTGACAAGGGTAAGGTCAACATTATATTTAATGTAAATTTCTTTCTCAACCGTCCAGGAAGGTGCGGTGAGTGAATCTGTTGTAACGAGTTTATATTTACCATCTTTTGGAACGCTCGCAGGAATTGAAAACTCCTTACCGCTATAAATTGCCGAGTAGGTAATATTTGTGTTTAATGTATCTCTTAAAACAACATACCACGTGGAACTCTGTGCTTCATCGATTTCACCTTCAATTATCTCCCCTATTTTGTATATATACGCATTTATTTCATTATGGGTTCCAGAACCGGTAAATGACGGTACGGGATTAAAGTAAGTGAGTTTCTCCATTACTTTGTTTTTGACGGAAATGGAAGAAGGAGCAAGGCTTAAAGCTTGAGCTCTTATCGGAGAAATACTCACTAACATTAAAATAGCGAGGCTTAAAACTAAAATTCTCTTCATAAAACACCTCCTGCTTTACTATTATATATTAAAATTTGAAGTTTGAGAAACATTCTTATAATTTAAATGTTATGAGAATAAGACGCATCTAATTTAAATGTTATGAAAATAAGAGCATCTGTCGGTACACTTGTGATTCTTGGGGTTAAGAGGGTTAAGCTTAATGCAAACCCCACAACTCTTTACCTTATGGTAAACGAGAGGTGCATGTATAACTGTGCATACTGCCCGCAGGCAAAAAATTCCAGAGGTTCTCCGGGCAATCTTTCCTGCGTTGTCTGGCCCGAAATTGACTGGGAGACTCTTAAAATCACGATGCTTCAAAAAACAACTCTTTATAAACGGATCTGTTTTCAGGTAGTAAACGGGAGCCATTTTTTCATAAATCTCATGTTTTTCCTTAAAGATATAAAAAAACCTTTTGAAGAATACAAATTAAGCGTGCCTGTTTCAGTGTCAGCGAGGCTTCAAAGCATCGAAAAACTCAAAGAGATTTTTGATGCGGGTGTTGAAAGGGCAGTGCTTCCTCTTGATGTTGCAAGTGAATCTTACTTTCCAAAACTCCGTGGTGGAGATTTCAAAAAATGTCTTGATTTTATACTTAATGCCTCTCGTCAATTTCCGGGAAGAATTATCACTCACCTTATAGTGGGTCTTTGGGAGAGAGACATTGAGCTTTATAACCTGATGAAACTTTTCTCTGATAACGGCATCACGGTCGGGCTATTTTCCTTTACTCCCGTAAAAGGCACAAGACTTGAAAATCTAAAGCCTCCATCTTTAACTCGCTACAGAAGGATACAATTATTGAGATATTTATTATTTAAAGGTATTAATTTTGAGCCGTTGTTTGATGAAAATGGTGAAATTATTTTAATTTCTTCTCTAGGTGTTGGAGAAACTCTCGGAAAGAACCAAAGTTTTTCTAATTTAGTTTTAGAAGTTCTCAAAGATCCTGCAATTTTTGTGACATCAGGCTGCCCTCACTGTAACAGACCGTACTACAACGAAACTCCCTCTGGCCCAATTTTCAATTATCCTTTCATGCCTGATAAAGATGCTTTAACCGGCATTATGGGGACATTTATTGAGGAAATATCGGAAAATGAGATACGATTCAAAACTTGAAGATCCTGAAACAAGTAATGTCACCCTGCAATCCTTTCCTTGCCGCAGGCAAGCATTCATTTCAGGGCCAGGACGTCTCAGGGTCTCGAAAAAGATTGAGATGCTGAATAACAACATTTCAGCATGACAGAGAGAGATGTACTCAAACAATCCTGAAACCCCTGAACTTGATTCAGGGTCAGGAAGGCATAAAGATAACCTTAAAGATAGGGTTGAAAAATACAGAGACCTTATTCTATTTCTTGAAATTGGTGCTTTCATTCATGACATCGGTAAGCTTTCCTCTTTTTTTATCATATCGAAAGCAAAAAGTGCAGTTACCAGGGATTTTCACGGGCAGATCCTATTTATCGACCTTGTATCTTACGGGAAAGGAAAATTCCCCCCTCTTATGGAGTTTTTGTTTACTCCGATTTATAAACTTCTCAATCTTCCACAAATGGTTGATGGCATTGACCTATCAATTTCTCTTTCTCACTTTGTCTGCGCACATCACGGATGCTCGCGATGTCTTTATGGTCTTGCAAGGAATAAATTAAAAGGCGCATTTCCAACGAGCATTAAAGAGTGCTCCTTCAAGGATAGAATAGATAATCATCCGCTCATTGCATTGCTTAAAACCGTCGACCATCTCGATGCATCCAATCCTGCCGATTCGGGTAAGCAAGGATTTTCAAGTGTAATGATAGATAAATTCTTTTATGGAGAGAAAGAAGTGCTGCTTAAAAAACTTAATGGATACAGAATAAATTTTTACAGGGATTTAAACAACTTCCTCGCAGAGAATTTTCCGAATATTAAGAACTTTCAGAAAATTTACAATTCCCCATCAATCCAAAACGTTCAGCAGTGTAAGAACGGCAGTAATTTTATTTTCAATCATCAAGACATTGTCAACCTGAACAAATTTGTTAAATCACTTGGCGAGAAATATTTTTCCTTCACTCTTTCAGAAACTCGCAGATACGGCAATGACATAACTCTGCTTGACCATGCAAAAAGCGTTTCTTCCTGCTTTAAAATGTATCTTTTTGATCACTTTGTCAGGGATAAACCATTGCCTCTTTCATTTTTTAATTCGCAATTCAGAGTTCTCACCATTAAGAATAATTCTCAAGAGGTTGAAGAAATGCTTTCTTATAAGCTTGCCTTTTCAAATTTTGTTTTTAAAACTGATCAAAATTCGCATTTTCTTGTGCCAAATATGAGAAAAAGCGAGATCAAAAAACTACTTACCGCTGGTATACTGAAACAAGTGCTTGCTTTCGCAAGGAAAAGAGTGCAGTATGTTAATTTGTCAGGAGTTAATGACTTTTCAGTAATTTTTAATGATACGCTCAAGGGAAAACCCTTGCACGACGCATTTGACAAATTGAAGGAAATGAAGATAAAGACACCCGAAGACCTCGGGTTCACAGAGAAAGAGCTCATTAACGAGTTAAAAAGAGTTGTTTTCTTTTCTGCACTTAAAAAGAAAGAAGCCCTTGAGAGAAGGCTTAAAAGCAGTTTAAAGCATCTCGAAAACTTGAAAAATGGCACAATTTACAACGAGAAAAATCTCTTTAAATATTATAGAAAAGAAAGTGAAATAAATACGATACGTCGCCATCTTGATAGCTATCCTACCATTGAAATCATAAAATGTCGCACAGGATGGAAATCTTCAAAAGATGCCGAAAAAGAAGTCTATGATTTTTTTAACGTGATTCTTTCCCCGATAAGGCCTCCGTCTCCCATTGAAATGAGCAACTTCTTTTTGAAGGAATACCACAGGCTCGGCTCTTTCAAAGGATTGTATGAGAATCTTATAATAAGGCGGCCTCTCACCCCCGGGAGGATTTACGCATTTACAAGAAATATGGTAAAATTCATATATGAAGAGAA
>Ga0210022_1002837_pt1 | contig 10621 bp, 6 predicted proteins | sample CryGeymeta201520_FD_183984 | JGI IMG/M metagenome (GOLD analysis project Ga0210022, IMG submission 183984) | Groundwater microbial communities from Crystal Geyser aquifers in Utah, USA - Crystal Geyser metaG 2015-20 (SPAdes) (version 2) | ecosystem: Environmental > Aquatic > Deep subsurface >... | reverse complement strand
CCACGAGTGGACCAGGCTCCACGGCACCACCACGACGTTCTGGTGGTGGACGCGCATCGGCTCGCCCAGCCGCGACAGCACGCGCCAGCCGTCCTCGGAGTGCCGCTCGACCTGGAACTGCTTGGACGGGTCGTCCCAGGAGAACCAGTAGACGAACTTCAGGCGGACCTGCTCGGCCAGTTGGGCCGGCGCCACCCGCACGGTGAAGTCGAAAGCGGTCTGCCCTTCGGCGCACTCCAGCCTGCCACGCCCCCGGTACGCTCCTGCCTTCGCCCCCCGCGGGGCAAGCACCCGGAGGTAGATCGGTAGATCGGCTGCACCTGACCGGCTGGCAGGTCGCGGGTGAGGATCGCCATCATGTGACCCGCGAATGAAGCCACGCCGAGGGATGGGTGCCGGACGGCAATCGTTGCGCGGTTAGGCCGCGCACTAGCTCAAGAGGGCGGATAGCGCCAAGTCGGACCTCTTCGATAGGTGTTCGCAGTAGACACGACAGATCGCGTCTGCGACTTTGCCCGGGTCGTGCCGCAAGTACGGCTCCTTTTCCCAGGGGAGGACTTCGGCGCTGCCCAGCAGATCGCAAGGGAAAGTCCTTATCCTGCATCGGCCCGCAAACTCCTGAGTGAGATCAAAGTCGTCTGCTTCGATGAGTCTCTGGCCCTTCTGCTCGTAGGCAAGCACGTCCGCGGGACCTGGCTTTTCGGTGTTCAGCACCACGCACAGCTCCATGGTCGGCACCATCGTCATCGTGGGGTCCGATTCTTCAAGGCTGTGCAAGACCGCCTCCACGTGGTCCCGCGCGGTGTACAAGTCGGTCTGACCAGGCTGGGTGACGAGGTTGCAGACGTAGATCTTGAGCGCCTCGGACCGCACAACAGCGTTGGCGATCTCAGGGACGGCGAGGTTTGCTATCACGCTTGTGTAGAGGCAACCAGGTCCCAAGACGACGATGTCGGCTTGCCGGATCGCGTTGACGGCCTCCCAGTCCACCATCAGGCGGTCGTCCCTACAACTCTTCTTCACCGCCTTCCCTGCGGCGTTTTGGAGGACAGGCGGGACAATGTCGTCTGGCTTGCGCTCCCTCAGGAACACGTCGACGATTGGGGACTTGCTCTCCTCCCGAACGCTCAGCTCACCGAACCTGAAGGTTCCGTCTAAGAGTTCGGCGCACACGTCGACATTGGTAAGGGTGGGAGGGTACACGTTCCCTCGGATGTGCAGGATCTTGGCGGCCGCCGAGATGGCGCGTTTGAAGGACTTCCCGTTGGTGTCGTATAGCCCAGCGATGATCAGGTTCCCGAGACTCATCCCGCGGAAGGGGCTTGGCTGGTCCACGAACCTGTGCTTCATGAGTTCTCCGAGCATCTGCTGCTCCTCAAGCGAACTCGCAAGCGCCGCCAAGACGTTCTTGATGTCGCCCGGCGAGAGAAGCCCCCAGTCTCGGATAACGCCTGAGGAGCGTCCGGTGTCCGTAACGGCGACAACAGCGCTTGGCTTCGCGCAGTAGGTGCTGAGTCCGTCCAGAACGACCGGCAGTCCGGTGCCGCCGCCCACTGCGACAGTGTGAAGAGGATTGGGGGGCCTCCCGTTCTCTCGGAGATACAGGAGCGTGGGAATCTGAGATGCAGACCGGACTCGGTAGTCTGGCTCCTCGAACGGTGTGCGAGGCGCAACGTTCCGATAGTGCCCTCTCAGCATCTGGGCAGTCAACACCCCAAGCTCGTTACCCAAACGGATCTCTTCCCGCACCCGGTCGCCTACCCACAGGACCCTTTCAGGACGCATGCGGAACCGGCCCAGCATGGATCGGAACCCGTCTTCAAGCTGTGGCAACCGCAATCCGGCAACGCAGATGTGATCGAAGAGACCGGGTTGGTCTAGACCGACGATGCGGATTTTCTCCGACTGGCGTCGCTGTGTTCCAGTTGTGAGCAGGAATACCTTGAGACCCCACGCTCGAAGCGCTTCCAGCGTCTCTCTCACCCCAGGCAGCAGGGAGAGATCGTCAGGTATCGGCGCCTGGTCGTAGACCTCGTTGCATTCCTCGGCCAGCTCTTCGCCCATCCCGAGCACGCTGGCGAGCTTCTGGAAGACAGCAAAGTACGGGCCACAGAACTGCTCAAGGTCGTTCTGGATCTCGACCGCGGCAGCCTCAGTGCAACGGCCTCCGTATTTCTCCAGGACCCTCGATATCGCATCGGCAGCAGCGTCCTCTTCGCGGAGACTGCTGGGCTCCACCAAATGGGAGAAGTCATGGTCGCCCAGCCTGCTCGCGAGGAACTCCGCCACGTTCTGTCGCGCGGGCCCGACCATCGTACCAGTGGTATCGATGATCGTGTCGTCCAAGTCAAACACAACCGCGTGTATTCCGGACATCATCGTCACCTCCAGGGAACGGCGCGCCCCTCGGCCGCCCGGTGAATGGTCACGCCAGCGGCAGACGGTAATTGGAGCGTTGGGAGTTGGGCTCCAGTCCTGCTCTCACCAGCCCGAGCACCTCCGCGTAACACCGATGACGGCAGGCTCATTCGTAGCCACCCGGGCATGGGGGGTATTCTACCCGCAATCGAACGCACCTGCTACTGTGCCCAGTTGCATCGAAGGTGATGCTATCGTTGGGCGTTCCTCACACGTATGAGCCGGACCCCGCTGTGTCGTGGTCTCGAGACCGAAACACCCGTTCGACCGAAGTCGCCGTTGAGCAAGGCCGCTCCAGCGGCGGGCACAAGTCCGACCATCAGCAACGCCTGCACCATCATCATCGTCACCTGCGCCCGTCAGTCCTGGTCGAACGGCGACTTCGCCGGGCGGTATCTCATGGTCACGTCGTTGACCGTCGGGATGATCCCGTACAGCTCCGGCCGCCGGCGCGCGAAGACCCTCTCGCGCCAGCCGGCCTTCTGCTCGGGGAGGTCCTCCGTGTAGTAGCTCGGGATGCCGGTCTCGCCGCGTTTGGGCTGCTCTGCCTGCTTGCCTTCGTAGTAGACCCTCTTGTTGTCGAAGTCGAGGTCGACCCAGAAGACGCCTTCCTGCTGGAACTTGGAGCCGGCCATGACCTGACCGTAGGGATCGACGATGAGGCTGCGCAGGCTTGGGTCGGAGGAGTTCCAGTGGGCGCAGGCGATCCAGACGCCATTGTCGATTGCGCGGGCGCGGAGGAGGGTCTCGTTGACCCGCCCGTTCGGTCCCCACATCTGGCTCGGGTCAAGGATTAGCTCGGCGCCCTTCACCGCAAGCGTCCGGTCGAACATCGGCGTGTACAGGTCGCCGCAACTGTGGCAGGCGATCCGCGCGAAGTCGGTGTCGAGCACCTTCAGCTCGGGGAAGCCCTTCACCCAGTACAGCGGCTGCCCATACACCTCGTTGCCCTCCCGGTCCCAGATCCGCGCGATGCTCATCTGCTCCTTGTTGCCGAGCCCGCCGATGCAGAGGTATGCCTTCATCTTCCGGGCGCGCTCGGCAACCATGGCGAATGCCTTCCGGGTGGTCTCGTCTTCTTCCTTCGCGCTCTGCTCGGAGAGGAGGGCGAGGTCCGGGTTGAGCTTTGCCGCCTCGTCAAGGAGCGCGAGCAAGCGTTCCGGTACTTGCTCGTTTCGCCACATGTTGGCCGGGTCCATGGCGATGACGGCCAGCCGAGCCGTGCGCTTCTTGAACGCCGGCAGCTTGGGCGGCTGCCACGTGTCGGACGCCGACCACGTGTCGGACGCCGACCACGGCTCGGCGACGGGCTTGAAGGCGGTCCGGTCGCCGAGGGAGTTCACGTAGAACAGGTTCTCACCTCGCTCCCAGCCATCGCCCATGTCCACCTTCCGCTTGTCGAGGTCCACGGTCGCAGTGGCGACACCCTCCTCGTAGCCGGTGTCCGCAATCGGGCAGCCCACCCGGTTCAGGAGCATGCTTCGGCCGAAGGCTGTCCCCTGCATGCCGATCTCGTACCGGTTGGTGAGGTACGCCCGTGGGTCGGCATACAGTGCCGCGACCAAGTGCGCGTGGCTGTCAAACGCCCGGGCTTGCAGCAGCGGCTCCCACCCGCTGTGGTCGCGGAAGCGTTCCGGGAAGTGCTGCCACAAGAGGATGTCCGCGCCCTTCATCCGCAGGACTTCGTACACCTCAGGGAAGTAGAAGTCCGTCCCGATGGTGGCGCCGAGCACGCCGAAGTCCGTGCGGCACACGTCAAGGCTCTCGCCCAGCGCCAGCCCGTCGTCGTCGGGGAATGCGTGGGTCTTGCGCCACTTGAAGGCGAGCTTCCCCTGCCGGTCGAGCAGCACCGAAGTGGCGTACGTCTTGCCGTCCGCTTGCTCCTTCAGCGCTACCGACAGGTACGTCCCCTGCGCGCGCGCCAGAGCGGCGAACGGCGCCAAGTCGGCCGCTGCACGCGCCGCGTCAAAGCTCAGGAAGGGCATGTAGGGCGCCACCACCAGGTCGCTCTTCGTGCGCCTGCACGCCTCGGCGACTGCCCCCAGGACGTAGTCCTGCGTCCGATACTGTGCGCCGTCGAGCAGGCAGACGGTGGACAGCTTCACGACCCGGTGCTGTTCGGCACCGGAAGCGGCACTCGACATCAGAGCGACTCCTCCCAACAGGACCGTCAGCATTCGCATCGTCTCGGTCTCCAGTCCGGCGGTGGTGTTCGCTTCACGGTTCTCCCTTGCCGAGCCGTTTCCTCCGTCCGGTCCAGTTGGCGCGACGGGAGGGGAGGGCCACAAGACGCCCTGCAGACTCGTCCCCCAGTCCCGCGGTTGCGCAGGAATCGCTCATGTCCGCGCTTCGCTTGAACACCCCAACGGATGGAAACGTAGCCCGAGGCGCCAGGCCGAGGGAGTCCCTCCGCTGGCGCGTCGGGCTACAGTACTCAAGGGAGAAACGGCAGGCTATACTTGAACAAGTGTGGTCCCGGCGAATCGAGGAACTGCGTGCGTCTCTGGATCTGTGTGACGACCGTCGCAGCACTGACCGGCGGCTGCCGGGTGCGACCGGAGGGACCTGGTATGCCGGCGCCGGCGCCAAGCTGGACTCCGCCGCCTTGTGAGTGCGAGTACGCCTTCCCGCACGGTGCGGAGAGAGCCGAGGCGTTGTGGCGGCGCTTTCCGGCGCCCGTCGGCTACCGGCGCGTGTCCGCCGAACCCAACGGTTTCGCCTGCTGGCTGCGCGGGTTACCCCTCAAGTCGCCGACTGCTCCCGTCCTGCTCTACGACGGCACCCGCAAGTCTTACCAGTCCGCCTGCGCGGCGATCCTCGACATTGACGTCGGCGAGAGCGACCTGCAGCAGTGCGCGGACGCGGTCGTCCGGCTGCGGGCGGAGTACCTGTTCAGCAGAGAGCTGGACTCGCGGATCGAGTTCAGCGCCACCAACGGCCAGTTGCTGTCATACGCCCGCTGGAAGCGGGGCGAACGTCCGGTCCTGCGCGGAAGCAGGATTGTGTGGAGTCGCAGTGGCAGCCCGGGCCGCTCATGGAGGAGCTTCCGCGCGTTCCTGGACTTCGTGTTCGGCTACGCAGGAACCATCTCGCTGAAGCGCGATACGAAGGCGATCCCAGTCGACCAAGTGCAGGCGGGTGACCTACTCGTCCAAGCTGGTTCGCCCGGCCACGCCGTGATCGTGCTGGACACGTGCCAGGCTCAGGACGGCAAGGGCAAGCTGGCTCTGCTGGCGCAGGGATTCATGCCGGCGCAGAGCCTCCACGTGCTGCGAAACCTGGCCGACTCGGAGCTCTCGCCGTGGTACGACCTCGCTGCGAGCGAGGAAGTCGTGACGCCACAGTGGACGTTCAAGCGAGGCGACCTGCGCCGGTTCCGCTAGCCGGACGTGCGCCCGTCGCTACGCCGTTGGGTTCACTACCCGTCCCACGAACAGGAGCGTCCCCGTCTCCTGGTGCCGGATGACGAAGAGGAAGGGCCGGTCGATCTTCATCTCGACGGGTGGCGGCGGAGCGGAGGTGGTTCCGACCACCACGCCAGTGGCGGCAGCGGCTTCGGTGCCGGCTTCGTTGACGTTCACGTACGCCTTGTGCAGCACGTCCATGATGAACAGGTCTGGCGAGCCGTCCATGCCCGACAGGTCGGCGGCGCCGGGCTCGAAGGCGTCCTTCATGCCCATCGCTGCCAGCGTCTGCTTCAGCCCGAGGCGCATGGAGTAGGTGAACTTCGGCAAAGTGAGGCGGACGTTTGCGGTCCGGAGGCCGGACACGACCGAGCCCACTCTCCCGGCGTCCAGCGACTCCTCGAATGTGGCGAACTGCCCTTCGGCGGGAAGCAGGATCAACATGGAGAAGTCGCCCCCGTCGTAGGGGAGTTCGACGGCCTGGTATCCCTCGGCAGCGGCGTACCCGAACATCTCTGTCTCCGCCATCATCGGCGCCGTCCCCTTGCTGCCGTCCAGCAGATGGAAGTCGCCGTCCCGGGTCTGCTCTGCCGTGAACGGGTGGAGCCACGCGGCGTTGAAGTAGATCGCGTTGGCCAGGACCAGTCGCGTCAGGTCGGTGACGCTCCCCTCGGGGAACAAGTCCTTGATCTTCTCTTCGGTCTGATCGTTGACCCACTGGTTGAGGAGGCTGCGGGCGGCTTCGGGGTCGGCCTTGAAGTCCAGGAGTTGCAGACCGGCGCCGTAGTTCTCGGCCAGCGTATCGAGGAAGGCAGGGAGGAACTGGTGGTCGTTCTGACCCCAGAGCGCGTTGGCGATACGTAGTCGGAAGCCTGTGGTCTCCTGCCCGTCCTTCGTCTCGGCCTTGGTCGCGCTGTCGCGTGGGAGGGATAGGTCCAGCGCGTTGAACGCCGGATGCAGTTTGTCCTGGGCAAGCCCGAAGTGGAGCGCCGCCGCCATCTGGCTCTCGGTGTCGCCCCGAGCGCCGGCGTACGTCATGGCGAGCGCCAGAGAGATGCTGTACGGTGAGTAGAAGAGGTTGCCTTCGGTCTTGCGGACAGCTTGATACAGGGCCAGCGCGAAGGCCCCATTGTCGGCGGTCAGCTTCTGGAGATCGACCGGCTCGACCTCCGGCGCTGTCGCCCGCTGCTTGTCAGACTTCGCCTCCTGCCACGGGTTCTCCTTGGGCTTACTGCTGCCCGAACTGGATCCGCCGCTCCCGCAGCCGGTGAGCGCGAGGATCACCCCGCCGGCAGATAGGGCGGACGCAACCAAGTAGCGTCGTGGGTACCTCAACATGCTGAACACCTCCGATGGACTCCTGTCCGGCTTGTCCGGTGGGTGAAAACGTCGCTCCGGCGGTGCCCGATCGGTCGGACCGGTCGGATCGACAGGCGCTGCCCCCGAAGTAGTTCTTCTCATGGTACCCGACGCCGGGCTGTGCCAAGCGCGGGCAGCTTCAGACCAGTTCGGCAGGCGCCGGAATCGGCACGTCGTCGCCAGCGCGGCTGTACGTCCTGAAGAACTCGGCGTACTTCGCGTACAGCTTCTGCGCGACGCCCGGGTTCTTCGCGAGCACGTCGTTGGTCTCGCTGGGGTCTTCCTTCAAGTTGAAAAGCATGGGCTGCTCGCGCGTGCCGCCGAGGTCGGGCGGGAAGATCAGCGCCGATTCCTGAGTGGACACGCGCAGGTGGCCGGCTGGCGTGTTCGGGTTGGGAGAGGAGGCGGCGTACTGGCCGCTGAAGGCGGCGTCGCGCGTCTTGATCGAGTCGCCCACCAGGAACGGCGCCAGCGAGACGCCTTCGCCTTTCCACTCCTTCGGCGGCTTGATCCCCATCGTGTCGAGGATGGTCGGCATCAGGTCCACCGGCTGGACGAGCTGCTTCACCTTGCGGGACTTGTCGGCGGCGCGCGTTTCCGGCGTGGACACAAGCAGCGGAATCCGGGCGACGTTGCCGTAGAGCGGCGCGAAGTTCTTGCCGGTGAAGCCGTGGTCGCCATAGCACAGCCCGTGGTCGGAGGTGAAGACGATGACGGTGGTCTCGTCAAGGCCGAGATCCTTCACCGCGCTGACCACGTAGCCGAGCCAATGGTCGACCATCGTCGACTCGGCCAGGTAGGCAGCGCGAATCGCCTGCAACTCCTCTTTCGAGTAGCAATCGCACCGGCCGTAGACAGGCACGGTGTAGAGCACGCCGTCGAAGCCGGAGTAGTACCGGTCGAAGTAGTGCCGCGGCGGGTCGAAGGGCTCGTGCGGGTCGAACATGTCGACCCACATGAAGAACTGGTTGCCCTTCAGGTGGCGGAGGTCGCCCACCGCGTTGCGGGCGACGACCGCCATCAGGTAGTCTTCGTCACGCTGGCGGCCCCGGAACAGCATGTTCGCCTGGTGCTGCTGCACCGGCCAGACGGGCTGGCGGTACTTCCTCGGATCGCCTGGAACGGGCATCTTCCGGACCAGCGACTTGGGCGCCAGGTTGTCGTTCTCGTGCCCGCGCTCCCACCGCCAGGCGCTGAAGCCGCGCTCGTAGTAGTGCCCCTGCTTGACCATGTGCGGGCAGTCGAGCTCCAGGAACGTGTCGGCGCCGGCCGCCGAGATCACCTCCGCCAGCGTCGGCACCGTGCGGTCGAGCGGCCCCCACCCCACGTTGGGAAAGGCCCACGTGCCGAGGAAGGCGTCGGTGCGATGAGGCAGCGTCGGGTACGACCCGGCGTAGGCGTTCTCGAATACCACGCTGCACCGGGCAAGCGCGTCGAGGTTCGGCGTGTGGACCGCCGCCCCGCCGTGCACCGTCAGGTTGTCCCAGCGGAATGAGTCGGAGTTGAGCACGAGTACGTTCGTCTTCTTGCTTGGCATGTCACGCATCCTTTCGTGGCTGAGGGATCAGCCGGCGGTGTTCGGCGAGGGTCTCCTGACCCCGCCGGCGCGCGACCAACAGGTCTCCCCGGATCTCTGCGGGTTCGCCACGGTCTTGAGACCTTCGGTCATGCGTTTCGGGGCGGTCGGAGACCGGCCCCGAGCAAACCTTGCGGCTACCTCGCGCGGGGGATCAGCCGGCTGCCATCCGACCAGCCCTCCGGTCGGTCGCGCAATGCTTGTACCAACTGAGCGCGCCACCAGCCAACTCTGTCTACCCGGTCCGGCGCGCCGATCAGGTTGCGCAACTCCTGCGGGTCCTCAGTCAGGTCGAAGAACTGTTCCACGCCGTCGCGGGTGAACCAGACGTACTTCTCTTTGCCATCGGTCAGGCACTGGAAACCGGTGGCGCACTCGATCTGGATCCACGGGCGCCAGTCCGTTGGCTCGCCGCACAGCAGCGGCAGCAGACTCCGGCCCTCCACCGTCTCGGGAACGGCGACGCCCGCCATCTCGAGAACGGTTGGCATGAGGTCTTCCAGCCCGACAGGCGCCTCAACGACCGTGCCCGGACGAATGCCGAACCGCTCGGGCGTGCGGATCAGCAGCGGGACCCGCGCCGCGCCTTCGTAGGGAAGGCTCTTCGCCCAGCAGTAATGGTCGCCAAGCATCTCGCCGTGATCGGAGCACAGGACCACCACGGTGTTGCCTCCGGTCACCCGGTCAACGCCGGTGATGTTGTTGAGCAACCGGTGAATCTGGTCGTCCACGTGGTTGAGCAGCCCGTAGTAGCCGGCGCGGGCGGAGAGCAGCGCTTCGCCGGCCAACTTCACTTTGCGCGCGCTCACACCGCCGCCATGGCCGTCGTGCTCGGGCGGCACAGCCCAGTCGCCAATCGCCGGGTCGAGCACCCCCGCGCGCAGGTAGCGTTCGAAGTAGCAAGCGGGCGGAACGAGCGGCGGATGCGAGGCGACGAACGAGACGCACAGGAAGAACGGGCACGACGGATCGCGCTTGCGCAGGAAATCCAGCGCCAGGTTGACTGTCCAATTGGTGTGGTGGAGCGACTCGTCGAGGTGCCACGGCCGCGCGGTCCAGTCATTGTGCATCACGCCGGTGCCGTAATACCCTCCCGCCCCCGCCGGCATGTGCTGCGCCATGAACTCGTCGTAATCATCGAAAGGCTCGCGGTGGTCGTTCATGACAACGTGCTCGAAGCCGTATCGTTTGCGCGGCGGCGTCTGGTGCATACTGCGGCCGAGCCAGCAAGTCTGGTAGCCGGCGGCAGACAGCGCCCCGGCAATCGTCGGCTCGCTCCACTCGACATTCGTGTTGCCGAACTGTCGGTGCGTCCGCGGGAACTGCCCCGACAGAAACGACCGCCGCGCCGGCACGCACACCGGACACGTGGAGTACGCCCGGGCAAACCGACAGCCGCGGCCCGCGATCTCGTCCATGTTGGGCGTCAGCAGCACCGGGTGGTTCTCGATGCCGAGGCAGTCGCCCCGGTGTTGCTCCATCATCAGCACAAGGAAGTTGGGGCGCTCATCCGGCGTGGGGGGCATAGCTGGACCTTTCGCTTGAACCCGGCAGTGGGTGACGGCTATCATAGCCAATGACACCGCAACGTTCCAGTGTGGCGGCGACCCGCGGCCAGACAGTCATCGCCGGTGGTGAGTGGTGAGTGGGTGAGTGGGTGAGTGGTGAGTGGGTGAGTGGGTGACTGGTGAGTGGTGAGTGGTGAGTGGTGAGTGGTCAAGGACTCCCTCGTTCTGCCCCGCCGTGCTCGGTCGCTTGGTAGCCTGAGGCGCCAAGCCGAAGGACTTCCTCGTTCTATGCCGCCGTGCTTGGTCGCTTGACAGGTCCCGCAGCTCCGGCGACCCGTCCCGAACGGCGATTGACG
>Ga0210022_1002836_pt1 | contig 10625 bp, 11 predicted proteins | sample CryGeymeta201520_FD_183984 | JGI IMG/M metagenome (GOLD analysis project Ga0210022, IMG submission 183984) | Groundwater microbial communities from Crystal Geyser aquifers in Utah, USA - Crystal Geyser metaG 2015-20 (SPAdes) (version 2) | ecosystem: Environmental > Aquatic > Deep subsurface >... | reverse complement strand
CCTTGGACAGTCAGGATACCACCATAGAAGACCTGGTGCAGCTCCAAAAAGAGGGGGTGCCTTTAGTGGTAGTTCATGGTGGTGGGCAACTTATTTCTGATTGGCTTGCCAGACTGGGCATTTCCAGTGGTTTTATAAACGGCCTAAGGGTCACTGATGCTGCCAGCCTGAAGGTGGTAATCGCCGTACTTGGTGGTCTGGTCAATAAGGAACTGGTATTAGCCATACAGGCTCAGGGAGGAAAAGCAATTGGTATCAGCGGCAGTGATGGTAATTTGCTACAGGCTAAGGTAAGGAATCTTGACCTGGGCTATGTTGGCGATATCATTGCCGTTGACCCTATTCCAGTCAAGCTACTCTTGAAGGCGGGTTATATTCCCCTCGTGGCACCAATAAGCCGTGGTTCGGTAGGAGAGAAGGCAACGCTACTCAACGTTAACGGTGATGCTGCCGCCGGTGAAATCGCTAAAGCGTTGACCGCCCGGAAGTTGATATTCTTAACCGATGTTGATGGTATCTATGATAGGTCAGGTAAAAGATTACCCAAGCTCAGTATTGCTGAAGCAAAAGGAATACTCGCTTCAGGTATAGCTTCCGGCGGGATGATACCTAAAATAGAAGCTTGCCTTAAAGCATTGGCTACTGTACCCCTGGCACGGATCATAGACGGCACAAAGCCTCATGCCCTGCTCAAAGAAATGGCAAACGGAGAAGGAGGAACAAGTATTGTCGCAAGATAACTGGCAGGAACTGGAGCGAAAGTTATTCTTAAGCACGTTCAATAGAGTACCTGTAACTCTGGTTCGGGGCAAAGGAGCTCGAGTCTGGGATGACCAGGGTAAAGAATATCTTGACTTTGTTGGTGGCTGGGCGGTTAATAGCCTGGGACACTGCCCTTCAGTAGTAGTCGAAGCTCTAGAGAAGCAAGCTAGGAATTTAATTCAGGCGTCGAATCAGTTTTATACCATTCCCCAGATAGAATTGGCACAGCTTTTGGTTCAAAATAGTTGTCTGGATAGGGTTTTCTTTTGCAATAGTGGGGCTGAGGCTAACGAAGGAGCAATAAAACTGGCTCGCCGCTATGGAAAACTTCGTCTAGGTGGTGCCTACGAAATTATCACGGCTAATAATTCTTTCCATGGACGTACCTTAGCTATGACTGCTGCTACCGGACAAAGGAAATTTCAGGAACCTTATATACCCTTACCCAATGGATTTGTCAGTGTAGAATATAATAACGTTGAGGCAGTTAAGGTGGCAACATTGAACAAAACTTGTGCGGTAATGCTTGAGCCAATTCAGGGCGAAGGCGGAGTGAACGTGCCTGATGATACATACCTTGAAAAGGTGGCAAAATGGTGTCACGAAAAAGGCATTCTTTTCATTCTTGATGAGATACAGACAGGCATAGGACGAACGGGAACTCTTTTTGCTTATGAACAATATAATGCTGAACCGGATATAATGACTCTGGCTAAAGGCCTGGGTAGCGGCGTACCTATCGCTGCCTTTTTAGCCAAAGAGGATTTTTCCCTCTTTTCTCCGGGTGAGCATGGCTCTACCTTTGGTGGCAATCCACTGGTTTGTGCTGCTGCTTATGCTACCCTGAAATACATTCTCGCTAACGACATACCCAAGAAAGTTAAACAAGTAGGAAAGCATTTCATAACTAAACTAGAGAACCTAAAGCAGCAGTTTGATTTTATTACAGAGGTAAGAGGTCGGGGACTTCTGTTAGCTTTGGAATTTAATAGCGAAATTGCACAGGAGCTAGTTCTAGCTTGCCTTAAAAGAGGCTTGCTAGTTAACAAAGTGAAGCCAAATGCACTCCGATTTATGCCCCCCCTCATCATTACTGAAAGGGAAGTGGATGAAGCGATTAGCATTTTACAAGATGTCCTAGAAGAAACTCGAAATCCCAAGTACTAAATCCTAAACGATAAGGAAATTTGGATTTGGGATTTTGAACTTGTTTAGTGTTTAGATATTAGGATTTAGGATTTCTCCGAAGGAGGTAGCATGCTAGATAAAGTGGTATTAGCCTATAGCGGGGGGCTGGATACCTCAGTGGCTATAAGGTGGCTTAAGGGAAGATATAATTTGGAAGTCATCACCCTCACTGTTGATATAGGCAATGTGGCCGATCTTGAAGCTATCAGGCAAAAGGCGCTTCATGTAGGAGCTATAAAAGCATTGGTGGTTGATGCAAAAGAATCCTTTATCAATTCCTTTGTTTTCCCAGCTCTTCAAGCTGATGCTGTTTATGAGGGGCAGTACCCTTTAGCCACAGCCCTGGGACGTCCCCTCATTGCCCAACTCCTGGTGGAAACAGCTAAAAGGGAAGGGGCGGCAGCAGTAGCCCACGGCTGCACCGGCAAAGGCAACGACCAGGTAAGATTCGATGTAAGCGTAGCAGCTTTAGCTCCTGAACTTAAGGTAATAGCACCAGCCAGGGAATGGAAAATGACCCGAGAGCAAACGATTGAATATGCTCAGACTCATAATATTCCCATCCCTATTACCAGAGCTAGTCCATATTCCATTGATGAGAACTTATGGGGAAGGAGCATTGAATGCGGTGTACTGGAAGATCCCTGGAATGAACCCCCCGAGGATATCTTTGCCTGGACAAAATCTCCTAAGGAGACATCTAACGAACCTGCTTATCTCGAAATTGGTTTTGACAAAGGGATACCGGTAAGCCTTGATGGCGAAAAATTAGATGGTGTTACGCTTGTTCAGCGGGTTCATAAGTTAGCGGGCCAGCATGGCATAGGCAGAATTGACCATGTTGAAAATAGGCTGGTGGGCATAAAATCAAGGGAGATTTATGAGGCGCCAGCAGCCATAGTTCTGCTTAAAGCTCACCAAGCCTTGGAAAGTCTTGTGCTGGCAAAGGAACAACTCCGCTTCAAAGCAAAAGTAGCTAGTGAATATGCTGACCTTATTTATAATGGGTTATGGTTCACTGGTCTACGTCAGGATTTGGCTGCTTATGTGGAGAGTTCACAAAGATATGTTGCTGGAACAGTGAGAGTCAAACTTTTCAAAGGCAATTGCCAGGTGGTGGGTAGAAAATCACCATATTCCCTCTATGATTATGGCTTAGCTACTTACGATAAGGGTGATGCCTTCGACCAAAGTGCCTCCCCTGGCTTTATCCACATCTGGGGATTGCCGGTAAGAACTCAAGCCAAGATACAATCCCCATTTCACCAAAAAAGAAATACTAAAGGACAAAGGTAAGTTAGTAACAAATTATATTGCCTCCATCCCTTTTGACCAGCGATTATATCGCCAAGATATCGAGTAAACGATAATAGATACTTCAACTTTGCCGATGAAGGGCGGAGCGGAAAATATGAGTTGGAGTCCTTGAGTTTGTAAAGGTAAGAGTTCGTAGTTCATTTAGCATTAGAAAAGCAGATTTAATATTGAAGCAAGATATCCCACATAAACAAATTCTAAACTCTAATATCTAAACTCTAAACAAAATTATTTAGGATTTAGTGTTTAGTGCTTAGGATTTACTTCCAATGGATGCTGGAAAAGTTTTAGTGATTGAAAAAGTTAAAAGATATCTGCGCCAATTAAATAAACATGGCATCAATATAGAAAAGGCATGCCTTTATGGTTCCTATGCCAGGGGTAATTATCACAAAGATAGTGGTATCGATGTAGTAATCATATCCAGGGACTTTCAAGGCGTGAGATTCTCTGATTGGGAAAGGGTTGCACCACTGATTGAAGACATAGATGTGCGAATAGAGCCAATGCCCTATAGACCAGAAGATTTCACTGACTCTGACCCCTTAGCAGTTGAGATAATGGCCACAGGCGAGGAAATCAAAATATGATGAAAGAGAGCCAATCCCCGGAAAACAGGTTAAGCGAGCGAGAGATTGAATTTATCACCCAATGCTTAAGGGTGACTAGGAAATTGCACATTTCGTCAGAATGTTCACCCTATCTCCCTGCGGTATAATAATCTAGTGTGGTGAAAAAATCGAGGAGGAAACAGAGATAGTAGCATCAATGGAACCGACAGGTAAGCAACAGGTTTATCAACTCAAAGTGACGCTCAAGGGAAGTAAACCGCCGATATGGAGACGTTTTCAAGTAGCAGGCGACGTTACTCTTCACCATCTACATTTGATTCTGCAAGTAGTTATGGGTTGGACTAACTCTCATTTGTATCAATTCGAGATTGAGGGCATAGATTTCGGTGAGCCTGATCCCGAAAGTTTCTACGGACTGCGGATAAAGAACTCCAAAATAGCCAAGCTGAGTAAGGTGGCACCCCGAGAGAGGGCCAAGTTCCTCTACGAGTACGACTTTGGGGATAGTTGGAACCATGAGATTCTGGTCGAAAGAATTTTGCCTGCTGAGCCAGGGGCACAGTACCCGATATGTCTTAAAGGCAAACGTGCCTGCCCGCCTGAAGATTGTGGCGGAATCCCCGGTTACTACCATTTGCTTGAGGTCATCAGCGACCCTGCCCATGAAGAACACGAAGAAATGATGGAGTGGCTTGGTGTCAAGCTTGACCCGGATGAATTTCATCTGGATGAGATTAACGAGAGCTTGAAAGGTTATCGTGTAGAGGATACAGCAAAGACCAAGCGTAAGATCGGGAGAAATGATCCCTGTCCCTGTGGAAGTGGAAAGAAATATAAGAGGTGCTGTGGGAAAGCACCCAGCCCTATTTCTTCACCTTCCACCCAAAAGCTTGTGGGGCAGGACTTCCGCGCCATGCGAAGACTGATGGAGCGCGACTTGCGTGCCCTTCAAAAGGTGGTGGAGAGGCAAGATTTTGAATCTCCCGATGAGGCCAAAACATTCCTGCGCCGGGTTACAGCCAAGGGCGATATTCCGGAATGGACACCAGAGACTCTGCTAGAACAAGCCCAAGAGCTAGTCTACAAGGCATTGGAAGCCACGGAGAAGAGAGAGCGAATACGTCTCGCAATGGATGCCCTCAGGATATCTCAAGATTGTGCCGATGCCTATGTGCTCCTGGCAGAAGAGGCAGCTCTTGTGCCTGAACAAGCACGAAACTGGTATCAGCGAGGTGTGGAAGCGGGTGAGCGCGCGCTGGGACCCGAGATATTCGCTAGGGAGGCGGGAAATTTCTGGAGCCTCATAGAGACACGGCCGTACATGCGAGCTCGTGAAGGATTGGCTGATTGCCTTTCCTTCCTTGGTGAAGGTGATGCCGCGGTAAAGCACTATTGGGATATGCTCCGATTGAATCCCAACGACAGCCAGGGCATCCGCTACAAGCTGCTAAGCTGTCTCATGAAGTCAAATAACATAGGTGCTGCTGAGGAATTGCTAGAACAGTTCCAGGACGAAGTCTCAGCAGCCTGGTTGTTTACACGAACGTTGATCACCTTTGTTCACCAAGGAGATACTCCAGAAGCGAGAGAGCAACTTATGGAGGCAATGAAAGAGAATCCTCACGTGGTTCGTTATTTGCTTGGGCAAAGGCAGTTGCCGCGTAGCGCACCGCAGTGCATAGGGCTTGGCGACAAGAATGAGGCAATAATATATATGGCTGAATTTGGCAGTGTCTGGCTAGACACTCCCGGTGTACTGGAGTGGATAAGGTCAGTATCCCAAAGTAAGACGTAGATTATGCTGAGGTTGGGATTCGGCCTCATTCAGAATATCCTCCGTAATCTTGGGCAGTGGTGTTGCCTACCTTATTCCAACAGGCCTCTTGGGATGATAAAGCCATTTTTAGTTACCACAAACTTATTCAATGGATTCCATTCCTGAATCTTTGTTGTAGTAAACTCGGGATTGAAAAAAGTCTGCAAGCATCGGCAACACAACCACAGTATACCACATCGGTTATGGCATCTGTAACATCCCGGTTGTTTGGGCAGGAAAAAGTCCCCGAAAAATGGCGTTCAGATTTGCTGAACAATTCATCGGATTGTTAATTCTGCCATCCATGAAAGTGTTAAAGTTCCTCTTTCAAAAGCTGTGACTCACTCTCTCAAGTGTGAAGAGAAGGGAAATATCAGGATTTCAACTCAGCGCTTGAGGCGGATTTAGATGAGTTACTTGCGCAATCGTTTCCAGAAAGAGGCTAATAAAATGGCACAAGTTTGTATTGCCTCCATTCCCTTTGGCCAGCGATTATATCGTCAGGACATTAAGGAGAGCATTGCTCATGTTAAAATACTGACAAAACAAGGTATAATAACCAAGAGCGACGCTGAAGCCAAAAAGCAGAAACTGGATTTCTGGAAAGGATGGAAATGGTAACCGAGGAGAGATTAAAGGGAATCCTTTTTAAGATAGTGGAGGCTATCAAAGCCAAATACGATCCGGAAAGGATTATCCTCTACGGTTCCTTTGCTTATGGTGTACCCGCTGAGAATAGCGATATCGACCTGTTAATCATTAAGGAAACCTCAGAGCGCCCCCTTGACCGAAGGGTAAGAGTTCGCCGCATCGTTGACATTAGGGATTCATCCTACCCTGCCTTCTCATCCCTTGTGCTAACCCCTGAGGAAATTAAACGAAGATTGGAGACCGGCGACCAATTTATTGAAGAAGTCCTTACTAAGGGAGAGGTATTGTATGCCCGGCAATAAGTTTGGAGGTGCTCAAGAAGTGAGTTTAAGGCACTAATGGGAGTTTAGGAGATGACAAAGGAAGAGGTTAAACAAATCCTGTCCGGAAACAAAGAAATATTGAAAAAATACAAAGTTAAATCTATTGCTCTCTTCGGTTCTTATGTAAGAAACGAGCAGAGGCAAGACAGCGATGTTGACCTTCTTGTTGAGCTTGAAGAACCTACTTACGATAACTTTATACATTTGGTTTTTACCTTGGAAGAATTGTTAAAGAAAGAGATAAATTTAGTTCCTAAAGGTAGTTTAAGCCCGTATATTGAACCTTATGTCGAAAAGGAGGCTGAGTGGATTGAAACAAGATGAAGTCTTTGTAAGACATATCCTAGACGAGATAAATTTCTTGATGGATAAGAGTAAAGACCTGGAATATGAGGGCTTAATAAAGGACGAGATCTTAAAAAGAGCGTTCGTAAGAAGCTTAGAGGTGATAGGCGAGGCAACGAAGAATATCTCTTTAGAGTTTAGAGAAAAACATCCTGATATTGAGTGGAGGCAGTTAACGGGTTTGAGGGATAAACTTATACATAGATATTTTGGTGTAAAGTGGGAAATTGTTTGGGACGTAAAAAGCAAGATTCCTCAACTTAAAGAGAAAATTGAGGATATTCTTGAAGAGATGGAGAAGGGATGAAATTAAAAAATAGGCATATGCACTTGACTAGCCTAGCAACAGGATGTAGTATATTCCTCTATGGAGGACTACCCAAAGACTTTGCTCGAATTCGAACAACGATTTGGAACCGAGAAAGCATGTGTAGAGTACTTGTTTCAGCTTCGCTGGCCGGAAGGCTTTCGGTGTCCGCGCTGCGGATACGAGGAAGCATGGGCTATGAAACGAGATTTGTACCGCTGTGTTCGTTGTCACTTACTAACCTCCGTTATCGCTGGTACGATTTTTCAGGACAGCAAGAAGCCTCTGCGACTTTGGTTTCATGCCATCTGGCATCTGACCAGTCAGAAATATGGAACAAACGCAATGGGTTTGCAACGTATGCTTGGTTTGGGAAGTTATCGCACAGCCTGGACCTGGTTGCACAAACTCCGGCGGGCTATGGTACGACCGGGGCGAGATCGTCTTTCGGGTATGGTTGACGTAGACGAGACCTACATAGGTGGAGAAAAGCCAGGGAAGCGTGGTAGAGGGGCAGCAGGAAAATCGTTGGTCGTTGTTATGGTAGAAGTTACAGAAGGCAAAATCGGACGGATCCGACTCAAGCGTGTACCAGATGCATCTGCAACGAGCTTGGAGGGCGCTGTTAAGGAAGCTGTCGAACCAGGCAGCATTATTCACACGGATGGATGGGAAAGCTACGGGGGATTGTCCAAAATCGGATATGTGCACGAAGTCATCCGAGACGAAGCTGATATCGGGAAGAATCTGTTGCCTAGAGTCAACCGTGTTGTTGCTTTGCTCAAACGCTGGCTCTTGGGAACTTACCAAGGTCGTGTGGAGCCTTCCCATCTGGATTACTACCTTGACGAGTTTACGTTTCGGTTTAATCGTAGAACCTCCCGTTCGCGTGGGAAGCTGTTTTACCGGCTGGTGCAGCAAGCAGCAGCCATCGCCCCCATCCTCGCAAAGGATATTCGTGGTAGAATTGCGGACTCATGAACCAACATATTGTATTAAGGCTAGTCAAGTGCATATGCCTATTATACTATTCTTGGCGATTAGAACCATAAGGTTTTTAGGAGAACTAAACTATTACCCCTTTACTCTCTACCTTAGGAGCCCTACATAGCCATGAAGAGCTCGGGGCTTCCTACTGCTCTTTGCCAGCACATTACCATCAACCCTTAGAGCCCATCATACTGGCGAAGAGCCCAAACTAGGAAAGAACCATTGGCATAACCATAAAAGTTTCATCATTATGCCTTCCCTCCTTGTCAAGTAAGCCTAAGCTTATTTTACTTGACAAATAAAATTATAACAAAGAAAAAAGATAATGTCAAATCAATGACATGTACATTAGAGCCGATGCGATATTGACAACAATCAAGTTTTGTTGTAATCTTTTCTACCAGAAATTTATATTAAAGGAGGTTGGTTAAATGCCTGGCATTAACATGATTGTTTGCTCTAAACAGGTTCCTGATCCTGAAGCTCCACCATCTTTGTTCAAGGTCGACACAGTAGCTAATAAAATGGTGACAGGCCCAGAAGTTAAACCGGTAATCAGCCAATATGATGAATTTGCCTTGGAAGCCGCCCTGAGAATCAAGGATAAGCTGGGGGGCAAGATCACGGCACTCAGTCTGGGAAATAAAATAGTCCGTGATGTGATTAAGAAAGCCCTGGCTGTGGGAGCTGACGATCTTATCCTCTTGGAGGATGAGGCTTTTGATGGAGGTGACAGTTGGTCCACAGCTCATGCCTTAGTCGCAGCGATAAAGAAGATAGGGCAATACGACCTTATTCTCTGCGGCAGGCAATCTTCTGACTGGGATGCTGGACAGATAGGGTTGGGTATCGCTGAAATTCTGGGAATACCTGCGGTAACTCTAGTGCGGAAAGTAGAGGTTACTGATAGAAAGGCAAAGGTAGAGCGGGTCATCCCCGATGGTTATGAAAAAATTGAGGTGACACTTCCGGCTGTGATTACAGTGACCAGTGAACTAGGGGCACTACGCTACGCTACCTTAAAGGGGATTATGGCAGCAGCCAAGAAACAGCCCATAGTGTGGAAGCCTGCCGATATTGGACTTGAGTCTAGCCAGGTTGGCGCCGCGGGAAGACGCATCAAATTAACTAAGCTCTTCCAACCTGTTAAGGAAGCTAAATGTGAGGTAATCGAGGGAGAAACCGCAGCCGAGGCTGGCGCTAACCTAGCCATGAGGCTGAGACAGGCAAAATTACTTTAAGAAAAAGGAGGAGAAAATGGCAGAAAATAAAGGTGTACTAGTTTGTGGCGAAATAGATAGTAAGTTGGCCTCTATCACCACTGAGTTATTGGGTTGTGGTCGGAAACTTGCCGATGACTTGAAGGAAGATCTATCCTGTCTTTTAGTCGGTGACAAAATTGGTGATGCAGCCAAAGAGGCAATTGCTTTTGGCGCTGATAAAGTCTACACTGTAGAAGACCCCTTACTGAAGCAATACCAGGCGGATTCTTTTATCCAGGTAGTAGAAAAGGTGGCCAAAGATACCTTACCCAGAATCGTTCTATTTGGTCAAACTTCTATGGGTAGAGAGTTAGCTCCTCGCCTTGCTTTTAGATTGGGGGTGTGCTTATCCACAGATTGTCTTGACCTCACGATAGACCCAAATACAAAGCTTCTGAGACAAACTCGACCAGTTTACGGAGGTAATGCTCAGGCTATATTTGTTAGTGAATTTATGCCTCAAGTAGTCACTGTTAGACCCAAAGCAATGTCACCCATAGAGCGTGATGCCCTGAAACAAGTTCAGGGCAATATCATACCTACCAGGATCAGCATAGATACGACGAAGGTGAGAACGAAGGTACTAGAAACTGTAAAGGAAGAAGTAGTTGGTGTAAAACTTGAAGATGCTCCTGTGATAGTCAGTGGAGGCAGAGGCATGCGTGGACCTGAACCCTTTAAAACCATATTGAAGGAGCTAGCTGATCTACTGCATGGTGCTGTAGGTGCTTCTCGTCCACCGGCTGATAATGGCTGGGTGCCAGAGGCAACGCATGTTGGCCTTACAGGCAAAATTGTCGCCCCGGATGTTTATATTGCCGTAGCTATATCAGGCGCTAGTCAGCATATCGCCGGATGTTCGGGTTCCAAGCATATTATAGCTATCAATAAAGACCCTGAAGCAAATATTTTCAAAGAGGCAGAATTTGGTGTAGTAGGTAAATGGGAAGAAATACTACCTGCCTTTACCAACAAGCTAAAGGAATTACTATAAGAAAATTAAAAATTAAACATCAAATATCAAAACTAAACTTTTGATTTTTGCATTTTTATATTTGCATTACTTTTCTTTCCTGGCATTGATTACTTTCT
>Ga0210022_1002834_pt1 | contig 10628 bp, 9 predicted proteins | sample CryGeymeta201520_FD_183984 | JGI IMG/M metagenome (GOLD analysis project Ga0210022, IMG submission 183984) | Groundwater microbial communities from Crystal Geyser aquifers in Utah, USA - Crystal Geyser metaG 2015-20 (SPAdes) (version 2) | ecosystem: Environmental > Aquatic > Deep subsurface >... | reverse complement strand
GTTTGTGCTGCTCACCGGCCTGGCGTTGACCTCGTTCAACCGGGCCATCAAGGCATTGGGTGGTAAAAATTGGCAGCGGCTTCACCGGGTGGTGTACCTGGTGGCTGGCTTGGCCATACTTCATTTCTATTGGATGCGTGCCGCCAAAAATGACTTTGCAGATGTGCTGGTGTACGCCGCCGTGTTGCTGCTACTGCTGGGCTGGCGCGCACTGCGATTTATCAACAAATAATGCCTCTAGCCCTTTATTTACAAGCGCTATAAACTATAAAAATAGTAGCATGTTGAGGGCGGGTTGCGTCTAGTGCGCTGGCGCTTCGCCTGCTGCACTGCTGGAGGGGAATGGCAAATGCTCCAGCCGCATTTGGTCGGCATAGGTTTCACGCGCTCGAATCAAGTGGCTGTGCGCACCATCCACCAGCACCTCGGCGGCGCGGTTGCGGGTGTTGTAGTTGCTGGACATGCTCATGCAGTAGGCTCCGGCCGACAGCACCGCCAGCAGATCGCCAGGCTGCGCATTCAGGTGACGGTCATGGCCAAGCCAGTCACCACTTTCGCAAATCGGGCCGACCACTTCCCAGGTGTGCGGTTCGGTTGGGTTGGGCTTGAGGGGCACGATCTGGTGGTACGCCTGGTACATGGCCGGGCGTGGCAGGTCGTTCATGGCGGCATCCACCACCATGAAGTTTTTTTGCTCGCCCGGTTTCAGGTACAGCACTTCAGTGACGCACACGCCTGCATTGCCCACCAGCGAGCGCCCCGGCTCGATCATCAAGGCCCGTTGGCCATAGCCGCGCGCATCCAGTTTGGCCAGCAGCTGCTGCCACAGTTGATCGGCTTGCGGCGGCGTTTCACCGTGGTAGTTGATGCCCAGCCCACCACCCAGGTCAATGTGGTGCAGCGGCACGCCAGCAGCTTCAATGGCCTGCACCAGGTCCAGCATGCGATCCATGGCATCCAGATAGGGTGATGCCTGGGTGATTTGCGAGCCAATATGGCAGTCAATGCCCAGCACCTGCAGGCCTGGTAGCGCGGCGGCGCGCTGGTAGGTTTGCACCACGCGTTCATGCGCAATGCCAAATTTGTTGCCCTTGAGGCCGGTGGAAATGTAAGGGTGGGTTTGCGGGTCGACGTTGGGGTTGACGCGGATGCTCACCGGCGCACGCAGACTCAGGCTTTGGGCCACTTCGCTGAGTACTTCCAACTCGGCTTCGCTCTCTACATTGAAGCAGCCAATACCGGCCTGCAAGGCGGCACGCATTTCTGGGCGGGTTTTACCCACACCAGAAAAAATAATTTTGCTGGCCAGGCCGCCGGCTGCCAACACGCGGGTCAGTTCACCCAGCGACACCACGTCAAAGCCGCACCCGGCCTGGGCAAAAAGCTGAATCACACCCAGCGTGGAGTTGGCTTTCATGGCGTAGCAAATCTGCACTTGCCGGCCAGAAAAACCGCGTTGGTAAGCAGCCAAGGCAGCCAGCATGGCCGCTTTGGAATAGACAAACAACGGCGTGCCATGCTGTTGCGCCAAGGCACTCAACCGGACTTGTTCTGCAAACAGTTCGTTGCCCCGGTAGGCAAAGTGGGGGTGACCAGGCAAAGGTTTTGAATTCATGGGTGTTGCGGGGTAGACGCAGCGGCAGCAGGTTGGACGGGAGGGGTGGAGATGCCAAGCGTTGGCAACAGAGACTCGGGCAGAGTGGCGCGGTGGGATGTGCCGGTTGGTGGCAGGTAGAGCGAGCCTTGCTGGCCACAGGCCACCAAAGCGACCGCACCGACACCAAGGACAAGCGTGCGCACTAGAATTTGAGTATTCAACATCATGGCGAAATTGTAATGACCGACTTGGAATTTATGGATTTGGCTGAGCGTGTGCTCAAAAGCATTGAAGCCAGTTGTGACCGTATCAACGAGCGCACAGAGGCGGACATTGACAACCAGCGCTCAGGCGGATTGATCACGCTGCTGTTTGCCAACCGCAGCCAGATTGTGATCAACCTGCAAAAACCTTTGCATGAGATTTGGCTGGCCGCGAAATCGGGTGGATTTCACTATCAATTTGATGGCAAACAATGGATGGATACCAAGGGTCAGGGTGAATTTTTTGCCATGCTTTCGCGCTCCGCCAGTGAGCAGGCTGGTCAGGCCTTAATTTTTGAATAGGTCAAGAATCTGCTTTTTCTCATCGGCTGCAGGCATGGGAATCACGGGCGGAGGAGCGCCGTCAACAGCCGTGTCACCCAGCGTGGTGACCCCCGCCCCGTTGCTGTATTCGGTGTAAAACCATTCGCCACCTGAATTGACCACGCCTTCAGGCACCACAGTCTCCACCACCGGAACGTTTCTTAGTGCATTGGCCATGAACTCAATCCATATTGGCAGACTCAGTCCGCCGCCGGTTTCCCGATTACCCAATTTTCTGGGGGTGTCGTAGCCAATCCAGGTAATGGCCGCAAGCGAGGGTTGAAAGCCTGAGAACCAGGCATCCATAGAGTCGTTGGTGGTTCCGGTTTTGCCATACAAATCGGGGCGTTTGAGTTTGGCCTGGGCTGAGGCGGCAGTACCGGTGCGGGTGACTTCCTGCAATAAACTGTCCATGATGAAGGCATTTCTGGCCTCAATGACACGCATGGATTCATCAAGCATTGGGGGTTGGACTTGAGACAAGACTTTGCCTTTTTGATCCGTGACTTTTTGAATCAGCCAGGGGTTGACCCGATAACCGCCGTTGGCAAACACCGCATAGGCCGTGGCCATTTGCATGGGAGTGACAGAACCTGCCCCCAGTGCCATGGTCAGGTAGGCTGGGTGTTTGTCGGCATCAAAGCCAAAACGGGTAATCCAATTCTGCGCATTTTGTGCCCCCACCATTTGCAGAATTCGAATTGAAATCATGTTTTTGGATTTGGCTAAACCGCGGCGCATGGTCATGGGGCCTTCAAACTTGCCGTCGTAATTCTTCGGCTCCCAAGCCTGGCCGCCGGTTACCCCGGCGCTGAAAAACAACGGACCATCGTTGATGATGGTGGCGGGGGTCACGCCATGTTCCAAAGCGGCGGAGTAAATGAAGGGTTTGAAGCCGGAGCCTGGTTGGCGCCAGGCCTGGGTGACGTGGTTGAATTTGTTTTTGGCAAAGTCAAAGCCGCCGACCATGGCCTTGATCGAACCATCATGCGGGTCCAGGGCCACAAAAGCGCCTTCAACCTCGGGCAGTTGCGTGATCTCCCAGGTTTGTTTGGGCGTTTGCACCACCCGTATCACCGCGCCCCGGCGGATTTTGATGTTGGCTGCAGCTTTTTCAGACAAGCCGGATTGCGCTGGCTTGAGACCGCCGCCTGTGATCTCAATGACCTCGCCGTTTTGTCGTACCGCCTGAATTTTTTTGGCGTTGGCATCCAGCACCACCGCTGATAGCACATCGCCGTTGTCGGGGTGTTCTTGCAACACTTCGTCGATCACATCGTCCATTTCAGCTTGCGTGCCAGGCAGACTGACAAATTTTTCTGGTCCCCGGTACACCTGGCGGCGTTCGTAGTTCATGATGCCCCGGCGCAGCGCGCTGTAGGCGTTGGACTGATCCTCTGCGCGCAAGGTGGTATAGACGTTGAGTCCCCGGGTGTAGGTGTCTTCACCGTATTGGGCAAACATCAGCTGGCGCACGGTTTCTGCAACGTACTCTGCGTGCACACCGGTGTTGTCCGAGTGGCTTTTGACTTTGAGCTCTTCGCGTTTGGCGGCATTCGCCTGTTCAGCCGTGATAAACCCGTTTTCAAGCATGCGTTCAATGATGTACAGCTGGCGCGAACGGGCGCGTTTGGGGTTGTTGATGGGGTTGTAGGCAGACGGCGCTTTGGGCAGCCCGGCCAGCATCGCCGCTTCGGCGATCGAGATATTTTTAAGCGGCTTACCAAAATAAGCCTCTGATGCGGCTGCAAAACCATAAGCCCGGTTACCCAAAAAAATTTGGTTCATGTAGACCTCCAGAATCTGGTCTTTGGTCAGCATGTGCTCCAGTTTAAAAGTAAGCAGAATTTCGTAAATTTTGCGGGTGTAGGTTTTTTCGGACGACAAATAAACGTTTCTGGCCACTTGCATGGTGATGGTGGAGGCTCCTTGGCTTTTGATGCGTCCCAGGTTCGCCAGCGCGGCCCGTACCATGCCCTTATAGTCCACGCCGCCATGTTCGTAAAACCGCGCATCCTCAATCGCCAGCACAGCATCTTTCATGACCTTGGGAATGTCCTGAACAGGGGTCAAATGCCGACGCTCTTCGCCAAACTCACCCAGCAAAATGCCTTCGGTTGAAAAAACCCGCAGGGGCAGTTTGGGGCGGTAGTCTGACAGCGCCGAGATGTCTGGCAGGTTGGGAAACGCCACAGCCAAGGCCAGTGCGCCCACCAGCAATGCTGAAAGCAGTCCGGCCATCAGCAGCCCGGTGGCCACCAGCAGCCACTTCAGCCCCCAATGCATGGGTGCGCGGTTTACGTTCGTGGTCGGCTTGCTGGGCCCGGTGGAGATGGTGGAGTTTTGTTCGGACATAAGTTGAGGTAGTGAGGCCGTGCATTATAAAAATGGACGCCTTGATCAGTTAGGTTAGCATTTGCTTGGTTGAACTGTTTGATTGAAAACGGTTTTATTCGTATCTTTTTTGTATTCGGTTCTAGAAAAGCGTTGAAATTTGGCAACGGTTGGGCAATAGCAAACGGGTAAATATCATTGCGAGACAACACTCTTGCTGATACTATTGAAGTGAATTGTCAAGAGTTGCAGGGTCAACAAAGATTTTTTAAGGGGATCGTATTGTTTTCATTGGGGTCGCTATTTAGTCGCCAACCCGCTCCCATGCTGGGTCTGGATATCAGCTCTTCCAGCGCCAAGTTGGTGGAGCTGAGCCAGGACAAAGCGGGCAATTTGGTGCTTGAAACCTGTGCAATGATGCCCTTGGAGCGGGGGTGGATCACCGACGGCAACGTTGAAAAATTTGACGAGGTGGCCGACGCGGTGCGTCGCCTGATTAAACGCAGTGGAACCAAAACCAAGAATGTGGCCATGGCGTTGCCGCCTTCAGCCGTGATCACCAAGAAAATTGTCCTGCCCGGGGGTATGTCTGACCAAGAGCTTGAGACACAGGTTGAGTCAGAAGCTAACCAGTACATCCCTTTTCCCCTGGATGAAGTCAGTCTTGATTTTTGTATTGTGGGACCCAGCGCCAATGCTACGGGCGATGTAGAAGTCTTGATTGCCGCATCGCGACGCGAGAAAGTGCAAGATATTCAGGGTTTGGCTGAGGCGGTGGGTTTAAAGCCGGTGATTGTTGATGTGGAGTCTTATGCCTCAAGACTGGCTGCGGCTCGGCTGATTGGCAGGATGCCCAACAAGGGGGTGGGCAGCATCGTGGCGCTGTTCGAGGTGGGAGCCATGACCACCAGCATGCAGGTGATTCGCGACGACGAGTTGTTGTATGACCGTGATCAGGCCTTTGGTGGTGCCCAATTGACACAAATGATCGTGCGCCAATATGGGTTTTCAATGGAAGAGGCTGAGACCAAAAAGCGCAATGGTGATTTGCCTGATGACTATGCCGGTGCCGTGCTCAAACCATTTATTGATAACCTGGTTCAAGAGATTGGGCGTGCCTTACAGTTTTTCTTTACCAGTACAACGCACAACAAAGTGGACATGGTCATGCTGGCTGGTGGGTCTTCGGCGTTGCCGGGCTTGACAGAGGCGGTCACCCAGCAAACAGGTTTTGCGTGCATGCTGGTAAATCCGTTTGATGGCATGGACATCGCGGATGGCATCAAGCTCAATAAGTTGACACGTGAAGCACCTTCTTATTTGACCTCGTGCGGGTTGGCATTGCGGAGGTTCAAGTTGTGATATTGATTAACCTGTTGCCGCACCGAGAGGCGGCGCGTAAACAACGCAAAGACGTTTTTAACGTCAGCTTGGGTGTGTCTGCCTTGATTGGTGGTTTGTTGGCTGGTTTGGTGTTTTTATGGTTCCAGGCCGAAATAGCGGCACAGCAAGGTCACAACCAGACGCTCCAATCCGAGATCAAAAAATTCGATGCCCAAATCAAAGATATTGCAGGCCTTGAGTCTGAGATTGCTGCTTTGCGTGCGCGCCAGCAAGCGGTGGAAGATTTGCAGTCTGACCGTAATTTGCCAGTGCATTTGTTGGTTGAATTGGTGCGCCAATTGCCTGATGGTGTGTATGTCAATAGCATGCGTCAAGACGGCAAAAACGTGGCTTTACAGGGCGTGGCCCAATCCAATGAACGGGTATCCGAACTTTTGCGTAATTTGAGCAACAAATCGCCCTGGTTCGCGCGACCAGAATTGATTGAAATCGTGTCTGGTTCTGTCGCGCTTGCGCCGCGTGATGTCCGTCGTGTGGCTAACTTCAAAATTAATGTGAAGCTGGTGCCAAACGACGCTGTGGCAAAACCAGCCGCTGTATCCGCCAGTGGTGTGCTTACGGGTAAGGCTGCTGCTGCATCCAGCCCCGCTGCAAAGTAGGAGCATCCTCTAATGGCAACTTCTATGAAAATCGATCTGGACTTCAAACGGTGGTCCAATGCTTTGGCAGGACAATTCAAAAATCTTGACCCCAAAGACCCTTCAAATTGGCCGGTTGTGCCCCGTTATGCGGTGTTTGTCGCAGTGGTTGGGGTTTTGTTGGTGGCTTTGTGGTTTTTGTGGCTCAGTGATACCCAGGTTGAATTAACCACAGAGCAGGAAAAAGAACTGAAACTGCGCGACGAGTACAAGGTCAAATTGGGTAAAGCGGTGAACCTTCAGGCGTTGAAAAAACAGCGTGAACAGGTACTGCAATATGTGACACAGCTTGAAAAACAACTGCCGAGCAAAGCGGAAATGGATGCCTTGCTGTCCGATATCAACCAGGCAGGATTGGGGCGAAGTCTGCAATTTGACCTGTTTCGGCCGGGGCAGGTGGTCGTCAAGGATTACTACGCAGAGTTGCCGATCGCCTTGCGGGTCACGGGGCGTTACCACGACATCGGTAATTTTGCTGCAGATATCGCTAACTTGTCCCGGATTGTGACCTTGAACAACCTGTCTATATTGCCTGCCAAAGACGGTGTTTTATCGATGGACGCCATCGCCAAGACATTCCGTTATCTGGATGCAGATGAAATTTCTGCGCAACGTAAAGCGGCAGCAAAAAAAGGGCCGGCCAAATGATTAAGCACTTTCAAGGATGGATGGGTTTGACTTTGCTTGTGCTTTTGTCAGCCTGCGGGGTGGCTCCGGAGGATGAATTGGAGCAGTGGATGGCTCTGCAACGCAGCGAGATCCATCCCAAAGTCACCCCGATTGCCGAGCCCAAGTTGTTTCAACCTGAGAACTATGCGCAAGCGGGTGAAGTGGAACCCTTCAGCAACCAAAAATTGACACAAGCTCTCAAAAAAGACGCTTCCCAAGCTGCTTCCAACGGTGCCTTGATTGCACCTGAGCTGGCACGTCGTAAAGAGCCGCTTGAAGATTTTCCTGTCGATTCGATGGCCATGGTAGGCAGCATGGTCAAGGCCGGCGTGCCGGTGGCCTTGGTTACTGTGGGTAAATTGTTGTACCAGGTTCGCCTTGGAGAGCATTTAGGCTTGAACTATGGACGCATCACCAAAATTTCGGAAACCGAAGTGAGTGTGCGTGAAATTGTCCAAGACGCAGCGGGTGAATGGATTGAACGCACTGCCAGTTTGCAGTTGCAAGAGAGGTCAAAATGAAAATCAATAGCAGCCAGTGTTTCGTGTCGTTGTTCCGACGTTTTTCTTTAAGTATCGTAATCCTGGCCAGTGCAGGTTGGGCGCAAGCTCAGGTGACCATTGAGGCCGTCACCGGTTCGCTGCAAAGCGGGGTTGAAGTTGTAAAAGTTGACCTGAATCAGGCGCTAACGGCATTGCCAGCTGGGTTTTCCATTCAGTCACCTGCACGTATTGCCCTGGATTTTCCAAATGTGGCAAGTGCCATGGGGCGTTCCAATATTGAGGTCAACCAAGGCAACCTGAAATCAATCAGCGTGGTTCAAGCTGGTGATCGATCGCGAGTGGTGCTCAACCTTAAGCAATACACCACCTACAAGACGCAAATTCAAGGTAAATCCTTGTTGGTGTTGCTGGATCCCTTGGTGGGGTCGGCGGTGGCCACTGCGCCACAGGTATTTGCAGAAAATCAAAACCGTGACACCATGCCCCTGCGCGATTTGGATTTTCGCCGCGGCGAAGATGCCACCGGGCGCGTGGTTGTGGCCTTGCCCAACAACCAGGTGGGTGTGGACATTCGCCAGCAAGGGCAAACTTTGGTGGTTGAATTCATGAAAACCACCTTGCCTGAAGGCCTGCGGCGGCGTCTTGACGTGGCCGATTTTGGTACCCCTGTTAAAACCATCAGCGCCTTTCAGGTGGGGGATCGCGTGCGCGTGATCATAGAACCGCAAGGCCAGTGGATTCACAGCGCGTACCAAACCGATTCACAGTTTGTGGTGGAGGTTAAGCCGGTCAAGGTGGATAGCTCCAAATTGACGCAAGGCCCGGGCTATACCGGACAAAAATTGTCGCTCAACTTCCAAAGCATTGAAGTCCGTTCCTTGCTGCAAGTGATTGCAGATTTCACCAACTTCAACATCATCACTTCAGATTCCGTCAACGGCACAGTCACCTTACGACTGCAGGACGTGCCCTGGGATCAGGCGCTGGACATCATTTTGCAGTCCAAGGGACTTGGCATGCGCAAAACTGGCAACGTGCTGTGGATTGCGCCCAAAGATGAAATCAACACCAAGGAAAAATTGGACTTGGAGTCTGCCGCAGCATTGCAGGGACTTGAACCCCTGCGCACCCAGCCGTTTCAGTTGAACTACACCAAAGCAACGGAAGTGGCAGCACAACTCAATTCCGTTGGGGGTGGTTCTGGTTCATCTACAGGGGCTCGACTGCTTAGCCCGCGTGGTAGTGTGATCTCGGAGGCGCGAACCAATCAACTTTTCGTCACCGACATTCCCAGCAAACTTGAACAAGTCCAGCAACTGATTGCCAAGCTTGACATACCTGCACGGCAAGTGTTGATTGAAGCACGCATAGTCGAGGCATCTGACACTTTTGGCAAATCCCTTGGTGTCAAATTGGGCGGAACTGATTTGCGTGCGCAACAAGGTGGCGATGGCGGCTATGCCTTGGGTAGTGGCAACAGAGCAGCTTTTGGTACCAATTTTGGTAACGCTGTTGCCAGCAGCGGAGCAGGTGGGGTCGTTGATCTAAGCAGTGCATTTGTCAACCTGCCTGCAATTGGCCAGGGCGGTTTTTCACCCGCTACTTTTGCACTGTCGATTTTCAGTTCATCCGCAAATCGTTTCCTGAATTTGGAGCTGTCGGCACTCGAAGCTGATGGTAAAGGCAAGGTGGTTTCCAGTCCCCGGGTGGTTACCGCTGACCAGATCAAGGCTCTGATTGAACAAGGGACTGAATTGCCCTTTCAGGTCGCTACCAGCAGTGGTGCAACTTCGATTGCCTTCAGAAAAGCCAATTTGAAACTTGAAGTGACTCCTCAAATCACCCCAGAAGGCAATATTATTTTGACTTTGGACATTACCAAAGACACCGTTGGACAGTCTACTGCTGCAGGTTTTGCCATTAACACCAAGCATATCCAGACCCAAGTATTGGTCGAGAATGGTGGTACTGTTGTTATCGGTGGCATTTTTGAGATGACAGAGATTAACAGCGAGACCAAAGTGCCCTTCTTGGGCGACTTGCCAGGCGTTGGTAATTTATTCAAGACGCGCAACAAGACATCCAATAAGCAAGAAATGCTGGTGTTCATCACACCCAAGGTGATCGCTGACAAGGCAGCCCGTTAAGTTTAAAAATCAAATACGAGTAAAAAGCATGCAAATGAAATACATCAAATACGTGGCCGCGTTAGGCCTGTCCTTGGCGCTAGTGTCCTGTGGCGGGGGTGGGGGAAATGGAAATCCGGGGACTGCACCAGCTGGTACAGGTACAGGTACAGGTACAGGTACAGGTACAGATGCTGTTGCCCCTACAGTGGCTGTCAGCGTGGTTGATGCCAAGGGTGTTGTGGTGACGGGTATATCGCTTGGTACAGGCTTTGTCGCTCGCGCTACCGTTAAAGATGCTAAGGGCATCGCAGTTGCTGGAAAAGCGGTAACGTTTGAAATCACAGGCTCTACTATTGCCGTATTAACACCCGCATCGCAAATCACCAATTCCCTTGGGGTTGCTGAGGTTGCCATTGCGCCGGCATCGGTGTCGAGCATCGGGGCAACCACGCTGAAAGCAAGTGTAGACATTGCTGGGGTTGTTACGACGGGTGCCAGCGATTTCGGTGTTCAGTCCTCCAGTCTTAGCTTATCTGCCCTGACAGTGACTACAGAGAATTTGCCATCAGGCGGCAATACGCCCTTACAAGTGACCGCATTGATCGGCGGTACTCCTGCCGTTGGTGTGCCAGTCAATGTGGCCTATAGTGCGTCTTGCGGCAAAATTAATGGTCAGGATACTGCCTCTGCTGGCGTGAGTGTGACGACGAACGGATCAGGCTTTGCATCTGCAGTTTATGACGCAGTGGATGCTGCTGGCACGCTTT
>Ga0210022_1002818_pt1 | contig 10658 bp, 9 predicted proteins | sample CryGeymeta201520_FD_183984 | JGI IMG/M metagenome (GOLD analysis project Ga0210022, IMG submission 183984) | Groundwater microbial communities from Crystal Geyser aquifers in Utah, USA - Crystal Geyser metaG 2015-20 (SPAdes) (version 2) | ecosystem: Environmental > Aquatic > Deep subsurface >... | reverse complement strand
GTCTGGCCGAACGACGCAGATTTCGATCCTGCCGATTTGCACGATTGGCCCGAAATAAAGGATGAGTTCATTCGTCACGCCCAGAAGTGGGAGACAGCGTAACGCGCCCAATCCGAAATTCAAAATGCAATGGGACGCGGACGAGCGCTGATTTACGCGGACACCTGCACTTGCGCCAGGTGCAAGTGAAACACAGAAAAATTTCCGTGTTCGTCCGCGTTTATCCGCGTTTTCCATGTCCCGTTTTGGTTTGTTTTCACGCCCGCCGAAACCCAGAACCCGCCCAGGCGTTGTGCTGCGACCGCAGGGAGTGTCGAAGCAGACAAGACCACCCAATCCGAAGCGACTCCCATTTGCACATCGTCTATTCGTTTACACTTGCACCTGGCGCACGTGCAGGTGTTCGTGGTTTTTCATTCGTGGACGGCTTTTCCTCCACGGACACGCCCGCCAAAGCTCAGAATCCGTTGCCCAAAAACAAAGACTCCCAAGCCTTAGAAACCTCGGAAGTCTGCAAAGTCGAATTCGACCAAAGCGCGATCTATCCTGCCACAGCCGCCATTTGATAAATGATAGGCCGATACATTGGCGCAGGGATGGGCTTCCCTTCGGCGCGGGCAACATCCAGCCACGCCTTCTTGGCAACCAAAGCTTGTAGCAAGGCTTCTTCAGGAGTATTTCCAAATGCCGAGCAATGAACCAAATCGGGGATGTCGGCAATGTAGCCTTCATCCTCATCGCTGTAAAAGATGTTGATGTGATAGTCTTTCATTCTTTCTCCAAATTCAAAGCATACCGTTCCACCAATTCCATAAACTGGCGGATTTGATAAGGCTTGACCTGTCCATTCACGTTCTGCAAGTTGACCAGTTCCTTTACCTTCGGGTGGACAAATATGTGATGACTGCCGCTCGTCCGCGAAAGCCGAAATCCAAAGCCCTCGACCAGTGACACAAAATCAGCGAAGGCAATGTTCTTTGAACCAGCCAAAACCTTTGCAAGAATCTTCTTGAGTTTCGCCATTGCCTATTTTATATCACAAAATTCGTCGGCGCGCTTCTACACACTGACCACATCGCCACTTCATCATTCATAATTCATCCTTCATCCTTTCTTCCCCCCCCACGGACACGCCCCCCGAAACCCAGAATACGCACCAATAACAAAAGACTACTGAAGTCTCAGAGACTTCGGTAGTCTGAAAGTCGAACTCGGTCAAAACGCAATCTACTATCCTGCCAAAGCCGCCATCTGATAAATAATGGGACGATACATCGGCGCGGGGATAGGTTTCCCTTCGGCGCGGGCAGAATCCAACCATGCTTTTTTGGCAACAAGAGCCTGGAGCAATGCTTCTTCAGGGGTGTTTCCAAATGCCGAGCAATGAACCAAATCAGGGATATCGGCAATGTAGCCTTCATCCTCTTCACTGTAAAAGATGTTGATGTGATAGTCTTTCATTCTTTCTCCAAATTCAACGCGTAACGCTCAACCAATTCCATGAACTGACGAATCTGATACGGCTTAACCTGTCCATTGACATTCTGTAAGTTGACCAGTTCCTTCACCTTCGGGTGGATAAAGATGTGATGACTGCCGCTTGTCCGTGAAAGCCGAAATCCAAAGCCTTCGACCAGTGTGACAAAGTCATTGAAGGCAATGTTCTTCGAACCAGCCAATACCTTTGCAAGAATCTTCTTGAGTTTCGCCATTGGTTATTTTATATCACAAAATCCGAAAGTGCGTCGCCCCGACACGCCCGCCGAAACCCAGAATCCGCCGCAGGGACAAGCCCGCCCAGTCCGAAGCGACTCCCATTTGCGCGCCGTCCCCCCATTCATCCTTCATCTTTCATCCTTCATCCTTTCTTTTCCCCCACGGACACCCCCGCCGAAACCCACAACCCGCCGCAGGGACAAGCCCACCCACCCCGAAGCGACTCCCATTTGCGCGCCATCCATCCGTTCCCGTCCGTGAGTCCGTGACAGAGTCCGTTGCCCACCTCACAGCCACGCTCGCCGAGATTCAGAATACAAGGCGGGGGAGGGGATAGGTCTTTTCCCTCGCTCCTCCGCAATCTCTTTCCCAACCACATCTTGCCCCAAACTTTGCTCATTCGCGGCCTTTGCCTCCGCCAATCCAAGCGCGGACGCTCTAAGTAAATAGCCAAGTTAGCAATTCTTGCATTTCGCTTGGAATTTCAATTTCACCTTTTCGTATCTTTTGCCCTGCGGTAACATATTTTCCTTTTGAAGTTAAACTCAATCCAAAGTAATACTCAATCTCGCCTTTTCTCAACACCCAAATATCATGTTTCAGTAATTCTTCGCTAATCTTTTTCCCTAACTCGTTAAGTTCTTTGTCACAATTCTCGCCAACAACGAGAGCAAAAGCATTGTCCTTACTTCCTTTTTTTAAAATTTTTTTGCCATCATCTGCTACTTCACAGAGATTCGACTCGTCTGCAAATTTCCAGAACTTCTCACAGAATTTACTTACATCATCATTTTTTAGAACTCGACCAGACCCATTCCAAAGAAAATCTAAATCAACGACGCCTTTTGTTGGGAATTTCATCTTCTTGAGATATTCAATCCACAAGGGAACAATATCTTTACTTCCAGATTCGATGATTGAAATGGATTCAAATTTCTTGTCTATTTTCTCTCGTACTCCACCCCAACAACTTTCCAGCAAATATCTGTCAGAAACACCTTCTACGACAAGAATAAAATCTGAAAATAGAAATTCAGAACTGTTATTCAGTTTCAGCAATGAAATCAGGTGTTTGTCGTCATCATGGTCGGCAAGACTATCGTCTGGAATAAAGAAATTAGTTTTGTGGGGATTTGGCGGTAATTCTTGCCGAAGAATGATGATATTGTCCATCCGAGACGGTGTAACAAGTAAGGGAGAATGTGACGCTATAACTACCTGATTGGTTGTTGAAATATTTTCAATAATATTCCCTACTTCACGTTGAAGAGCAGGATGGAGAAAGGCTTCTGGTTCTTCATAAAGCAAGATGAAAGGACGATTTATTGCCGCAGTTTCATCGCGCAACGCATCCGCCAATGTTTGAAGCAACGCAACATACAATACTCTTTGAAAACCTTGCCCTTTCCCGTCAGGAGAAGTCCAAGGACCTCTATCTTTAAGTTCAATCGTTGCTGTTGAAATCAGGTCAGAAACTTTAGGAAGATTAAATTTCAGTCGCACATCGGAACCAAAAAACAATTCCTGAATATGGGATTTAATTTGGTTTTCTATTTTCCTCAATTCATCTGGTCTATTATCGACCATTACTCCATCTTGTTCCATCCAATTAAAATTCTTCTCCGCCAATGCAATAGCAACCATCACATCATCATTGATTTTATCTTCCACCTGCTCAACAATTTGTTTGAGTATTTTTCCTAATGCGGCAGTACTTTTTCCTTGACTTTCTTCTGTCGGGTCTTTAAATGCCTCAATGAAAATTACTTCTGGCAAGAGTTGTTTTATGCCTGCATCAATCCCTGTTGGTGTGCCAAATTCACCTTTGTCTGGTTGCCATAATTCAATAGAATTAACTTTTATTTTTCCGCCTTCCCCTTTACTTATAATTCTTCGCACAGTCAAAACATTATCAACTATACAGTTTTGGATTTTTCCTTTGTGTTTTTCATCGCATAGGGATAAATATTCTTCAGGAACAGAAAATTCCCCGCGCAATTCGATGGTGTCTGCCCTTTCAGTATCAGTTTTATAAAAATCTTCTTCAGAAACATCTCTTGCTGAAGCCTCAAGCAATAATTTTATTGCCAACAAGGTATTTGTCTTGCCTGCATTATTCTTGCCAATGAAAATGGTGAAATTCCGCAAAGGTAAATCTATCTCAGCAAGAGAACGCATTCCTTTTGCATACAACTTATTTAATGTCAGCATAGTCTCTTCCTATCTACTCTTGTTCGTCATCTTCCAATTTATCTTCTAAGTCACTTCTAAATTTGTCCTTCAACAAATAACCATTAGCAAGAGCATCAAAGAATACATCGTAAGATTTGGGACTTAGAAAATGGAAATGATAAACCTGACTAATTGACTGTTCTGCCAATTCCTTATTTAAATCTTCAAAATGCTGTCTTGCATATTTCAATTTTGCCTTGTTTTCATCAGAGACATCACCATCGCTTTTTATTTCAACTACAACAAAATGAGTCTTTTTGCTTTGTGTAACTTTGATGAAAAAATCAGGATTGAAAGTTTGGGTCTTTGAATGTTTGCCAGCGCTCGATGTCATTGAGTATTCAATCGGGTAAAACCCAACATCGCGACTCTTAACCCATGCGTCTATATTTTTAGCGTTTTCAGTTTTGCATAAACGCTCAATAAATCTTCGTTCTGGCTCATAATTGGTCAGAGTCAGATCAAGCGGCGTTTTTAGAAGGAAGTTGTTAATTTCTTTTGACGCATTTCTAGGAAATGTGCCATCTTCAATGACGGCATCCAAAACCTCTCTCAATTCGGTTTCCAATTCTTTTCCATAACTTGATGAATAAAACACAGTTGCATTTTGCCGCAAATTACCAACAGCCAGACTCTCTTTATCCATATTCTGTGTACTAATCGTGAAAGGCTTTTTTGCCTTTCGTTCATAGAAAGTTGTTTTGCCTGTTTTGCGTAACAAGGTATTAAAACTACTCTCGATTTTGATTTTGTTGGTTTCAGTCAACCTATCGCCTTTGATACCAACTTCTTCCATTGACTGACGAATGATTTTTCTGATTTCTTCTTTGGGCGGCAAGTTTTCTTTCGAGTAATCTCCTGTGGGCAATTTCAGAATTTTTCCTTCCCACTCGCGCAAGTGCAATTCGGAAAAAATCTTATTAACGATCTCATCAATCGTGTATGTGGCGTAGTGAATCAAGGTGTTTTTACTTTCACTTACGCCCAAAAGATTGGTGTATTCCGTGTCTTTCTCTAAATCTTCGATTTGTGATTGAATTTTTATATAACCTTTTCTGTAATCAAATTCATCATGCCTTCTTTCGGAAAATTTCTCTTGCGGATTTCGAGTATAGTCAATGTTGAAAACTTCAAAATGATATTTGGTTCTCTCGCCATCTGCCAAAGGTGATGAAGTCAATTTCAGTTCTATTTCCATGATTTCTTCCACTAAACCGCGAATGTTCCTACTCCAAGAGTCGTGATTAAATACTCTTACTTTTGGTTGTGAACTTTGATAAGGCGGAGGAATTCGTAAGCCACGTCCTAAAACCTGTGCAATCAGAAGTTTTGAGTTAAAGGCGCGGTCTTCCCATGGAACAATTTGAAAGACATTCTTTACATCCCAACCTTCGGTAAGCATGGAGACGGAAACAATCCATTCGACTTTGTTATATAGGTTGTCAACTTCTTTGAGTTTACGAATATTCGCCTTGTGTTCATTTGCGGAAGTAACAATTAAAACCTTTTTTTCCACTTCCTGAGCGTTTAATCCTTCTTTGTCCATTAGAAACTCGGAAAGTTCGGTTGCCAGCCGTTTAGCGCCAGTAATATCTTTTGTGACAAGTATTGTCAAAGATTTAACTTTGCGATATTGATTTACATTTTGCCGATGGTTGTCATGGATTTCTTGAAACTTTATCTCTGTATCAGCATCATCATTCTTGCTGACATAATCAACCATTTTTACGATTCTGCCATCCACCGCTTGTCGCAGAGAATAACGATAAATGACATCGTTGAAATATTCATCTTTGATGTAAGCCGTGCCAGTAAAGCCCAGAATATATTTGAAGTTATAATCGGGGCTAAGCAAGAATTCTTTCCATTTTTTCAAACTCTGACTTTCTTTGTTTCTGCCTTCAATAGGGTTGAAAATATGATGACATTCATCATTCAAAACCAAAGTTCGCTCGCCATTGCCCGCAAAACTATCCTTGATTGACGAGCCTGTTTTTTCATAAGCGGCATGAATGTTTTCAACACAAATATCGCCTTTCTTGATTGTTGTGTCTGCTGTTTTGATGGATGGGTTTTTCCATTTGCTTTCTTCTGGAATGGCTTTAAGCAGGGTCGCATCCTGACTTAAAGCCATGAATTTTTCCAGCAAACCGTCTTCAATAGTCAAGGATGGACAAAGAACCAAAACGCGGTCTACCAAGCCCAAACCAAGCATAATTTGAGCAATTCCGTAGATGACATAACTCTTGCCCGTGCCTGTAGCAAGATCAATTGTGGCAGAAAGTTTATTGGGTAATTGCAATTGGCGCAGATAGTCATCTATTGTGTTATACCGACTTCGCATTTCTGTATTGCGGGCATTATTGTAGTTTTCAGTCACAACATCCCGAATATCTTTATATAATCCAGACGCTAAAAAGATGATTGCTTTTTGAATGGATTCCTTTTGAAATTGTCTGTCAACACAAAGAATATCCAAATAACGATCCCATGCCGCAAGGTTTAGTTTTGCGGGGTCGTAGTTTTTATTGACCTGCAACACAAGGTTTGCTGTTTTGTAGATTTTAATTTCCTGCATGGTTACTTCACCTTGAGTTCTTCTTTAAACTCATTTCCATAAACATCTATGTAAATCAGCATCATGCGTTTTCCGCACTCTTTCAGAGGGATGGCGGGTAATTTAATTTCTTTTGTGTGTTTCAGTTTTTCTTTCAAATTTTGCTCGGCATCGTCATCGCTCTTCTTTTTCTTCTTGGGCAATAAATCATCCGCAAAATAGTATTCATCCATATCAAACTCACTGCCATTAAAATCTTTATCCACTAGAACCATTGAAAGGCTTTCAAAGTTTTCAATTTCTCGTCCTGTTTCATCTTCAGTGTAATCAGATAAAAATTTCTTGATGACAACTTGGACTTCTTTGTTGGCAACAGATATATTGCTTTTTACTTCTGGCTGGCGCATAAAGTGGAAACCGACGGCATCATCCAAATCATTGACATTATTTTTGCTTTGCGGTTGGCGGAACTTCTTGAATTGAACTTTATGTAATTCTCGAATAACCTGGTATGGTACTTTCAGGAAGTAATAACGAACTTTGTCGATCTCATAGTAATCACTGATGAAACTTACATAAGACGCTGGTGCAATGATATACACGCGTTTACCCGCTTTGTTTCCGATATAACCATGCAAATCATGCAGATATTCTTCGTCTACCGCCGCATCCTTGAATTTCCAGTATTCCCAAATAATGACGTTATAGCCGTCTTTCCGCTCTCCATTAATACGAATGCCGCCTATAGTTTTATTTTTCGGCTCAACCTCAAACAAGTCCATAACAAATTTTTGATATTCTTCTTGTTCGAGTTTGAAGACTTTTTCTAAGTCATATTGTCCTGTATTGACTGCGACAAAACTTTTGGCTGGTTTGCCATATTCCTTTTTGGGGTTTTCCAGTGATTTGCTAATTTGGATGTTGAGCAGTCGCTTTTGCATGGTGTAAAAAGCAAGTTTTCCAATATCGCAAGCAATCCATTTTCTATTGATCTTCTCTGCAACAGCCGCTGTCGTGCCAGCACCTCCAAAAAAATCTAGGACAATATCGCCTTCATTTGTTGAAGCCCTTATTATTCGCTTGAGCAAGTTTTCATTTTTTTGAGTTGGATATCCCGTTTTCTCACTTGAAAAAGACATTATTTGGATACTGTTCATAGGGTCAAGTTCATTGGAGTTCCACGTATCTTCAATCGGATATCCTTCTCCTTCAGGTTTATTGCCATCTCTTCTTACATAGTCCAATGGATATGGAATGTATTCTTTGTTGAATAAAAAATTATTACCTTTTGTGTAGAACAAAACCACATCATGATTTCTTATCCAATTAGACGCCTTTGATTTGTAGCCAGATATCCAGCCAATTCTCCATACTATTTCTCTTTGAAATTGGAAACCTATCTCATCCAATATTATTTTAATGTAATGCGACTTCTTTTCGTCAAGGTGAACATAGATACTTCCATCGTCAGAGAGTATTTCTTTTGCCACAATTAGTCTGCGTCGGAGGAACTCTATAAACTCAGCATCTCTTACCTTATCATTGAAGGCTTTTACACCATCATCAGTTTTATAATCTGCTTCAGACGCAAACGGCGGGTCAATATAAATAAGTTTTACTTTGCCTTTGACTTTATCTTTAATAAGTGGGTCTTTGTTTTCGTAAATTGTCTTCAAGAGTTGAAGATTGTCACCAAAGGCAATAATATTACGCCAACCATCATCCCATTGTTTGCGTGAGCCGTTGTAAATTTTCTCAACTTGCAACGGCACGGGAAATACGCCGTCTTCATTGGCTAAAATATCTTCACGGCGCATCTTGCCGCCATAAACCAATTCGTATTCCTTTTGGGTTACAGGGAAAAGTTTGTACTTGTAATCATCGGGCAAATTTTCCCCGTTCTGTAGTCGTTCAATGATGTCAATAATTTCATGTTTGCTGAGTTTCATTGTTCTTTGCTCCGAATAGATAATCTAATGAATTATAGCATGTCAGGTTATCCCTTCCCGTCAAGCATACCCAAGAGGAATGCCAAAATATACTGACATTTTTGGAAAAATGTACTGTCATTTTTGAGGGTTAAACAAGACTTCCGAAGTCTCTCAGGCTTCGGAAGTCTTGGAAGTTACGCTTTCTCGAATTCGATGACGTCCAGCACCTTCTTGAATTCCTTGCCCGCATTGAAGCGGGGCAAAACGCCTTTGATACTGCTGGCGCGCACATCTGCGGCGGTCTCTGTTCCTTCGGAATCGCCTCTCAGCCAGAAATTGCCGAAATCGCCCAACTCCACGATGTTGCCAGCCGCCAATTCCTGCGGAATGGTGGTCAGCAGGGCTTCCAGCACAGCCATTGTATCCGCGCTGGAAACAGTGGAGATTTGTGCGATACGCTCCGCCATTTGCCGCAGGGTCTTGCGCCCGCTGGACTCGATGGACGGGTAGAACTTCTTTGGCGCTTCCGCATTGGACGGATTACCGCGCTGTACGACATTGTATTTCACGGTCATTTTTGCCTCCTTTGGCTATGGAAAAAAGGGTTGACGATTTTGGGGAAGGGTTTCTTGCAGTGGTTTCCCCACGATGGATGGGAGTATAGCATGAAACTCAGGCATGTATGAAAACGATTCGACCAAAATTCTTTCTATCTCTGTTTGTGTAATAATCCCCGTCCATTCTCCGTAAATTGTCGCTAATGTGTAAATGTGCCGTACCAAGATGGATATTTAGTGTCGTAACCGAATCCGCTTTAGGATGATTAATGTAGTTGTAGGTCAATTCATATTCGCTGACTTTATCAGTTTTCAGCAAAGCCGCCTGAACACTGTGAGAACGCGATGTATCCGTTTCCATCGAAATTGAAATTCTAAACGCTGTCTGCCGAATAATCACTATTGCCGAAACGCAGTCTGAAAAAACATCGTGGGAAGTTTTAATTTCGGCATCCCAAGTGCCAGAGATATTTGGCGTTTTGAGCCAGTCAATTTTCTGTATCCACTTGATTTTCCAAAGATATTTATCATAGAGCCAATAAATCAAGCCATAGAAACCAAGAATCGAAGGCGATTCGAACCACCAGGGCAACTGAATGTTGAAATACTCCAATGTCGCATTGAAAAAATAGGCAAGCGCAACCGCCAGCAATACAGCGGCGATGAGAAGATTATTTCTTGTGCTATCGTCGGTTTGATATTGGTGCATGAGTTATGAATTCCATAGGCCGATTAACTTGGAAACCAACAATTTCGCATCTGCTACATTCCATTGAGTAGAGTCGTTGCCAAACAAAGGAATAATTCCATTTTGGCACTTAAAATTTTCCGAATTTGAGTCTAACGCAGAGTTGAGCCAGTTCACTATGTTGCAATAAGTATCCCGATAAGAAGTACCAAACTTGGTGTTTGGCACATTGTAGAGCAAACACTCGACGCAATACGATGGAAATTTGCCAGCAAGCAGGGAATTGTTTTTGTAAATATTCGCTCGTGCGTTTTTGAAAATTCGCACTGTCGGCTTATACCATTGCGAAGTGTTGGAATGTTTGGTTACGCCATTTTCATAATGGAGTTTGGGGTAATTGGTTATTTGTTCTCTTGTTTTTGTATTCCAAAATGTTATGCCCTCCGCAATTAGCCTAGTGTCTTCATAATACCTGTAAGTTGCGGCGACCACTACATCTCCTTTCAAGCGTCCGTTGTTTGGCAACACTTTTATCGATTTGCTTCCCGCTGTATCAACATAGGTAGAGCCAAAATGATTCCTGAGAGCAGAAATCACATCTTCCCGAAAGTTGCTAAGGCTGTATGAAGCAGGTGAAAAACCCAATGCACTCTTTTGAGTTTCAGTCATTTCATTATGATAAAAGGTACTGGTCAGTTCAACGACTAAATCCACGTCGCTGTTTCCATAGATGTTTGTAGAGTTACGATAAGAACCCTGCAAATAATCATCATAAGAAACGCCACTTCCCCAAGAATGTTGTTTCAATGCGTAACGAATCGCCGTATGTGTATTTTGCGCGGCGTCTATTCCGCCTAGATGAGACCATGTTTCAAGTTGGCTCTCGGAGATCGTCATATTTACTTTTGACCTTTCTGATTATTTGCATTGAACAATCCGCGACTTGCCATAAGAAATTATAACCTTTCATGTAAGGT
>Ga0210022_1002796_pt1 | contig 10692 bp, 8 predicted proteins | sample CryGeymeta201520_FD_183984 | JGI IMG/M metagenome (GOLD analysis project Ga0210022, IMG submission 183984) | Groundwater microbial communities from Crystal Geyser aquifers in Utah, USA - Crystal Geyser metaG 2015-20 (SPAdes) (version 2) | ecosystem: Environmental > Aquatic > Deep subsurface >... | reverse complement strand
CCAATCGTTTTGTACGTTCGCAGATTCGATCCAAACCAATACTCTTTAGGAGGAGTACCCTATGCGTAACACACTATCCAAGATCGCCTTACTGGCGATGGCTTTTGTTCTTGCCCTTTCGGCCTGTGCGCCGAAGACAACGCCGACGCCCACCCAACCCCCGACCGCCAAATCCCCGGCCACCGTGCCGCCGACGGTTGCTCCCACCGAACCGCCCGTCGCCGAGCAGTTTGTGTTTGGCATATTGATGGTCGGCCCGTATAATGACCATGGCTGGAGCCAGGCTCACTACGAAGCCGGTCTGTATGTGGAAGAGCAAACCGGCGCGAAGATGATCTATCTGGAAAACGTTTATGATGGATCGCCCGATCACCCCGGCACGACTGTTTCGCAACTGGCCGAGGAATTAGTCGCGCAGGGCGCGAAATTGGTGGTGTTCAACTCAGACGCCCACCAGGAAGAGGCCCTCAAATTCGCCGAAGCGCATCCTGAAATCCAGGTGATCCACGCCTCCGGCGACAGTTCCTGGAAAGATGGACAGAATTACAAAGGACTGCCGAACCTGGTTGACATCATGGGCCGCATGGAATACGGCAAGATGATGGCCGGTTGCGCCGCCGCCCTGACCACGCAGACTGGGCAGATCGGCTACCTCGGCCCGTTGATCAATGCGGAGACGCGCCGCCTGGCTTCGTCCGCCTATCTTGGCGCGAAGTATTGCTGGAGCGAGGTCCTGGGACTGAATCCCGCCGACCTGAAATTCAAGGTTACCTGGATCGGCTTCTGGTTCAACATCCCCGGCTTCACCGCCGACCCGACCCAGGTTGCCAATGACTTCATCAACACCGGCTACGATGTGATCATCTCCGGCATCGACACCACCGAAGGCCTCACGGAAGCCAAGAAAGCTGCGGACGCTGGGAAGAAGGTGTGGGGCATCCCGTATGACTACGTTGGCGCTTGCGAAGAGGGCGCGGAAGTCTGCGCGGGCGTCCCGTACTTCAACTGGGGTCCCGCCTACCTCGTGAACATCAAAGCCGCCATGGAAGGCAACTTCCAGCCTCACTTTGAACTGAATGGTCCCGACTGGGCCGACATCAACAACAAGGAAACCACGGCTGTCGGTTTCGTGAAGGGCGCCGCCCTGAGCGCGGAAGCCGCCGCCAAACTGGATGAGTTCATCGCCGCATTGGCGGGCGGACTCAACCTGTGGACCGGTCCCCTCAACCTGCAGGATGGCGGCGTCTATCTCGCCGACGGCGCGGTTGCCACCGACCAGGAAATCTGGTACCTGCCGCAATTGCTCGAAGGCATGGAAGGCCAGAGCGTTTCCGAGTAACAACCTGTTTATTGCGGGGGAAGGCATCTGCCTTCCCCCGTTTTGCATCACATCAAAGACGTTGCGCAACATTGATGCCGCTGGCTGGCGGTAAGAGGCGGCCTGAATGTCGCGCTACAAAACCTTCGTGGCTGCGCTGGTTTTTCGGTAGTGGTTCAAAATAAGTAATGTTCTTCGTGGGGCGGGATGGTATCCCGCCAAATCACGAGTATGTGGAATGCCATTCCGCACCACATTACTAATGGAGTACCATTCCGGTTTTTCAAGGGCAATGCCATATTGCTTCATCGAGGATGGCTCATGAAAGTCGAACTGCGCGAGATCCACAAACATTTCGGCAAAGTCCATGCCAACGCGGGCATCAGCCTCAACTTTCCGTCTGGCACCATTCAGGGTATTCTGGGGGAAAACGGGGCGGGCAAAAGCACCCTGATGAAAATCCTCTCTGGCTATTTTCACGCCGATCGCGGCGAAATCATTTTAGACGGCAAACCCGTCACCATTTCATCACCGGCGGATGCCATCCATCACGGGATCGGTATGCTGCACCAGGATCCGCTGGACTTTCCGCCGATGCGCGTGGCCGATAATTTCCTGCTTGGCCGCGCCGGCGGCCTCTTCCCGAACCGCGCCTCGGTCACGCGTGACTTCAAGCGGCTCGCGGACCAATTTGGCTTTTCCCTCGACCCCGACTCCTACGTGGACTCGCTGACCGTGGGCGAACGTCAGCAATTGGAGATATTGCGTTTATTGTGGCTCGGCGCGCGTGTTTTGATCCTCGATGAACCGACGACCGGCATCAGCGCCAGCCAGAAGGAAATGCTCTTCGCCACACTAAAGAAACTGGCTGAACAAGGCATGACGATCATCTTTGTCTCGCACAAACTGGAGGATGTGGAATTTCTCTGCCACAACATCGCGGTGTTTCGCGCGGGGAAACTTGTCGGTGAAACAAAGCCGCCATACGTCACGAAGAAATTGGTGGAGATGATGTTCGGCAAGGAAATCTCGCTCGGGGCGCGGCAGCCTGTCAGTCAGGAAGGAAGCGTGTTTTCGCTGCGCGGCATCTCCATCGAAGAGGTGCGCTTGAAGATCAAGGATGTGGACCTTGAAGTCCATGCAGGCGAGGTGATCGGGCTGGCAGGGATGGAAGGCAGCGGGCAGGGACCTTTTCTGCGGGCCTGCGCGGGGCTGATCCGGCCGGTGGCTGGAAAAGTCCGTGTGAACGGGCTGGATTTGACCGGCAAGTCGTATCACGTGTACAAGAATAACGGGGTGGAATTTTTGCCCGCCGCGCGGCTGGAAGAGGGCCTCGTCCCCGGGCTGACTCTGACCGAGCATTTTGAACTGGCCGAGAAGGCCGAGGGTGTGTTCATCAATCACGAACGCGGCGTGAAACTGGCCGAGCAGAGGATCGAGTCATTTAATATCAAAGGCACGCCGCTGAATACCGTCGAGTCGCTTTCGGGCGGGAACCAGCAACGCGCCCTGCTGTCCCTGTTGCGCTCGCCGCTTTCGCTGGTCCTGATCGAACATCCCACGCGCGGACTGGACATCGAATCCGTGATTTACATCTGGGCAAAATTGAAGGAACGCTGCCGGCAGGGCGCGGCCATCCTTTTCATGTCATCCGACCTGGATGAGATTCTGCAATACAGTGACCGCATTCTGGTTTTCTTTAATGGAAAAGTATCCCAGCCGCTGGAAGTCGAAACGACGAGCGTGGAGAAATTGGGCGAGATGATCGGGGGCAAAGGCTGGCAGGACATTCGGACTGCGTGAAGGCAACCATGATGAAAAACAGTCGCTTGATCAATTTTGGATTTCAAGTTCTGGCGGTCCTCCTGGCGCTGGGCGTCACCACGCTGATCCTGCTGGCCGCAGGCGCACAGCCGTTGGACGCGTATAAAAATATCATTCGAGGATCGGTTGGTTCGTTCGACAAATTTTCGGATGTCCTGGTGGCCTTTATCCCGCTCCTGATTACCGTTGCCGGCCTGCTGATCACTTTTACCGCGGGGCTTTGGAATATCGGCGTGGAAGGGCAGATCATCCTCGGCGCCATTTCCACCACCTGGGTGTTGCGTCTCCTGCAGGACACTTCCACGCCGCCCGCGCTGATCATTGCCCTCAGCCTGCTGGCTGGGATGGCAGGAGGCGCATTGTGGGCTTCACTGGCTGGCGCGCTCAAAACCTTTGGCGGCGTGAACGAAATCTTTGGGGGTCTCGGCCTGAACTTTGTTGCCACCGCCATCACGATCTGGTTGATCTTCGGCCCGTGGAAGCGTCCGGGCGTCGCATCCATTGGCGGGACCGAGTCATTCGACTCACCGCTTTGGTTGCCAACCTTACCTGAATCACGGTTGAGTTTGTGGGCGTTGGGACTGGCGATCCTGGCTATTATCGTTATCTACTTTCTTTTGCAGGGGACATACTTTGGTCTGCGCTTGAAAGCGGTCGGCAAGAACAGCAAGGCGGCTTATTTGCTGGGAGTTCCCACCTGGCAATACAGCATGATGGCTTTCATGATTTGCGGCGCATTTGCAGGATTGGCGGGCGCGATCCAGGTGACTGCTGTTTATCACCGTTTGATCGGGTCCATTTCCTCCGGCTATGGCTTCCTCGGTCTGCTGGTTGCGATGCTGGTGAATTATCAGGCCATCTGGGCCGTGCCGGTGGCGCTTTTCTTTGGCGCACTGAACATTGGAGGGATTCAATTGCCCATCATTCTAAAACTTGACTCATCCATCACCGGGATTCTGCAAGGAACCCTGGTGCTGTTTGTGTTGATGGTTGAGGGGGCCAGGCAGCGCTTCATGAAGCGTGTGGGAGACAGGCAATGACCACAGAAATGATTCTCATTGGGTTTGCGGGAGTTCTGGCCGCCGCCGCGCCGGTTCTGTTTGCCGTCATCGGCGAAACCATTTCCGAGCGTGCGGGCGTGATCAATTTGTCCATGAACGGCACGATCCTGCTCTCGGCCATGGCGAGCTTCGGAGTTGCCGTCACGACCGATAATCTGTTGCTGGGGTTCCTAATGGGCAGTCTGGTGGGCGCACTTGTGGCTTTGGTGATCGCTTTTTGCAATATCACCTTGAAACAATCACAGGTGGCGGTCGGGTTTGTGCTGGCCCTGATCTGCCGCGACTTGTCTGATTTTCTGGGCAATCCCTTTGTTGCCTTGCCGGGGCCGCGCCTGCCCTTCGCTCCCATTGCCGGACTCAGCGATATTCCCGTGCTTGGCGTTTTGTTCTTTCGCCAGGATCTGATGACTTATATGAGTTATCTTCTGGTGTTCCTGGCATGGGTGTTCATTTATAAAACCCGCCCCGGCCTGATGTTGCAGGGCATCGGCGAGAAGCCCGCCGCCGCCTTTGTGCGCGGCGCAAATGTGAACAGGTTGCGCTATTTCTACACGGTGTTGGGAGGCGCGATCATCGGGCTGGCCGGACCGACTTATTCGCTGTCAGTCAAAGCAGGCTGGAAGGGCACGCTTTCCGGCCTGGACGGCATCGGCTGGATCGCGCTGGCGATCACTATTTTCGGCGGCTGGAATCCCCTGCGCGCCGCGTTTGGCGCGTATCTCTTCGCCTTTCTGCAATGGCTGGGACTGGTGGTGCAACCCAGTTTCCCGGGCATCCCCTCGCAGGTGCTGCAAGTGGCGCCCTTCCCGCTGATGATCCTGACCCTGCTCCTGGTCAACATCGGTAACGCAGAATGGGTGGGGCGGACGCTGGCCGCGTTGCCCGAACCGACCCGGCGTTTCCTTGCCAAACTCCTGCGCGCCATGCGAGCCTCGCCGCCTGCCGCGCTGGGTGTGCCGTTTGAGTCCGAATGAAATGATCCCCGCGTGGAAGTGAGAACGTTGAGCGATTTTATGATGAGGCCATTCCGTCCCGGGCCAACAAGACTACGCATCAAACCCTACAACAGCGGTTGACCATGAAAAAAGTTTTTCAAAGTGAATGGATGTCCCGACTCGTTGACGCGCTCCTGCCGGTCTTCGCGACGCTGGCAGCGTTGCTTATCGGCGCGGTGATGCTCCTGTTTCTCCAGGTCAATCCCATCCAGGCTTACGCTGCGCTGTGGAACGGGGCGTTCGGCAGTGTCAATGCCTTTGCGGAAACGCTGGTCAAGGCTACACCGTTGCTATTGGTCGCGTTAGGCATCTGCATCTCCTTCCGTGGGGATGTGATCAACATCGGCGGGGAGGGGCAGATGATCGTTGGCGCGATCCTGGCAACCTGGGTCGGCCTCACCTTCACCGAGTCGCCGGGCTGGCTGGTCATCACCCTTGCCATGCTGGGGGGATTTTTGGGCGGCGCGATTTGGGGCGGGATTCCCGGCTTGCTCAAAGCCTATTTCAATGTGAACGAGATCCTGAGCACCGTGATGATGAATGCCATCGCCGTGCAGTTGATGAACTTCCTCCTGCGCGGCCCGATGATTGATCCCTCGCAGGCGCAGCTGGCCTCGAAGATCCCGCAGACCGCGCGCCTGCTGGATATCTTTCACCTGCCGCGCCTGGTTCCCACTCGCCTGCATCTCGGCGCGTTGATCGCAGTCGTGTTGGCGGTTCTTGTCTACATTCTGCTTTGGCGCACAGTGCTTGGCTACCGCATTCGCGCCGTGGGACAAAATCCGCACGCCTCGCGCTACGCGGGCATCAAAGTTCCGCGTTACGTGGTGCTGGCGCTTTTGTTCAGCGGCGCGTTTGCGGGGCTGGCGGGAGCGGTGCAGGTTTACGGCGTCAACTATCGCATGATCACAGACGGGTCCGCTTCGGGGTTCACAGGCTCTGCGGGCTTCAATGGCATCGTCGCGGCCCTCTTCGGGCAACTGCATCCGATCTGGTCGATTCCCGCGTCCATTCTCTTTGGCGCTCTGCTTGTGGGAGCAAACTCGATGCAAAGGGCGGTACAAGTCCCCTCGGCGTTGATCACTGCCTTAAATGGACTGGTGGTGGTCTTCGTCGTCAGCAGTGAGATTTGGCGCCGCCGCAGGCAGAGACGCCGGTTGGCCGCGGTCGGGGAGGGGGAAGCCTCCTCGAGGCCGCGCCCGCCCCAGGTCACGGCAGAGGAGGCGAAGCGATGATCGCCGACCTCTTCACCACCACCGTCCTGATCGGCATCCTGGCCTCCGGCATCCGCCTCGCGACTCCCTATCTGTATGCCGCCATCGGCGAGACGTTCGGCCAGAAGAGTGGCGTGCTCAATCTGGGCGTGGAAGGGCAGATGTTGCTCGGCTGTTTTGCGGCGTTCTATGTGGCGTTGACCAGCGGGAATTTGTGGCTCGGCGTTTTGGCCGCCATGATCGTCGGCGCGCTGATGGGGCTGGCGATGGCTTTCGTGACGGTGAACCTGCGCGCCCAGCAGGGCATCAGCGGCATCGGTTTCTATCTCTTCGGCCTCGGCATGAGCGACCTGCTGTTCCAGAAATTAATGGGAACCGTGGAGACTGTGAAAGGTTTTCCAAAAATTTATATCCCCGGCCTAAGCGACATTCCCGGCCTCGGCGAGATTTTTTTCAGCCAGAATATCCTGGTGTATGGGGCGTACCTGCTCGTGCCGCTGGCCTGGTTTGTTTTGAACAAGACCACACTTGGGTTGAAGATCCGCTCGGTGGGTGAAAATCCCGACGCGGCCGATTCGCTGGGCGTGAGCGTGGCGCGCATCCGCTACTTTACCATCATCCTGGGCGGGACGCTCTCCGGGCTGGCGGGCGCGTCGCTGTCCATTGCCCTGCTGAACGTCTTCCAGCAGAATATGACCAGCGGGCTGGGATTCATCGCCGTGGCGCTGGTATACTTTGGCGCGTGGAAGCCAGCGGGGGTGTTGGGCGGCGCGTTGCTGTTCAGCATGGTCAACTCCCTGCAATTGTGGATCCAGGTTTTGGGCATTCCGATCCCCTCGGATATCGCGGTGATGATGCCCTACGTTCTGACCATCCTGGTTTTGGTCGCGACCGTCTCCAGGGTTCGGGCGCCCTCTGCCCTGACCAAACCCTTTGAACGGGAAGATTGAATGTGACAAGGAGGTACGCGCAAAAAGATTAATTTCCGAGGTTGACCGTTTTACGATTGACTATCCAACACTATTCAAACAGGAGAAGAAGATGAAAAAGTTCGCTTGGTTGTTTACCATCGTTTTAACCCTTTCGCTCGTTCTGGGCGCTTGCGCCCCCAAGACGGCCGCGCCCACCACGGCCCCGGCGCAATCCACTACCGCCCCGGCCCAGCCTACCACGGCTCCCGCCACCGAACCGCCCGCCAAGAAGTTCCGCGTGGCGGTGGTCATGCCCAGCGCCATCAATGACCTGGCCTTCAGCCAGAGCATGTACGATGCGCTGGTTCGCATCCAGACGGAGATGGGCGGGCCCGATAAATTCGAGATCGTCTATTCCGAGAATATGTTCGTAGTGGATGATGCCGCCGCGGCCATCCGTGACTATGCAACCCAAGGCTTTGACCTGGTGATTGCGCACGGCTCGCAGTACGGCTCCTCCCTGCAGGAGATCGCCCCGGACTTCCCCGCCACCAGTTTTGCCTGGGGCACCACCGTGGACACCTTCGGCCAGCCCAATATCTTCGCTTATGAAGCGGCTTCCCAGGAAGGCGGCTATGTCAACGGCGTGTTGGCAGCCACTCTCTCCCAGACCGGTACGATGGGCGTGATCGGCCCGATCGAGACCGGCGACGCGAAGCTGTACGTGGACGGCTTCAAAGCCGGTGTCGCGGCGACCAACCCCAACGTCACCGTGAACGTGAACTACATCGGTTCGTTCTCGGACGTTGCGCTGGCCTCCGAGGCCGCCACCACTCACATCGCCGCGGGCGCGGACGTCCTGACCGGCACCGCACAGATGGTTGTGGGCGCGATCGGCAAGGCCAAGGAAGCCAATGTTCTTTGGTTCGGCACACAATCCAACCAGTCCTCCCTGGCGCCCACCATCGTGGTTGCCAGCCAGGTTTACCACTGGGAAGTGATTCTCAAAGAGATGATTGCCTTGATTCAGGGCGGTACGCTCGGCGGACGGTCCTTCGCGGCCAACCTCAAGAACGGCGGCGAAGTGATCGAGTTCAACCCTGCTTACGCGCTTTCCGCGGATGCCAAGGCGCTGGCTGACAGCGCCATTCAAGGGATCATTGACGGCAGCATCACCATCACCCTGCCGTAAGTTTGAAACAGAATGTGTAGGACAAGTCTTAGACTTGTCCTACACCCTTTTCAGGATGGCGCTCATGACCGAATCAAATCTACTCCCCTCGGGTAAGCCCCGCATTGACAGCCTCGAGATGCGCGGCATCACCAAGCGCTTTCCCGGCGTGCTTGCCAGCGACCATGTTGACTTCGATGTGCGCTCCGGCGAAGTCCATGCCCTGCTGGGCGAGAACGGCGCGGGCAAGAGCACGTTGATGAAAATTTTGTACGGCCTGTATCGTCCCGACGAAGGCGAAATCCTGTTGAACGGCAGGCCGGTCGCCATTTCATCGCCTAACGACTCCATCAACCTGGGCATCGGCATGATCCACCAGCACTTCATGCTCGTGCCGACGCTGACCGTGGCTGAAAACGTCGCGCTCGGCCTGCCATCTTCGCGCGGCCTGCTGACCGATCTTGACCGCGTCTCGAAGCGCACCCTCGAATTGGCCGCCATCTACGGCTTGAAAATTGATCCATCTGTCTACGTCTGGCAGCTTTCGGTGGGCCAGCAACAACGCGTGGAAATCATCAAAGCTCTATATCGCGGCGCGGCCCTGCTCATCCTCGACGAGCCTACCGCCGTGCTCACCCCGCAGGAAGTGGATGAATTATTTGTCATTATGAATCAAATGGTGGAGGACGGCCACGCGCTGGTTTTCATCTCCCACAAATTGCACGAAGTGGTGGAGATCAGCCAGCGCGTCACCGTCCTGCGCGACGGACGCAAGATCGGCACGCGTCCCACCTCCGAGACGACCAAGCAGGACCTCGCCAACTGGATGGTAGGACGCGAAATCGGATTCGCCCCCGACCGCGGCAAAGCGGACCTCGGGGAGGTTCGCCTGCAATTGGAGTCAATCTCCTGCGGGAGCGACCGCGGTACGCCCGGCCTGCGCGGTGTCAGCCTGGAGGTGCGCGCAGGCGAGATTCTCAGCATCGCGGGCGTTTCGGGCAATGGTCAACGCGAACTGGCGGAATCCGTCACTGGTCTGCGAAAGATCGTCTCAGGCCGCGTCCGCCTCGAAGGACAGGATGTCACGAACTTCGCGCCCGGTGCGCTCACCGAGCGCATGCTGTCCTACATCCCCGAAGAACGCATGCGCGACGGCATGATTCGGGAATTCACCATCGCAGAAAATATGATCCTGCGCGAGCATCACAAGCAACCCTATTCCCGGAACGGTTTCCTGAACTTGCGCGGCATCGCCAGCCATGCCGACCAGTTGATCGCACAATTTCACGTTAAAACCCCGTCCCGCGATACCCACGCCAAAAATCTTTCCGGCGGTAACATCCAAAAAGTGGTGCTGGCGCGTGAGATCTCACGCAACCCGCGCACCATCCTTGCCGCGCAGCCCACGCGCGGCCTCGACATCGGCGCGACCGAATACGTCCGTGAGCAATTGCTCGAACAGCGAAAAAAAGGCGCGGCCATCCTGCTCATCTCGGAGGACCTCGACGAAATCCTGGCTCTCTCCGACCGCATCGCAGTCATCTACGAAGGCCAGATCATGGACATCGTCTCTCGTGAATCCGCCACCCCGCAAAGACTTGGCTTGTTGATGGCAGGCGTCCATCCCGACGAAAGCGCGCCTGTTGTAGAATAATTTCGTCTCGTCGTTACGAGGCGGTATTTTTCCGCCGAAGCAATCTCCTGATTGTGCGAGAGATTGCTTCGCTCCGCTCGCAATGACGGGCTAATATCCATCGGTTCGGTGGTCGCTGTGTGGTTTCGGTACGAGCGGAAAATCATCGCTCTACTCAACCACCGACAGCGGCGTTGGGCGAATGCCCATCGAAAAGTGCCGCCGTCTAGAAAAAGGACACCACATGAACCTTTGGCAGGAATACAAACGACCGACCTCAGTCGCGGAGGCCATTCACGACCTCACCTCCGCTTCCGGTCCCGCGCTTCCCATCGCGGGTGGAACGGATCTTTTGCTCGACTTGAAACAGGGCCGCCACGCCCCCGTCCATACGTTAATTGACTTGACCTTCATTCCGGAGATGACCGCGCTCGAACTGAGAGGGGACGAACTCTACGTCGGCGCCGCCGTCCCGGTGGATCGCGTCGCGCGTGACCCGTTGGTGGGCGCGCGCGCCCGGGCTTTGGTCGAAGCCTGCAACCTGATCGCAGGCCCGCAGGTCCGC
>Ga0210022_1002787_pt1 | contig 10716 bp, 11 predicted proteins | sample CryGeymeta201520_FD_183984 | JGI IMG/M metagenome (GOLD analysis project Ga0210022, IMG submission 183984) | Groundwater microbial communities from Crystal Geyser aquifers in Utah, USA - Crystal Geyser metaG 2015-20 (SPAdes) (version 2) | ecosystem: Environmental > Aquatic > Deep subsurface >... | reverse complement strand
AACCTTCAAACCACCCTCAATCATCCCGAAAACTCTACCCGTTCCAATTTTGAATGGGCAGAAGACACCCTGCTTAAAGCTGACGGATCAGACAGCGGGAATTGCTTGTGTATCGGGGCTTCTGACCTTGGTGGTGCTGGGTATGTCGGCGATGGTCGTCGCGGGCGTCCTTGGCGTGGTAGGGTTTTCCGCCTCGCGGTCATGCATGAAAAATCCTAACCACTAAGCTCTAAACCCTATAGCTAAAACCTAAACCCTGAAAAATTTGGGTAGAAATTGGGCTAATGAAGTCTGCTTTGTCATCCAAAGTGAGATTCGCCCATGTAATGAAAAGCGCTTTTCATTATTGATTGCATGACGTTGGTAATATAGCTTTTTGTCAGCTTGGCGCCACTAGGGCACAGGCGCGTGTACGAACAAATTACCATTTACTTGAGGCGGGAATTGCTTGAATATCGGGGATTCTGACAATGGTGGTGCTGGGTATGTCGACAATGATCATCGCGAGAATCATTGGAATGATAGGGTTTTCCGCCTCGCGGTCATGCTACTTTTTATCGTCGTAGTGTTTTTCTCCACCCACTGATCATTTTTACGATTTCAATGAGCTGGTTTGACCAAGTAAAATACTTGTTTTCTTTGATCGATTTTTTCTCCACACAAATCCGTATCAGCATTTTCAGCAGGCTAGACTGCACTCCGGCTTCAAAAAGGGCTTTTTCTTTAAATACTGGCTCCGATAGTTCTGCGCGAATAATTTGCTCTATTAGAGCTAGGCAAGAGGATTCTATTTTAATGCCTAAACTATACCGGGAAATTTTAGGAAACTTTGGCACAATAGTAGATAACTCGTTATATAGCAGATAAGTTTTTTGAAAAAGTATGGTATTCATAATGAAAAAATTTATTGAAAATTTTGAAAATATTTTTAGCCAAGCAAATTTATGGAAAGCTTGGGTTGATTACCGCAAAGGCAAGCGAAACCGTCAGTCGGTAGCCGAATACGAATATCGCTTGGAGGAAAACCTAACCGAGCTTTACCGCCGGTTGAAAAATATACACACGAGTCATCGCCATATAGGAAATTTATTGTTTTCGATCCGAAAAAAAGAGTTATTTCAGCGCCGGGTATGGCAGATCATATTGTCCACCGAGCGCTGTATAACGCCCTTTATCCTTTTTATGATCGTTTGTTTATGGCTTGTTCTTTTTCCTGTCGGGAAGGTAAAGGGCTGAGTAAAGCGTTGGGGTTGACGCAGTCCTACCTTAAAAGCGTTAGCCAAAATTATCATTGCAAAATATGGGTTTTACATTTTGATATTAAAAAATGCTTTGATTCGATTGATCATTTAATTTTAAAGCAATTTTTACGCCAAAGAATACATTGTCAAAAAACGATTCAGATATTAGAAAAAATAATTTATGGCTACCACACTGCGGAAAGCAAGGGGATACCGCTAGGGAGCTTGACCAGTCAGCTATTTATCAACATCTATTTGGACCCACTAGACAGATTTGTTAAAGAGAAGTTAAAAATTAAACATTATCTAAGATACGCGGACGACTCTTTTATTTTCTCTCGCGATAGAAAAGAGTGCCAAAAGTGGCTAGTGCAAATTGGTGATTTTTTGAAAATTAATTTAAAGCTGTCAATTCCGCCAGATCATTATAGTATTTGCAATCTAAATAGTGGGGTGAAAATTTTGGGCTGGAAATTTGTGAATAATTATTCTAAGATAAAAGCAGAAAGCGTCAGCCAGATGAAAAGCAAATTTGCTCAACGGGTGGTTGAGTATAAAAAAGACAGTATCAGCGCTAGCAAACTAAATGCATCGTGGCAATCGTATCGAGGGATTTTAGTTAGAGGTAAAAATTTAAGCACAATCAATCAATTTTTAGCGCAAATATTATGAACGAAACAGAAAATAGTTTAGGTGCATTTCAGCCAGAAATTAGCGCGCCAGAGAAAAAAGCGCGATTAGAGAGATTAAAGGCGCTAGCCAACACTATTGGCGAAGACGCGGGAGTAGCGGTGAAAATCGGAGACAAACCCGGCTGGCGCTATGTTTTCAAGCCAGTGAATACGATCGAAGTCGACCCTAGCGATATCGAGACAAAGGGTTTTGAGTATTGCGCCGGTTTAATCTCGCACGAGGCAGGGCATCGTAAAATCGATCAGGTGGATTTCATTCCTAAAAAGATTTGGCAAGAGACTGGTTTTTCGTTTTTGATGAACGCGATATTAGATCCCAGAGACAATAACTGGGTTAGTAGTAAATATGAAGGAGCTGGCAAATGGCTTCAGGCGGTTTATGACGAGGACATTCCCACCGAAGACAATATCGTCGGCAAAGCCAGAGAGAAATTAGGGTATACGCCCAAACACATTCAGTTTGGCTTGGAGGTGATTAAGTATTGGCACACAGGGGAGTTTTCTGCTGATTTGCCACCAGCGGTACGCGATGCGCTAGAAAAAACCATCCGCTTTGCGGAAAACGCTTATCATCATTTTCCTTCCACATCGCCCAGCGAAGCAGAAATCCAAACCAAAGCGCAAGAGGTTTATAGAATTATTTATGCCAAAATTTATCCTGAATACAAGAAATTGGTTGACGAGGCGTTAGAAGACGAAGCGATGAAACAATTGATGCAAGAAATGGCGGAAAAAGGCGAGCTTGATTTGCCAGACGAAGCGTTTCCCGAGCCCAAATCAACGACTGAGCCCGGAGCGGAAGCTGAGCCCGAGGGTGAAACTGACGAGCCAAAGCCACTTCCGCCCAGCAAACTTCCGCCAGAATTACGAGACAAGATTATCAAAGAAATGGAGGATAAATTAGCTGAAATGGGCGAGGAAGAACGGAGCCAATTAATTGCCGAAGCTGAGCAAAAAGCTCAGGATGGAATAGATGGCTTAGAAGCAGATTTAAACCAAGAAATAAAAGGCAAATTGGCTGATCAGCCCGAAACCAAAAGCGAAGAGAAAAAAAGAATGGAGGAGGAAGATAATGATCGCCAAGCCGAAGAGAAAAGGCGACAAGAAATCAACGATAAATTGCAAGAGTTCGAAAAAAAAGATAATGTCACTAAAAACGAGTATCAGCGCGCGATGAATGAGGTGGCACAATATATTGGGAAAATAACTGACGATATTTTAGACGCGCTAACTGCCAAAAGGTTTCCTCGTTTTAGGCGCGCGTTTCCCGGGCAGAAAGTTCGCTTAAAAGGCGCGATGAAATATGAAGGGCAAAAAGATTATCGCGAGCTCTTTGACACCCGCTTGTCAGATGAGCGGAAAAATTATCATTTTTTAGTTTTAGTGGATTTGTCTAGCTCGATGCTCGGCGAGAAAATTGACGAAACATTCAAAGGAGTTGTTCTTTTGGGCGAAGCTTTGTCGCGCGTTGGCGAAATATCCGGGTCAGCCAAAGTAGCGATTTTTGGCTTTCAGGATACGCTCATCCCTTACAAGGAATTTGACGAAACAATGGATGATAAAATTAGGCAATCAATCAGCGCAATGAAAAAAGAAGTTTTTGACCAAGGCAGGAATAATCGATCTAGGTATAATAATGATGGTTATTGTTTATCTAACGCCTCGCATATTTTAGAAGAAGCAAGCGGAGGTGGTCAGCAAATAATTATTTGGTTGTCTGACGGACAGCCAGAAGGCGACGGCATCCATCGAGTAGAAAAATACGCTGGTTTATCTCAATTTGAAGAAGCGCAGAAAGTGGTGGCAGATATTTCAAAAGACGGCAAACAACAGGTTTTGCATGTTGGGCTTGGCGCTGGCACTGAGCATGTGGCTAAAATTAGCCCTGATACATTGAGCGGGGTGGGGAATATTCCCAATGTAAAACTTAGCGAACTGGTTGAAGTGCTAGGCGAGAATTTGAAAAAAATACTTAATTAAGCTAATATAAATATATGGACGCGCAAACAAAGGGAAAAATAATCAGATTTTATCAAGTGATGGAGAAAATGCAGACCGTGAAAAATTTTCGTATCGGGATGATTATTACTAGCCCTGAAAACGAAACTCTTTCTGATATAGCTAGTTTAGCGCCCAACTCCAACCGAGTGACGAGTGTGGCGCTCGACCAAGATTCAAACGGGGAAAATATTATTGTCAACGAATTGGCGGCTGGGCTCGAGGATGGACGGATTATTTTGCTTCAGATATCTGGCTATCTAGATCCCAAAATATACAATCAGCTTTATTTGCTTGCTAATTCTGGGAGAATGGAATATGTATTTTTAGACCAAGAAAGAGTTTTTATTTATTCGAAGCTTGGCGCTCAAATTATACTACTTTCCAGCCAAGAGAATTTAGACAAGCTAAATTATACTAATATATTGAATTTGGTTTCACTCGTCAAAAGATTATAACTATGCCAAAATTATTATCATCTATTTTGGGTCGCTTTAAAAAAGGTGCTGAGTCAGAGGAGCCAGTTGACGACGGTATTTTGAAGAAAAAAAAGGAAATTTTAAACCAGGAAGATGATAAGCGACTATTAACTATTTTATCACAGGCGCGGGATAAAGAGAAAGCTGGACAATTTCAAGAAGCGCGCGATCTTTACGCTGGTTACCTAGCTGAATATCATCGCCTCTCCTCCCCCGAACTTCCCCCCGACTTATCCTCTGTTTTCACTGCTTTTCAAGCCAAGCTCGACGCGCGCGCCAAAGAAATGGCTGTCCCAGCTATTAGGCTAGAAGCGCCCAAAGTATCAGAATTTTTAGCCAAAGAATACATCAAAGTCCAAGAAGCAATGGCTAAGGTTTTTGGCGCAGGAAATCTAGAGTCAGTCTTCCTTCCTTCCCCAGACGACCTAACCCCAACAACATTTGGCACCCTTTATCCCAAAGCTCAAAGACCAGAGGATACTGCCAAAGGATTAACTCTTTTTCAGTCAGATTGGTTTGAGCAATCAGCCAAGGACACGACAGGCGCAGACGAAACATGGTTTGAAGCTTACCAAAGAGCAATGATTGCCACTACCCAAAAACATCAAGGTAAACCTCTTTGGGTTGAATCAAGAAACACTTCTGATTCCGTCTCTGACCCCATGCTCCCCTTGATCAAAGAAGTATTTGGAGTCGATAGAGAAAATCGCGCCAATCTATCTTGGGATGACATCACTACCCAGCTCATCCCGCTAGCAGAAGCTAAACTCCGTCAATCTCTTGTCTCCTCTGGCATTTCGGAGACAGAAGCTAGCAAGTTTCGTGTCACTCTCTGCCCAGTCCTAGCTTTCAACCTTCAAACCACCCTCAATCATCCCGAAAACTCTACCCGTTCCAATTTTGAATGGGCAGAAGACACCCTGCTTAAAGCTGACGGATCAGACAGCGGGCGTTGCTTGCTTATCGTGGGTTCTGGCCGTGGTGGTGTTGCGTCTGCCGACCTTGCTCATCGCGGGCGTCCTTGGGTTGGTACGGTTTTCCGCCTCGCGGTCATGCATGAAAAATCCTAACCACTAAGCTCTAAACCCTATAGCTAAAACCTAAACCCTGAATCCTGAAAAAAGGTGAATAAATTTAAATTAAAACTAGAAGGAGGTGATATCAAGTGAAAAAGGGAACTTTGTCGACTATTGCGGTTGTGCTGGTGATTGTTGGTGGATTAAACTGGGGACTAGTTGGACTGCTGGAATGGAATCTGGTGGAAGCTATTTTTGGTATCAGCACAGTTATTACTAAAATCATCTACGATTTAGTTGGTTTATCAGCCATTTATATGGTCTATACTTCAATGTCAAAAGGCGAGTAACGGTTTTTTGTCGGTCTAAAAATAACCAATTTTTAAGATAATTAAAAACATTATCCGCTAATTTTGAAATATGTTTAAAATCATAACTTATGCAAAACTTCCGCTTATTTCAAGATGACGAATACCCTGTGGCTTGCCACAGGGATGAAGCCATTTCAAATAGCGAAACAAAGAATACCGCGGGGCTTGCCCCGTCGGATTCTTTATTGTTTTCGCTCAAAATTATTTAATTTCGCTACGAAAAATTATTTCGTAATGAGTCTAATGATATTTTGCGTAAGTTGCAAAAATCATATATTTTGATTGCTCTGCGATTGATTTTCTGCTAGAATTAATTTATATGACATACACGAGAAAGGTTGCCTACAATACCCTAGCGCAGATGGTAGGGAGAATAGTTTTAATCGCTACTTCGCTGGTGATTGTGGGAATTTTAACGCGCCATTTGGGAGTGGAAAATTTTGGTCGCTATACCACAGCTTTTGCCTTTGTGGCGTTTTTTGGTATTTTTGGCGACCTTGGTTTTTTTTATATTTTAGTCAAAGAGTTATCGGTGGATGCTAAAAGTTCTCAAAAAATTATCGCCAATGTGATGAGTATTCGAACGATTGGCGCGCTGATCGCTTATGGGGTAGGGATTGCGGTCGCGTTTTTAATTCCCAGTTACGATCATATTACGCGCCTGGCGATTGTCATCGCGACATTGGCGTTCTTTTGGCAAACAATTCAAAATACTTTGACCGTAATTTTTCAGGTTCACTTTCGGATGGATAAAGCGATTGTGTGCGATATTGTCTCTCGTTTTATCACGCTGGGAATAATCGCGTGGCTGGCATCGCGTGGCTATGGGCTTGTTCCGATTATGTCTGCGTATTTGGCAGGAAATTTTGCCAGTTTTGTGTTGGCATATTTTTTAAGTTTAAAATATACTCCCATAAAATTTGGTTTTGATTTTCCATATTGGAAAGAACTAATTGTCAAAACTTTGCCGATGGGCGTGGCGCTGGTTTTGCATTTTGTTTATTTTCGCATTGATACTTTAATGCTGTCGGTGATGAAGGGCGCTGAGCATGTTGGCATATATGGACCAAGCTATAAAATTTTGGAAGTGATGTTTATTTTGCCCGGGATTTTTATTTCATCAGTCCTGCCGATTTATGCCCGTTATTTAGCGAAAAAAGATATTCGCATTCACGACGCAGTGCAAAAGGCGTTTGATTTTTTGGCGATTGTCGGGGTGCCGATTATTGTGGGCGTGTTTTTACTTGCCAGCCCGATTGTGGCGTTTATTGCAGGCGACGAATTTTTAAATACCAGCTTTGTCAATTTATGGGGGCATCCAGCCAACTCAGCCACCAATTTGCAGATACTAATTTTTGCCAGCATTGGCAGTTTTTTCGCGCCGGTTTTTATTCAGCTATTGGTGGCTGGCGGACATCAGAAAAAGTTAATTCTACCAAACATTATTTTTGTGATTTTCAATGTGATATTAAACTTGCTGTTTATCCCGCGCTGGAGTTATGTGGCTACGTCTTTCAACACAGTCGCCACCGAACTGTTAGTTTTGCTGATGATGACTTATCTGTCGTATAAAACTTTTAAAATTTTTCCGCGCCTTACTGCTTTATTGAAAGCGATAGTGTCTAGCTTAGCAATGGGCGGAGTGATTTGGATGTTTCGCGATTTGAATCTATTTATTTTAATTTTGCTTGGAGTATTAGTATATTTTGGGTCAATGCTGATTTTGGGAGGAGTTAATAAAAGCATGCTGAAACAATTTAAAAATTAACGTAGAAAACAAAAATTAATCCTAACTCATTTTTTATGAAAATCGGTATAGATGTTCAAACAACACAGGGACAAAAAACAGGCTTTGGTTTTTATGTGGAAAATTTAGTCAAAGAGCTAAAGCAAATTGATCGCGCCAACAAGTATTATTATTTTACGCCCAAAACCGAAGAGGATTTTTCAATGCCCAAGCGGTTTTTTTGGGATCAAATTTTCGTGCCACTGCGCGCTTACAAAAACAGAGTTGACATTTTTCACCAGCCGTGTTTTTCTTTGCCAATTCTTTTTCGCGGGAAAATAATCGCCACCATTCACGATCTTATTGCGATTAAATTTCCGCATGATATCCCATTTTTTTCTCGCCAGTTTTTTTCTCGGTGGATGCCGTTTAGCTACCGAAAAGCAGATCACATTATTTGCACATCCGAGCACACAAAACAGGATTTAATTGCGATCGCAAAAATTCCATCTAGCAAAATTTCAGTCATTCCGCTGGCTGCCAATGATTATTTCAAGCCAGCGCGTCAAAAAATACTGCCCCCCCAAAAATTCAATATTAAACACCCGTACTTTCTCCATGTTGGCACATTAAATCCAAGAAAGAATTTGATTTTTTTGGTTGAAGTTTTTGCTGAAGTGATTAAAAGATTTCCAAATTATCAATTGGTTTTGATTGGGAAAAAGGGATGGTATTTTGAAACGTTGTTTGCAAAAATCACACAACTTGGCATTACTCAAAAAGTGATTTTTTTAGATTATATTAGCGAGGAAGAAAAGCTTATTCTTTATCAAAATGCTTTCGGTTTTTTATTTCCATCTATTTACGAAGGGTTTGGCTTGCCACCGCTGGAGGCGATGAAGTGTGGCGTGCCGGTGGTGGCGTCCAATGTTTCGTCAATCCCCGAAGTAGTTGGAGATGCCGGCATATTGGTTTCCCTGACCGACAAAAAGGGTTGGGTAAGCGCAGTGCAAAGTTTAATCGAGAAACCGCAATATCGGCAAAATTTGATTATGAAAGGATTTCAGCAAGCGGATAAATTTTCGTGGCGCTTTACCGCTGAAAAAACATTAGAAATTTATGAAAAAGTATATAGGCAGTAAAGCTCCCAAATTAGTCATCGTGTCCGAAGGGATTCGGCGGGATTTGCATCAGCCACTGAGATATTTTCGTAAGATTACAGTTTTTCATTTGTATAAAAAAGCCAGTTATGGCGATATGATGCCAACTGATTTTTATAATCCGCGCGCAGAAAAATTTCAAAGCGCGCTTGAGCTTTATAAAAAAATCAAAGCCATCAAGCCGGATATTTTACAAACTGCCGAGCCATGGGCGAATAAAATTTCTTTTGTTATTACTTTAGTTTGTTATTGGTATTCGCTTTGGCATAGCACTGTGCTGATTTTTCCGGTGTTTGAAAACAGACCATTTGACAAAAAATTTTCTAAAATACAAAATAAAATCATTTGTCAATGGGGGAAAATTTTAGCTTCGCGCTCTCAGTTAATTTTTTATATGAATCAAGGCGCGTATAAAAATCTGCAAAAAATGAAAATTTCTGACGCTAAAACTATGCGGGCGAATTGGGGAACATGGGGGATAGATTTTAATGATTTCAATACTAGGGGTGTTCAAAAAACTTGGGATAAACTATATGAGCCAGTAATTTTTTTTGTGGGAAAAATACGTCGGGCAAAAGGCGTGCCATGGCTTCTTGACGCGTTTGTCAAAGTAAAAAAAGATTTTCCGCAAGCCAAACTAAAATTAGCCGGACCGCTTGACGAAGAAGATTTTTTAAAACAAATCAAGACAATGCGCGGAGCGCAATATATCGGCATTATTAAAAATCAAGAACTTGCCATCCATTTTTAAAAAGCAACCTTAACCGTCTCGCCGTCCATTACCACGCCAAAGTGGGAAGAGCAAGTGGGGATGGTGAATTTGCAATCAATGGCTTGTGGCACGCCAGTGGTATCAACCTATTCAGGCGCTATCCCCGAATACATTTGCGATCGCAACGGATGTCTGCTCGTGGCAGAAAAAAATTCAGACGAAATTTATCGGGCAATAAAAAAAATGATCGGCGACAGAGTTTTTTATGCCAGACAGGTTGAGAAAGCCAAGCAGTGGGTCAAGCGCTACGAAGTGCAAGAAAATATTATCGGGATTGAAAAGATACTTATAAAATTGATATATGAAACCCAAAGCTAAAAAACAACTCGGTCAGCATTGGCTGAAAGACGAAGCAGTTTTGCAAAAAATCGTCCAAAGCGCCCAGGTTAAGCCAGATGATTTAGTGGTTGAAATCGGTCCGGGCACTGGCAATCTAACATTTTTTTTAGGGCAAACCGGAGCCCAGATACTTGCGATTGAAAAAGATTTTAGTTTAATTGAGCGACTGAATAATCGTCTCAAGCGATTTAAAAATATCAAAATTATCCAAGCCGACGCGCGGTTTTTTGATTACGATTTTACCGCGCTCAAAAAAGCCACTGATTGGAAACTGGTTGCTAATCTGCCTTACAATATTACTACGTTTTTTTTGCGTCAAATTTTAACTCTTGAAAACCCGCCCAGCAAAATGATTTTAATGATGCAAAAAGAAGTGGCTCAAAAAATAGTTGCGCCAGCTGGCGATAGTCGTCGGTCAGTATTTACTTTGTTTTGCCTGTTGGCTGGAAAAAGCAGAATTTTGTTTTTTGTGGGCAAAGAGCTGTTTTCGCCAGCGCCCAAAGTTGATAGCGCAGTTATCGAAATTATTCCCCAAAAATGGTCCATCAAAAAGCAGACGATGCTTAAATTCATCAAGCTCGGATTTTCCGCCAAAAGAAGGAAGCTTGCCAACAATCTGTTAGGCGCCCTTCATTTTCCCAAAGATTATGTTTATAATGTTTTAAAGGTAGCGGGGGTTGATGAAGATAGCCGTGCCGAAGATTTAAAATTAAAGGATTGGGAGAAACTTTATGAAAAGTTCCAGCGAAAAAATGGCTGAACCATTGATTGCCAAAGAAGCGCAAAAAGGCATTAGGGCGATTGAAAAAGAAGAAAAATTAGTTACCAAGAAATTGCAAAAAGAAAGTAAAATCGTCACGGATCGTTTTCATTTATCAGGCGCTTATAAAACTAGACGGAAGTTGAGCGATTTTTTCCGTTT
>Ga0210022_1002781_pt1 | contig 10724 bp, 7 predicted proteins | sample CryGeymeta201520_FD_183984 | JGI IMG/M metagenome (GOLD analysis project Ga0210022, IMG submission 183984) | Groundwater microbial communities from Crystal Geyser aquifers in Utah, USA - Crystal Geyser metaG 2015-20 (SPAdes) (version 2) | ecosystem: Environmental > Aquatic > Deep subsurface >... | reverse complement strand
TGGCCTCCGGGCAGCGCTACCAGGAAGCCTATCAACGCCTGGCCGGTGAGTTCATCGCCGACCGTTACGCCAACCAGACCTGTCACCTGCGCGGCGAGCCGGCCGTCTCGCCCCGGCGGGCCGGGTCTCGCGGCCCGAACGGGGTGCGGGACAGTGCATCCCAGGCGTTGGCAACCTCGGGGCAGACGCTGGCGGATGTGATCACGCCCAACGAGGTGGAGGCGGTGCGCCGGAAGGTGCATCAACTGCTGGCGGATTTGAAGGATCAGGGTCAGCGCATCCACCTCAGCCTGAGCGGCGGGCGGCGCGTCATGGCGTTGATCGCTCTCTCGGCGGCGATGCAGTATCTTACGCCCATGGATCGTGTCTGGCACATTTATACCCCACCCGACCTGACCGAGCAAGCGCGGGGAGGGGCGATCATGCACGCCCGGCCCGATGCCGGAATTCGCCTCGTACCTGTTCCATTTGTACCCTGGGCGGCTTACTTCCCCGGCCTGGCGCCCCTCCTTTCCAGTTCGCCGCAGGAGATGCGCGAAGCCGCGCTGACCTGGCTGAGCGATGCCGAACGGGAGCGCTGTCGGCAAGTCTGGGATTCGCTGACGCCGCGCCAGCGGGACGCGCTGCGCGCTTTCGCCAACGGGATGGGCCGTCAGCAGGCCGCCGCCTGCCTGAAGGTGACGGTCTACACGGTGGACGATCACCGCGATGTGATTCTGCGGCGCTGCCGGGAGGTCTGGGGCGAGGAACATGATGGCGATTTCGACCTATACTTCTTGAGAGGCCGCTTCTGGCCGTTCTTGCGAGGGCTGGAGGAAGTGTAGTTGAGTGGTTGGGTAGTTTGAGAGTTTTGTAGTTTGAAAGTCGAATAGTCTGATAGTCGGATGGTCTGAGAAGGCACATCCGGGAAGTGAAGGAAGTGTAGCGTGAAAGGCGGAGGTTGTCATCCCGAAACGTGGGGAGGAAATTCCCTGCGGGCAGGGGTGAGAAATGAGACCGGTTGGGTTATGATGCTAGCTTGGAGTGATTGGTAAAGATGACAGATACTACTATTCCTGAAGTGTACAAGAGCGACCACCTGTTCTTGCTGGTAGGGATGAATCCGCTGCCGAATTATGTAGCAGTTCAACTAATGGCGGCGGACGGTGCTACTCTCTATCTGCTCCACAGTAAAACCACCTTTGACATTGCCCAGCGGTTAAAAGCCAGTATTGAAGCTGCACGGTCATCTTTTCAGGTAATTCCCCGCGAGATTAACGAAACTGATGGCCAGCAGATAGAACGACAGGTGCGAGCAATTCTGAATGGAGTTTCTCCAAAGCCAGCCCCCTACAGCGTCGGTCTGAATTACACCGGGGGTACCAAGCCAATGGCAGTACATTCCTACCGGGTTATCAAGCAGGCATTTCCCCTGGGCATTTTCAGTTACCTCGATGCGGGATCGCTGCGTATGTTCATCGCCAAAGGGGACGAACCAACACAATCACCTATTGTCGGCGCAGAGGTGACGTTGGGGTTGGAAGAACTAATGAAATTGCATGGATACAAACTGGCAAAGCCTCCCGCAAAGGCAGGGCGAAATGCTGATCTCAGCCACATGATTGCCTTAGTTCACAGCACACCGGATAGTTTCAAGCAATGGCGAAATTGGATTATGCTCCCTGATAGTACCTCTAAACTCTCCTCGTTGTTAGAGTATCCCGCGCTGGCTTCTGTCTGGCAGTTTTTTCAAAGTATTTGTGGAGGCAGTGAACCCACAGAATCAAAAGTTGCACAGGCATTGGGTGCCAGTGATTTTAAAGGTCTTTCGAAATATTTCATTGCAGAATGGCTAGAAGAATATGCACTGGAAGGAATTGGGCTATTTGCCGAAGAGATAGGCATCAATCATTATGGGATGAATCTACTTCTACGACAGGGAAGCTCTCATGATTTTGAACTTGATGTTGCAGCAATGTATGGCTATCAACTTTTTGCGATTTCATGTACTGCTACTGAAGAAGTTGACAAGAGGGAAGAAGCAACAAAGCCGGGGAGAGCAAAAGAACATCTCATGGAAGCCTTTGTCCGCGCCCGGCAACTTGGAGGAGATGAGGCTCGTTATGGCGTAGTTTCCTGCGTGCAGAACCCAGCTGCATTGCAGCGGGAGATCGAGCAGCAATGGGACGCTGAAGGTAAGGTCTGGGTTTTTGGTATGTATGATCTACCCTATTTAGCCGAGCGGTTAAAACTTTGGTTTACCACCGCCAATAAGGAGCGAAGATGAGCAAAAACACTTTGATTTTAATCGAGGCTACCGGGATTCAAGAGTACATCTTCGGCAGCAACCAGTTGGCGCAAAATATTGGCGCCTCAGAACTGGTCACCCAGGCCACCACCGATTGGGTGGTAGCAAAATTGGAAGAACTTCACATAAAGCACAATGCCATCAAGAACTCCAAAAAGGAGTGGGAGCCGAATAATCAAAGCATTTACGCCGATGGTCTTCAAGCCGAAATCGTCTACATGGGCGGTGGCAACGCCATGCTCCTGTTTATTGATGATGGTCAGGCAGAGGAATTTGCCCGCCGCCTGACCCGCCACGCACTGGAACAAGCCCCTGGCTTGGAACTGGTGCTCATGCGCGAACCATTTGACCCTAGGAACGACGTGCTGTCCAACAAGCACCAAGGTTTACGGGAGAAACTGGCGAAGCGTAAACTGAACCGGACGCATTCGTCTCCCCTCCTGGGGCTTGGAATCACTGCTGCCTGTGTATACACCGGCTTACCAGCCATCGGGATGAGCGATGATGACACGGTCGTAGGGAAGGCAGCAGCTGAAAAAGTACGCCAAACTGGTGAGGAGCCGGTCTCTATTTCTATGGAAGTGGCTGCTAAACTGGGGGCAGAAGATATTGGCAAAGATCGCTTGAAACGCTCCCTTCCCCAAGTGGAGAAAGCCGGCTACGAATTTGTCTACGATTTCGATGATTTCGGTGAAAAAGGCGAATCTAGTTACCTGGCCGTGATCCACGCCGACGGCAACAATATGGGGGAGCGCATCAAAGCCATCGGGAAACAGCACAATCAGGCTGGAAAAGAAGGAAGTGAAAACTACGCTCGCGCTTTGCGGGCTTTCTCCAAATCGGTGGGGGAGGCTGCCGAAAAAGCCCTCAGCGCTACGGTCAATATGCTGCTTGATTCTAAAAATCTCGAAAAGGACGATAAGGGTGTAAAGAGATATGGCGGCATCGTTCCACTTCGAGAACCCCATGGAAAACCGTTGCTCCCCTTCCGGCCTATCGTCTTCGGCGGCGATGATGTTACCTTCGTATCGGAGGGACGGTTGGGATTGACACTGGCTGTAAAATATCTGGCAACTTATACCAGCCAACCGCTTGAAGATGCTAGGAAACTAGCTTACGCACGCGCCGGGGTGGCAGTGGTCAAGTCACATTATCCCTTCTCCCGTGCTTATGAATTGGCTGATGATCTGATCAAATCCGCCAAAGCGTATATTCGTGAAAAGGAAGAGCATGGAGAAATGAATGCCCTCGACTGGCACTTCGCCGTGGGTGGTCTGGTGCTGCCGTTGAAACAGGTACGCGAGAGGGAATATAAATGCCCAGCGGGCAGCTTGTTGATGCGCCCGGTGCGCTTGGGCGCCTCAGATGGGGATTGGCGCTCTTGGCAGACATTCACCGAAGTGATTATCAAGGAATTTCAAATGGAAGAGAAGGATAAAGGCCAATGGGCTGGCCGCCGCAACAAGATCAAGGCCTTTCGCGATGCCTTGCGTGCAGGGACTGAAGCAGTCCACCAGTTTCTGCACCTCTATAGGTTGGATGGACTGGAGTTGCCTGACATCCCCGGCGCGCCGGAGATGAAACACCAGGGCTGGCAGGGAGGCAGATGTGGCTACTTCGACGCCATCGAAGCCCTCGACTTCTACGTGCCCTTGAAAGGAGAGTGAACACTATGAGCGAATACTGGCTGAGAATACGCCTGGAAAGCGATACCACCTTCGGGCGGGGCGATGGCGTGGCCGGGTTGGTGGACGCCGAAGTTCAGCACGACGAGTACGGATTACCTTACCTGGGCGGGCGCGCCCTCAAAGGGCTGATGGGAGCAGAGTGCGCTGAGATCATCTTCGCACTAGAAGCAGTTGATATTGCCAAAGGGCAGCATTGGAAAAAAGTGGAGAAGCGTCTTTTCGGCGACACCGGCAGCACACTTGATGGTGAGGCCATATTGCTGGTTGGGCCTGCCCGTCTGCCCGAAGACCTGCGAGTAGCCATCGCCCACGATATTAAAACAGAGAAGCTGAACCGCGCCGAGGTACTCGAAACACTCACCACCCTGCGGAGGCAGACTGCCATGGATGCCAGCGGCGCGCCCAGAAAAGAGACCCTGCGCACTATGCGCGTCATAATCCGGGGAACAGAGTTTTTTACCGCCCTGGATTTTACTGAAACACCCTCGGATGACGTTCTGGCTCTATTGGCCGCCAGTGTCAAAGCCCTGCGGCGGGCAGGCAGCGGGCGCAACCGCGGCGTTGGCCACATCAAGGCGGAATTGCTGGATGCCAATCACCAGCCAATTACAGACCGACTATTCGATCATTTCCGAAAGGCGGTGGCTCCATGAAAGCGCTAACCTACTACCTCCGTTTGCTCGAACCCGTACTGGTCGCCCAAGCCGAAAGCGGTGAAGAGAACAGCGCTATCAGTCTGCCCTTCATTCCCGGCAGCGCGCTGCGCGGCGCACTCATCGCTCGTTATTTGCGTGACCATTCCACCGATGATCTGGCGGGCGATGACACTGCCAGGCGGCTGTTCTTCGACGGGAGTGTGTGTTACTTGAACGCTTACCCCTGGATAGAACATTATCGTTTGCTGCCCAAGCCGATGTCCTGGTTTACCGAAAAAATCCATGTGGATACCGAAGACGCTGAGATCTGGGATCTGGCTGTGAACCCTGAACCGGCCCCTGAACCGGAGCAACCCAAACCGCCTAAAGGGGAGTTCTGCAAGCTGACCGAGAGGGATACCATCCTTTACTCCCCCTTCCGACAGGTCAACGTCCATATTGCCCTGCAGGACCCCAATCGTCGTGGCGTGGAAAATACTGTCTACCGTTATGATGCTCTGGCCGAGGGTGAGGTCTTTGCAGGGATCGTCCTGGCTGAAGACGAAGCCGATCTGAAAACCATCCAATCCCTCTTCGAGCCGGATGAAATCCACATTGGGCGCGCCCATACTGCCGGCTACGGGCTCGTGAAAATTGTGGCTCAACCCATCATCCCCTCTTGGGATGAGTACATGTCTGGCGAAGACCCCGAAAACGGTAAAACCATTGTCACTTTCCTGAGCGACATCATTCTGCGGGGAAAGAACGGGCAATTGGGTGGGGATGTGTTTCCTGCCGTAGCACAGGCGCTTGGTCTGCCAGAAGGAATCAAACCAGAAAACGCGTACTTCCGCTTGCGGCTGGTGGCCGGTTTCAACCGCAAATGGAGCCTGCCGTTGGTGCAAACATGGGCCATAGAGACTGGAAGCACTTTCGTTTACAAGACAGAGGCGGGAGCGGACCCCGAAGTACTGCACGCCCGGGTTGAAAAGGGCATCGGCGAGCGCCGCGTCGAAGGCTTTGGCCGTGTGGCGGTCAACTGGCAAACACAACCTGAGGTCAAACGAACAGGTTATCGTTCTGACCCCGTTTCACCTCCGACCCTTTCCCATGCCAGCAAGGAACTTGCCGGGGAGATGGCAAAACGGCGACTGCGTATCCTGCTGGACAGCAAACTGGTCGCTGCGGTGAACGGCGTAGAATTGAGCGAGAACATGCCTCAAAATGCTCAATTATCGCGGGTACGCAACGCCGCCCAGCAGGCCCTCCTGAAAAAGAATATCAGTCTCGTTGGCGACCACCTGAACGATCTGAAGAAGGTTGCCAGAAATCAATTTGAAACCGCCCGCGCTGCGAAAACCCCCATATTTGATTGGATCAAGGAACGCGTTGAGAAGCGGGATGTGTTGGAGCAAATCTGGAAGAGCGAGCCCATGCCAGCGGTGGCTGGGGAAACAGCTGTGCTCACTGATGAGTTGAAGATCGAGTATACCGCCCGGCTGATTGACGGCGTGATGAAGAAGGCCATCCGCCAGAATCAGCAATAAGGAGGCCGCATGAACACACATGGTAATCCGGACAACGGAAAATTCGAAGGAATTGGTCGCAAGCCGCGCGGAACTCTCCAGCGGGTAGTCATCACAGGGACGCTCACTCTGGAGACGCCGGCTCGCTTTGGCAGTGGCGATGTGGAGGGACTGACCGATATGCCTCTGCTTCGTGATCCAGTGGATAACAAACCTTTGCTCCCCGGCGCGTCCATTGCCGGAGCGTTACGCAACTATCTGCGAGAGATTGAGATCGGCTATGGAAAGGATGAAAATCCCAAAGCGCCAAAAAAATCCATGGCTGAAAGGCTCTTCGGCCACCTTGACGATTCGATCTCGGACAAGAAAGCATCTCTGCAAAGCTGGCTTCTGATAGATGATGCAATGGGCAAAACCCCTGGGGTTGAAATTCGCGATGGTGTGGCTCTTGATCCCAAAACTCGCACCGCAGCAAAAGGTAAGAAATTTGATATCGAATTGCTGGAGGCCGGGACAACATTCGACCTTTCCTTTGAACTCTTGCTCAATGAAAAAGATGAAGGCTTGCAAGACGCGCTAATTTATACCCTGCACGGCCTGGAGGCAGGTGAAATCGGCATGGGGCAGCGCAAAAAGCGCGGCCTGGGACGCTGCAAAGCCGGAAATTGGTCGGTGTGTACTTATGACATGAGCAACCCGGAACAACTCATCGAATGGCTGGAAGACGACCGATCCCGCGCTCTAAGTGGTGAGAAAATTCTGGAATTGCTGCAACCTAAACCAGAATTTATGGATCGATTCAAAGATCAACGAAAGTGCTTCATCATAGATGCCAAGTTCGAGTTGGAGAGTTCGTTGCTCGTCCGTTCCGGCTCTGGTAAGGCAGATTCTCCAGGCATGGTTCACCTGAGCTCTCGGCGCCCTGGTGAGCCAGAACCTATTCCGATCCTTTCTGGCACCAGCCTGGCTGGTGCGGTGCGGGCGCGGGCGTCGCGCATCGCTAAAACTGTTGTCACCGATAGAGCTGATAACTTGATCAATGGCATGTTCGGCCAGCACATAGAGAGCCGCAAAGATAAACCCACTGGCAGCAGAGTGGTAACTCGTGAGACGCTGCTCACTGGCACACGCGACCTGGTGCAAAGCCGGGTGAAGTTAGACCGCTTCACGGGCGGCTCGTACCCTGGTGCGCTCTTCGACCAGCAACCGGCGTTTGGCGGGGAAGGCTCGCGGGCGAATGTTCACCTCACCATACGTAACCCCGAATATGCCGAAATCGGTCTGCTGCTATTGGTACTCAAAGACCTATGGACCGGCGATCTGCCCCTGGGTGGGGAGAGCAGCGTGGGGCGCGGCCGCCTGCGCGGGCTGAACGCAGATCTTACTCTGCGGCAGAATGGGCAAGAAAAAACCTGGCATATAACCCAAACGGCCGATGGGTTGGATGTCACCGGCTCGATGGACAGTCCCAAAGAGGAGCTGGAAAAATTCGTCAAGGCTCTTCACGGAAAGGAGAACTAATGAACAGCGATCTCTGTAAACCAGTAACGGTTAATGAAACCTTTGCAACAGACCCGCGCGCCTGGCTGGCAAGGTGCATGAGCGCCGATATGCCCTGGCTGCTGGCCCATGCCGATGACGGGGTTATCTGGGGCAAACAGTTGGATGACGGCACACTAAAACTTTCCAGCGACGTATTTAGTGATCCTCATGAGTATCCTTCCCTGGCTGTATCGTTGCGGGCTGAAACCCTCCAACAGGTGCGCCTCTTTGGCAAGGGTGGGGAACTCCTTCTCTGGAGAACTGATAAAGGCTTTGCGGCCCGACAAATCGATGACAGCCCAACCGTTCCCCCTGAGGCCTTCGAGCAAAACCATTTGTTGTGGGGTAAAGGTGTGAAAGAAAAGGATGGCTTTTCTTGTCTCATCGAAGGCCGGCGTGGATTTGTCCACGCCCTGCCGGTAGATGGCCTACTCGCAAATGGAAGAGTTGCCCTCATCGTGCGACATTATCTGGATTATGACGATCAGGATCAGGCGTATGTGTGCCTGAGCCGATTGGTGGATTTGATCAGGAGGTAGTCAGATGGCACTCAAACATAGTAATCCATCCCGACCTCGGGTAGATAAAGATGGCCGGCAGCACTGGGCACGCGCGCCGTATAACTTTGTGCCCCTGCCAGAGAAGATGGTCAGAGCACGCGAACCACTTCCCCACGATGTGTATAACGAGAAGGGACTGACTGGCTGGATTGACTGCGAAATGGAAACTTGTTCCCCCACCTACGTGCGCGGCATGCTGACGGAAGCTCAATACAAGGAACATGGGGGTAAGAAACCAGAAGAACTTTCTGAAGAGGAGAAAGAACTACGCGCTCCCTTCTTCTCTACCGCCGAAGAAGAAGTGGAAGGCCGACGAAAACCCGTCATCCCTGGCAGTACCCTGCGCGGCATGGTCCGGGCATTGGTGGAAATTATCGGATACGGTCGCGTGCGTTGGGTGGGGAGAGAACCCGCGTTTACCTTCCGAGCCGTAGCCGCATCTAAAGATGATCCTTTGCGCGATCCCTATCGGGATGTGATTGGGGCGTTTGGACGCAACGTGCGCGCCGGTTATCTGGAACGAAAAGGCGAGGATTGGTATGTACGCCCTGCCCTGACCCCTGAAGTTTTACACTGGCCCAGTAAAGAGGCATATCTTAAAGTCAAGGAACGCCAGATCGGCAGCAAGGATATCCCTGGTTTCCTGCGCTTGAACAGCCCTGACTATCATCCACAACTTCATAAAGTCAGCTTTAACGTTGAGTTCGGCAGAGGTAAAAGTGGCCCATTCGTTATGGTCAGCCAGATTGGTTCTTCAGAAGCCGGTTATCCCCATCAGGGTGTATTGGTTTGCTCCGGCAATATGATGGAATCCGGCCAACCAGGGCAGAAATCACCGCGCAAAAATCACGCGCTGGTGCTGGCGTCTGATACAAAAGCCGATACGATCAAGATTAACGAAAAGGCTGTAAATGATTACAAGGAAGGGCTAACCCCTTTCCAAAAGGAAGAATTGAAAGATTGGGGAAGTAAGGATGGTTGCCTGAAAAAGGATAATCCGGTGTTTTACGTGACGGGGAGAAATTCGACCAATACAGAGGAAGTGGTTTATTTTGGGCATTGCCCGAACTTTCGTATCTCCGCGCGCCAGCCGTTTCCGGACGCGAATCGGGCGGCCCGGCCCTTAGACTTTGTGCTGGATAAGTTGCGTGATCAGTTAGACCCGGACCTGGCCGATGCGATTTTTGGGTGGGTGGAGGAAAAAGAATGGGGGCCGAAAGATCAACGCGCAGGGCGAGCGTTTTTCACGGATGCGACCTTCATCGAAGCGAGGGATGGAGTGTGGCTCAAGCAGATCACCCCCCACGTGCTTTCCGGCCCGAAACCGACAACTTTTCAGCATTACCTGGCGCAAGACCGTGGCGCTGGACACGATCCGGATGATAAGAAATCCCTTGCGCATTATGGCACATCCCCCACCGAGACCCAAATCCGCGGGCACAAGCTGTACTGGTTCAAAGGTGCCAATCCAGATATCGAGGCAACAACCAAGGAACGTGAACACAAATCGCAGCTCACGAACATCGTTCCCATCAAACCGGGTGTGCGTTTCTCCTTCAAAATCTATTTTGAAAATCTTCGCGAGGAGGAATTGGGTGTGCTGTGGTGGGCATTGACCCTGCCCGGCGATCCCAATAAGACCTATCGCCACCACATTGGCATGGGCAAACCCCTGGGCATGGGTGCCGTCGCTATTACTCCTCGTATATTCTTGACAGATCGCCAGGAACGCTACCGCCAGTTATTCAAGGAAGATAGCTGGTATGAGGCAGTATCGGAAGAGGATGCAAAGCCTCATTTGAGTGCCTTTGAAAAACATGTCCTCGAACAGATTGGAGCCCCTGCTGAGAAGAAGCATCTAGCTGAAATAGAAAGGATTCAGTCCTTACTTACCATGACGCAATGGCATGAGGGCGATGCAAAATGGTTGGATCAAACGTGCTACATGGAGATCGAGCGCGGCCTGGAGAAAGTTAATGAATATAAAGAGCGCCCAGTGCTGCCCACCCCTCAGGCCGTGCTGGAATTGGCTGCCGGCAAAACCCCACTGCGGGAGGCCTCCGCACCTCGGCCCCGTTCCACTGATACGAACATCAGACGCCAAGCAGTTGATCTTTCTGAACGGCATGGCACGGTGAAGTCATTCGGACTTGGGAAAAGCCAATCTTTTGGCTTTATCCAGCCTGATGGCGGGGGGTCGGATGTTTTTGTGCATCTCAATCAGTTGCGCGGTATAACAACCTTAGAGCCTGGACAAAGAGTGATCTTCAAAGTTGGCAAAGGCATGAAAGGTCCCGCAGCAGAAGATGTGAGATTGGAAACATCGTAGAAGCCTTACCATTGGGAGATTGCTGTGACGGTAAAAGCCTTTCGTCTTGAAAACTTCATGGCCTTCGCGGATACTGGCTGGCTCGAGTTGCGCCCGATCACCTTATTGTTTGGGCGCAACTCGAGCGGCAAGAGTGTCATTATCAGGGCATTGCGTC
>Ga0210022_1002772_pt1 | contig 10742 bp, 7 predicted proteins | sample CryGeymeta201520_FD_183984 | JGI IMG/M metagenome (GOLD analysis project Ga0210022, IMG submission 183984) | Groundwater microbial communities from Crystal Geyser aquifers in Utah, USA - Crystal Geyser metaG 2015-20 (SPAdes) (version 2) | ecosystem: Environmental > Aquatic > Deep subsurface >... | reverse complement strand
ATAATTAATAAAAAGACAGAAGTTCTAAATATTTTTTTCATTTTTAATCTTATTGATACCAGCCAAAGCTACCGCTAAGGCATCAGCCGTATCGTCTGGTTTGGGAATTTCTTTTAAAGAAAAAACCAATTGAATTATTTTTTGGACATCTTTTTTATCGGCCCGGCCGTAACCAGTGAGATTTTGCTTAATTTCCAAAGGCGTGAGACGGATACATGGCAATTTGTGTTTTTGAGCGGTTAGAATAATAACTCCTGTGGCTTCGCTGATGCTCATGACTGTTTTGGCGTTTTTAAAAAAGAAAATTTTTTCTATGGCTATAAAATCAGGACTGTATTTTTTTATAGCCCTATTAAGATTTTGAGAAATTTTTAATAATCTTTTTTCCTGTTCTTTTTCTTTAAGCTCCCAACAGCCATAATCAATTGGCAAAATATCTTTTTTCTTTGTTTTGAGAATGGCCCAGCCAATACGCGTTGTTCCGGGATCAATGCCTAAAATTATCATATTTTATACTCGGCATTAGAGAAAATTTCTTCGACGTCGCTATTTTCATCCAAAGCATTAAAAAGTGTCTCCAATTTATTTTTTAGCGCCTCGTCATTAATTGACACAGGCTGTTGAGCAACAAAATCAATACTCGCTTCCATTTGAATGCCCGGTAAATTATCTTCAATGAAAGTTTTTAAATTATTAAGATTAGAAACAGAAGTATAAATTTCTACTATTTCATCTTTTTCTTTAATTTCCTCAGCTCCTTTTTCAATTGTTTTTAAAGCCAAAGTGTCATTCCAATTAGCTTTGGGCACAATAAGTCTACCAGTTTCTTGAAACATATAGCGGACACTGCCGCTATTAGCCATTTTAGCATCATAACTAGAAAGCAAATGCCGTAATTCAGCTAAAGTGCGGTTTTTATTATCAGTGATTACCTGAATTAAAATAGCAGTGCCTCCCGGACCATAAGCTTCGCAAATTAATTCTTCTAATAGTTTTCCTTCGGCCCCTTCACCAGTGCCTCTTTGAATGGCGCGATCAATATTATCTTTGGGCATGCCTAAAGCCTTGGCTTTTTCTATAGCCAGACGTAATTTGGGATTGGTTTCCAAGTCACCGCCTTCTCTAGCAGCCACAGTAATTAAATTAGTTAATTTTGAAAAAGCCTTCCCCTTTTTTGGATCCTTGACAGCTTTTTGATATTTTACTTTTGCCCATTTAGAATGCCCTGACATAGGATAGAAATCAATTATTAATCATATTATTCTATAATTTTTTGCTGTTTTTTGCAAACAGGTCTTCATAAACTCAATATTTATCATTTAATTTCTTATTTTGGAAGAAATAATAAATGGTGGTATAATTTGTAAGAATTCCGAGTAATTAAAATAGTTTTAAGTAAATGAAGAAAATACTATTTATTGGGTGGATATTTTGGGTTGCCATTATAATATTTTGTGTTTTGTCACGTAATTCATACTCTGAATTTTCATATGTGAAGTCTGATTCTGGCCCACAGGAATCTCAGAAATCATTAATCATAATTCAACCAACTATAAATTACTGTGACGATAATACGATTTTTGCTGACGAAGATGATAAAAAATATTGTTTTACGAGCCCATATTTGATAAAAGACAGAGGGGTAGAGATCAATTTAACCACCAATAAAGTAACATTATATGATCAGGGGAAATTGATAAAAACATTAGATCTTTTGTATCAGTCTCCTCAAAATGTTTGGATGCAATCTCCTACAGGATTATTTCAAATTGGCACTAGGGAAAAACTACATTGGTCAACTATAGGATTAGTCTGGATGCCTTATTCTATGCAATATTACGAAGATTTTTTCCTGCACGGTATTCCCTATCGCCCTAATGGCAATTTAATTAATTCGATGGTATCTGGCGGGTGTTTAAGGTTTGAAGATAAAGTAGCAAAACAGATTTATGACTTTGTTAAGATTCAAGATCCTGTTCTGGTTTTTGCTTCCTATAATAGCTTACCTTTAAACGATGGTTTTTCTTCTCCTCTAAATATGGACGAATCTTTTATATTGCAGAGATTTTATAATCCATTGAGAATTGCTCGTCGTTTTTCAGGAGATCGTCAAAATTTGAAATTAGATTATTATAATCATACCGGAGTTGATTTAAAATTAAAGCCAAACGCCACTGATAAAAATGTTTATGCCATTAAAGATGGGAAAATTTCAAAAATTGTTTATCTGGGGAAAGAAGAGGATTACGGCATGGGGAATACCATTATTATAGAACATCAAATCAATGGTAAAACGATCTATTCTTTATATGCTCATCTTGCAAAAATTAAAGAAGATCTTAAAGAAGGGGAACAAATAAAGGGAGGCGAGTCTTTGGGTGAAATTGGAAGCAGTGGTTTTGGCTGTGAACAATATTGGCGTTTAGGCAAAAATGGCTGTGATAGTGAAAACGAGCCCAATGACCATCTTCATTTAGAAATTAAAACTCAACCAGTTCTTTACAATCCTATAGGAGGAAAAGTTTGTTTTAATAAAAATAATCAGCAAGATTTTTGTTATCGCTATGCTCCAGATCCTCTGCTTAGTAAAGGATATTTAAATCTTCTTGATTTAATTTTTAAAAAATAATTACTATCAGGGTCAATGAACAAAATTAACAAAATAGTTACTTTCATTTCATTTCTTATTATTTTATTCGGTATTTTTTCTGTTTTTAATTATTATAGTAAGGCCAGGATTATTAATTTTGACAATTCAACAGATGTCTCTTTTATGCCTAATGAAAAAGAACAAAATATTGGATCTTCAACAAATGATTTAAATAAATTAGACCAGAGCTTAGTTGAGTATAAATTAATTAGTAATATTAATTGCTCAATTTCTATTAAAAGTCAGGCTGGTTTAGGAATAATTTTAGAAAACAATCAAATTTTTTTCTCAAAAAATACTCAACAACGATTTCCTATTGCTTCTTTAACTAAATTAATGACAGCTGTGATTAGTGTGGAGAAAATACCGAAATCGTCTTTAATTACTATTACTTCCAAAGCGCAAGCTGCTTTTGGTGATTTTGGCAATTTTAAAACTGGAGAGAGATATTCTCGAGAAGATTTACTTAAAGGCATGCTTTTATCTTCTAGTAATGATGCAGCCGTAGCTTTAGCAGAACAGATAGGTTATAAAGACTTCGTTCACTTAATGAACGAAAAAGCCAAAGAGTTGGAAATGACAGAAACACTTTTTGTCGATCCAGCGGGTTTATCTTTAAATAATCGTTTTAGTATTGAGGATTTAAGTACACTAGTAAAATATATTTTAGCAAATTATCCTCAGATTTTTGAATGGACAAGAAATGACAAAATATTCATTTATGATATAGCCAATGATCAAGAAAAAATTATTTTTAATGAAAACAAATTAGCAAAAGAAAATAATTTTTTAGGAGGCAAAACAGGATTTTTGTTAACTCCTAATAAGGGTGGTTTAATCTCTTTATTCCGTTATCGTGATTATACTATATTAATTATAGTGTTAGATGGAAATTGGTATGATCGTTATCAAGATACTAAGAATATTTTGTCCTGTCTGCCAGATTAAATATAATCTACGTTAGTTTTATGACAATAGACAAAAAAAGAAATATATTTTTAGTTTTCATTTTAATAATAATTCTTTTTGCTGGATGTTGGTTCTATTCTTACTTAAAAAACAATATCCTTTTTAAAAAACAAACATCTCAACCGAACCAAGAAGATAAACAGTTAATAATATCAGGAGGCGTTGTTCCTCATCATCTTCTAGCCAACGAAATTATAGAAAAGTTTTTTCAAAAATTATCTCAATATCAAGGCATAGAAAACATAGTCATTTTGTCACCAGATCATTACAGAAAAGCCGACAAACAGAATATATTGTTTATAACGGCTACTCAAAAAGAGGGGTTTAAAATTAATGAAACCGCTATTTCTTTTTTATCAGAAAAAAATAACAGAGTTAGGACAAATGAAGCTGCTGTTTTTGAGGATCAGGGCATTACTACCCCTTTAATTTATTTATCAAAATATTTTCCAGAAACTGCCTTAATTCCAATCTTAATTTCTCCTTTAGTCACACAAGAAGAGGTAAAAAATTTAGTCAATGAGATTAATTCTATTTTGCCTGAACATACCATTATTATTGGGAGTGTTGATTTTACTCATTATTTACCAGATGCTTTATTGCGTTTACATGATGTTAAATCAATTAGAGTTCTTTCAAATTTTGAAGAAAATGAATTTTCGAATCTTGATGTTGACTCATGGCAAGCCCTTTATGGGATGCGCTACTTCGCTCAATTAAAAGGACGAGAAAAGCCTATCATTATTAATCACAAAACCTCTTTTGATTATTTTTCCGAACTCCCTTTTAATAGTCAGATTGCTCAAGAAGGAGGTACTTCTTACTTTAGTGTAATTTTTGAAGAAGGAAGAGCAGAAAAAATATCTAATCAATATAACTTATTAATTGTTGGAGATATTATGATGGGGCGAGGAGTTCAAAAATTTACCGATCAATTCGGCCTGTCTTATCCTTTTGAGAAGATTAAAAATATTTTCAAAGGTTGGGATATTGTTTTTGGAAATTTGGAAGGCCCAGTGATGGAGAAAGCGCCTATTATCTCCATTACTTCTTTGAATTTTGCTTATTCACCGGAGGTTGTGCAAGAACTACAAAAAATAGGATTTAATTTGTTGACCCTTGCTAATAATCATTCACTAGATAAGGGAGAAAAAGTTTTAGAACAGACGAGAAATTATTTATTAGATTACGGCATTCAACCATTAGGAGATTACCGCTCTTGTGATAAAAAGTATTACTATCGTTATCATAATATTTTATTCATAGGAGCCAATCTTGTCTATAAAAATCAATATTGTGTGGCAGAAATAGAAAAAAATATCAAAGAAATTAAACAAAAAGATCCGTCGGTTTTTATTATTATTATTCCTCATTGGGGGATAGAATATGTTCATCGGCCAAATATTTTTCAAGAAGAAACCAGCCATACTTTAATTGATGCCGGAGCTGATTTAATTGTTGGCCATCATCCTCATGTGGTTCAATCAATTGAAAAATATAAGGATAAATTAATTTTTTACTCTTTAGGCAATTTTGTGTTTGATATGTACGGGTCTAAAGATGTTCAACAAGAGTTAGCCTTAGGTATTGATTGGCAAGATAATCAAGTGACTCTCTATTTAATTCCTCTAGAAAGCAATAAAAGCCAATTGTCTTTGCTTCAGGCTAAAGAGCAAGAAGATTTTTTAAATTGGTTAGCTCAAATTAGTTCTCCTGTTTTGCTTGATAGTATTAAAAATGGTATAATATTATATACCAATAAAATGCAAGATTTTAAAACAAAATAATATGAATAAAAAAATTATTTTAATTATTTGTCTTTTCGTAATAATAGGGGCGGGGGCTTCCTTTCTCTATTTTTACCAGACAAAACAGGAAAATAAAACTAATGTTTTAGAACAACTATCATTAAAATCGATATTTAAAACTGCTTTAGCCCAAGAAAAACTTTTGATTCAAGCAAAGGATATTATTTTGAAACCAATCCAAATAAATCCCCAAATACCATCATATTCTTTGCCTTTAACGCTCTCCCAAATTGATAATTTTAATAGAGTCTCCCAATATATTAATTTCCCCCAGTCAGTTTTAAGCAGTTTGCAAAATAAAGGTTTTGTTATTTTTCCTTCAACGGTTCTAAATGCCAAATATACTTCCGATTTCGAAACTGATAATTTTGAGACACTTTACTCTTATTTGAAACAGTTTGGTGGATGTTCTGAATCGTTCCATTGTACTGAGGCGGAAAAAAAGCAGGGGTTAGCAGTGCCTCTTTTTATTACTAGCGATACAGCACTTCATTATTACCATTTGATATTTGATTCGTCATTGATGAGGATGGAAAGAGATATCTTTTTTGATGGTTTATGGCAATTTGATAAGACTATGCTTAGCAAATCGATAGAAGAATATAAAAATACCACTGATGGGACAATAAGAGAGGCAGCTCGTAAAAATATGGCTTATTTCTCTGTTGGTTTAAGATTACTACAACCAATAGACAGTCAAATCACTACTGCCCAGAGATTGAAAGATAAATTAGCAGAGCAAAATAATTATCAAGTCTATTATTCTATTATAGCAAAATGTGGCGCCACTAATACTCAATGTATTAGAAACTATATTGAAACAAATTTACCTAATGAATTTTCTAAGAATGCCTTAGAAAAATATCAATTTGAAGTGCCTAATGAAGTTAAAGATGAAGTAGAGCAGGAAATAGCTTTGATAAATAAGCACGAAGGTTCAGAAAATTCTCCCATTTTCCTTTATAAAGAGGATTATTCTCAATATGTACCTCGGGGCCATTATACTCAAGGAGAAAAATTAAAAAATTATTTTAAAGCTATGATGTGGCATGGACGAGCCACTATGCTAGTGAAAGGGTCTGAACAATTGAAGAAAGGACAATCTAATTGTTTAAAAACTGGGATTATTTCAATTGAAGATGCTAAAATTCAGACTAGTCAAGCTGTTTTGATTAGTAAATATTTTGGAAATGATGAAAATTTGCAAAAAATTTGGCAAAAAATTTACGCGATCACTTCGTTTTTTGTTGGTTATTCCGATGATCTTGGCCCTTATGAATATTTATCAGTAATGAATAAAACTTTACAAGGTAAAGAGATAACTGAAGCAGATATGTCCCAAATTCAGAACAATATTCTTACCTCTTTGCCAAATCCTAAAATTTATAGTGGCTTAGGGGATTGTATTTTAACTCAAGTTGATACTCAGTCTCGCAGCGAAGAAGCCAATCAGTATTTACAAAATACTAAAGGCTTTAGATTAATGGGACAGCGCTATGTTTTAGATTCTTATTTAATGGGGCAATTAGTTTCTCCGTATTCAGGCTATTATAGCGGCGATAAAAATAATTTACCTTTTACTGCAGTAGCAACAGGAGTGGGAACTACTGTTAGGGGGTTTCCTCGAGGACTAGATGTTATGGCTTTGTTAGGATCGGCTAGGGCAAAATATTGGCTTCAAACTTTAGGTGATGATAATTATACTGATTATGATAAAGTTTTTAATTCTCTGCATACCGAAGTAAGCAATTTATCTAATGAAGATTGGTTTAAAAATTTATATTTTGCCTGGCTTTATACCTTGCAGCCATTGTTTGAGAAATTTGGCAGTGGTTACCCGACATTTATGCAGCAAGAATCATATTCTGATAAATTACTTACTACTGCCTTGGCTTCTTGGACCGAATTACGGCATGATACCATTTTATACGTGAAGCAAAGTTATACCATGTCTGAGGGAGGGTTTGGGCCAGAAATACTTCCTAGTCGAAGCTATCTTGAACCTCTCCCAGAATTTTACAATCGATTATTAGCTTTGGTACAAATGACTAATACTGGCTTAAAATCCCTTCTTTCTGAAGAAGAATGGCAAAAGGTGTTTCCTTCAAATGTTTATATTGATACCAATCAAAAAAGTAATGTTTTAGACTATTTCTCTTCAGTTTTAGAACAACTATTAACTATTAGCGAGCAAGAATTAGAGAATAAAGAACTTACTGAAAAACAATACGAATTTTTAGATAACTTTAATGATACTTGTGATACTTTAATTAAAGGACTAGTTGGGAATTTGAAGGGGGCAGAGGTTTTTGAGGGGATGGACAAGATTCTTAAGACAACTTTAGTAGCCGATGTTCATACAGATGGCAATACTGGACAAGTTTTAGAAGAAGGAACTGGCAAATTAAAAGCTATGATGGTTGCCTATCGCCTGCCAGACGGCAGAATAAATGTTGGTATTGGTCCTGTCTTTAGCTATTATGAATTTAAACAACCAATGGATCAGAGACTGACAGATGAAGCTTGGAGAGTCTTATTAAATCAAAATCCTCCTCAAGAGCCAAAATGGATTCAAAATTACACAGTAAAATAAAGCTTAAAACCCGCTTTTAAAGAGCGGGTTTTAAGTTATTCAATTCTTGAAGTTCAAAATATTGGCTAAATTTCATTTTTACCACCTTGAAAAAAGGGTAATTTTAGAGTAAAATTTTAATATAGATAATATAAATATTGTGAAAAATGGAACTTAATCAAATCAAAATTTTGGCTGAAAAGGGAATGTCCCCTGTTACTAATCAAAAGGATTTAGAAGCTTGGAGAATTAAATATCTAGGACGGAAAGGCGAGCTGTCGATATTTTTCGATTCCTTTAAAAATCTCTCTCTGAAAGAAAAAAAAGAGCAAGGGGATAAAGCTAATAGGATTAGACAATTTTTAACTTCACTTTATGAGCAAAAAAAAACAGATTTAGAGGTAGAGTCTTTGGGGCATCAAATTTTTGATATTACCAGACCAGGACAACGGATAAAAAAAGGACATCTTCACCCCTTGACCTTAATTTTGCGAGAGATTGTTCATTCCTTTGAAAAAATAGGTTTTGAAATCATTGAGGGTCCAGAAATCGAAACCGAATATTATAATTTCGATGCTTTAAGAATCCCAGAAAATCACCCAGCCAGGGATATGTGGGATACGTTTTGGATTAATTCTAAACTACTATTAAGAACTCATACCAGTCCCATGCAGATCAGATATATGGAAAAACATCAGCCACCTTTGCGAATTATTGTTCCTGGCAAATGCTTTCGTTTTGAAGCCACTGACACCCATCATGAGTTTCAATTTCACCAGGTTGAAGGTTTAATGATAGGCGAAAACATTAGTTTAGCCAATTTCAAATTTATCATTAGAGAAGTGATCGAAGATATTTTTAAACATCAAGTAGAGCTTCGTTTTCGACCCAGCTATTTTCCTTTTGTCACGCCAGGTCTGGAAGTTGATATTAAAATGAAGTCCAAAGCCAACAACGAATGGTTAGAAATTATGGGCGCTGGTATGGTTCATTCTCAGCTATTTAAAAATGTTGGCTATGAAACGAATCATTGGCAAGGTTTTGCTTTTGGTTTAGGGGTGGAAAGAATTGCTATGATAAAATATGGCATCGATGATATCCGATTATTTTTTGGTTCTGATATTCGTTTTCTTGAACAATTTTAATTTTTAATATGAAATTTTCTTACTCTTGGCTTAAAGATTTAATAAAATTTAAAGAATCACCAGAAAAACTGGCCGAGCTTTTAACTTTATATTTGGCTGAAACTAAAGTAGCTTTTCGCCAGAAAAGAGTTATTTTTGATGTTGATTTATTGCCTAATCGAGTAGCTGATGCCTCGGGCCATTTAGGTTTAGCTCGGGAAATTTCAGCGATTTTGGGTGAAAAATTCAATTATCCTCAAATTAAATTAAAAGAAGAAAGACAAACAACGAAATCATGGATCAAGGTAACCATCAAAAGCCCTTATTGCAGGCGTTATTTAGCTCGGACTATCTGGCACGTAAAAGTTAAATCATCTCCTCAGTGGTTGAAAGAAAGACTTGAGGATTGTGGCTTACGACCAATCAATAATATTGTTGATGCTGCTAATTATGTCATGCTTTTAACCGGTCAACCGCTGCATGTTTTTGATTTTCAAAAAATTGCTTTTAACAAAGACAAGAAAAAAGAAATTATCATTCGCCAGGCTAAGAAAGGAGAACAAATAATTACTCTTGAAAGACAACCATACAAATTTAAAAAAAGTAATTTATTAATTTGCGATCAAGAAAAACCAATAGCTCTGGCTGGCATTAAAGGTGGATTAGCAGCTGAAGTTGATAAAGATACACGTTTCATTATTCTTGAAAGCGCTAATTTTGATGGAGCTAATATTCATTTGACCTCTAAAGAATTAGGATTAAAAACTGATGCTTCTTGGAGATTTGAACATCGTCTGGATCCTGATTTAGCAGCTTATGCTGTTGATATTTTAACCCAGCTCATTCAGCAAGTAGCTGAGGGAGAAATCTTAAAAGGCAAAATAGATGTCCTTAATTACCCTTCTCGCAAAATTGTTATTCCCATTAATTTTGCTGGTTGGGAAAAATTTCTTGGCTGGCCTATTTCAAAAAGGGAAATTATAAAAAAATTAAAACTTTTAGGTTTTAGCTTAGTAGAAAGAAAAACCTACCTTTTAGTAAAACCTCCTTTATACAGAAATGATATAGAAAATAGAGAAGATGTGATAGGTGAGGTAGCTCGGCTCCAGGGTTTTAATCAGACTCCTAGCTTATCTCCTAAGGAAGAACTGACTCTTCCAGCCAAAAATGAATTTTGGGAATTCAAGGAAAAAATTAAAGACTGGTTAAGGGCTTATCATTTGGAAGAAGTCTATAATTACTCCTTAATTTCTCAAAAAGAGAGAGAAATTTTAGCCAAGAATTGGCAAGACAAATTGATTGCCTTAGCTAATCCCCTGAGCAATTTATATTGTTATCTTCGACCAACTCTTCTTTTCAATTTCTTAAAAAATATTAAGGATGATTTTCGTTTTACTGATAAAATCAGATTTTTTGAAATAGGAACAATTTATCACTGGAGAGCTAAAGAAAAAGAAGAAACTGTTTTTGGCGGGATTCTGGCGCGTAAAGAAAAAATCTTAAAACAACCTCTTTTTTATGAGGCCAAAGGCATTATTGAAGGACTGCTTGCTGATTTAGGGATTAATGAGAATGATTATTCAATTAAACCGGTTGAAAAAACAGCATACTCCTCAATT
>Ga0210022_1002759_pt1 | contig 10776 bp, 8 predicted proteins | sample CryGeymeta201520_FD_183984 | JGI IMG/M metagenome (GOLD analysis project Ga0210022, IMG submission 183984) | Groundwater microbial communities from Crystal Geyser aquifers in Utah, USA - Crystal Geyser metaG 2015-20 (SPAdes) (version 2) | ecosystem: Environmental > Aquatic > Deep subsurface >... | reverse complement strand
CGCAACAAGCGCGTGATTACTCCACGGGGCGAAGGCAAGGTGACGGACATCCTGCCCATGAGCAACACCGTGCTGGTGCTGCTCGACAACGATGGGCGCCACTATCCCGTCCCCTTCGACCGCGAGGAAATCCAGCCCTGGGACGAACTCGAAGCCCTGCGCCGCAAGTCCGAAGCCCCCTGCGACCGTCACGAAGGCGGCGAATGCGACTGCGGGAAAAGCAAACGTTCATCGTGATCGTCTTACGCAGTACGTAATACGTATTGAGTAGTGCGTATTGCGTAACGCCCAATCAACCTGTTAAATCGCCCGTCACCGAAAACTGATGACTGATCACTGATGACTGATCACTGATGACTGACCCCTGGCACTCCCCCCAACACATCCTCGTCATTCTGGCTCATCCCGATGATCCAGAATTTTTTTGCGGCGCGGCACTCGCCCGCTGGGCGCGCGCCGGTCACAAGATCACCTACTGCCTGCTCACCTGCGGCGACAAAGGCTTCAACGACTCCACCACCAAAGACATGACTCCCGCCGACCTGTGCGCGCTGAGACGCGTGGAACAGCGCGCCGCGGCGGACATCATCGGCGCGGCGGCGGTTCATTTCCTGGACGGGGAGGATGGCTGCCTCGTCCCCGACCTTTCCCTGCGCCGCGAGGTGGTGCGGGCCATCCGACGCGAACGCCCCGACATCCTCGTCACCTGCGATCCGCAGAACTTGTTCGCCGCCTACGGCCTCAACCACCCCGATCACCGCGCCGCCGGACAGGCCGTCCTCGACGCGGTCTTCCCCGCCGCGAACAACAAAGCCTACTTCCCCGAACTGCTCGCCGAGGGACTGGAACCGCACATGCCGCGCGAGGTCTGGTGCTCGCTCACCAGCCAGCCAAACACCGTCATGGATGTGACCGGCACGTGGGATGTCAAACTCGCGGCGTTGCTCCATCACAAATCCCAGATCGGCGATGCCGAAAAATTCAAAGAGCGGATGAAATCCCGCCGCACCGAAACCAGCACGGACGAAAATCCGCGCTACGAAGAAAAATTCCGTGTGGTGAAATATTCATAGTCAAAAGGTTGAAGGTCAAAGGTCAAAAGTCGCACGACCTTTGACTTTCGACTTTCGACAAGGATCAAACATGACCAATTTTCTCAATGAAGCAAAATCATTATTTCCCTTCACCCAATCCCTGCGCCGCGATTTTCACATGCACCCCGAACTTGGCTTCCGCGAGATTCGCACAGGCGGAATCGTGGCAAAGGAACTCGAAACCCTCGGCCTCGAAGTCACCAAAGGCGTTGGCAGGACGGGCGTTGTCGGCCTGCTTGAAGGCTCGAAGCCCGGCCCAACCCTCCTGCTGCGCTTCGACATGGACGCGCTCCCCATCACAGAAGAAACGGGCGCGGAGTACGCCTCGCAAAATAGCGGCGTCATGCACGCATGCGGACACGACGGTCACACCGCCATTGGGCTGACGGTGGCGAAAATCCTTCACGCCCATCGCGACCAACTGGCAGGCGCGATCAAATTCTGCTTCCAGCCTTCCGAGGAGGGTCACAACGGCCAGGAAGCGGGCGGCGCGGAAATGATGCTGCGCGACGGCGTGCTCGACTCCCCCAAAGTGGACATGACCCTCTCGATGCACCTCTGGAACGAAAAGCCGCTCGGCTGGGTGCATGTGGCCAAAGGTCCCGTCATGGCCGGCGCGGAACAATTCAAGATCAAACTCATTGGCAGGGGCGGACACGGCGCGGCGCCGAATGCGACCATTGACCCGATCATCGCCGCGGTGCAGGTGGTCAGCGCGGCGCAAAGCATCGTAGCGCGCAACGTCGGCCCGCTGGAGACGGCGGTCGTCTCGTTCACCATGCTCCACAGCGGGACGGCCTTCAACGTCATCCCGCAGGAGGCGACGCTCGAAGGGACGATCCGCACATTCGATTTGGGAGTCCGGCTCAAGGTCCTGGATCGGTTCGAGGGGATCGTGCGCGGCGTCGCCTCCGCGATGGGATGCCAGGTCGAGATGGAAGTCAAGCGCCTGACGCCTGCGCTTCAAAACGCGGACGATGTGGCGGGGCGCGTCCAACAGACTGCGCGCCGCGTCCTGCCCGACGCGCATCACGAAGATTCGCCCTATCTCACGATGGGAGCGGAGGACATGGCCTTCATGCAGGAAAAAGCGCCGGGCTGTTATTTCTTCGTCGGCTCGGCGGACCGCGCGCGCGGCCTGGACTACGGGCATCACCACCCCAAATTTGATTTTGACGAGCAAGCGTTGGTGAGCGGCGCGGCATTGATGGCGGCCGCGGCGGCAGACATTTTGTCGCAACAATTACCGGCAGTGGACACCGTCCCCTGAATGGGGATTCGAACCATTCAAAACAAAAGACTCCCACAAGAGGGAGTCTTCTTTAGCTGGGGGCAATGGACACCGTCCCCTGAATGGGGATTCGAACCACTCAAAACAAAACTCCCTCTTGCGAGGGAGTTATAGCTGGGGGCAATGGATTCGAACCACTACTAGCTGTTCCAGAGACAGCTGTCCTGCCATTAGACGAGCCCCCACCGATTGATCCAGCGGGCGGTATTTTAGCACGCCCGCCCATTTCGGGCAAGGGTACTTCGCATCGGGTACTTCGCATCGTTTGTTCCCCTCCCCCAAATTCCGTGCACTTCGGAATTTGGGGGAGGCTGGGAGGGGGTCGAAATTACTTCCTCGCCGCGCGGCGGGTATTGTCCTCCATGTCCATCAAAATCAACAAGGCCTTGCCGATGGCCTGCAAAGCGATGAAATAGACCACCCCGCGAAACGGGCGTTCCACGATATACAGCAGGTTCGTGAACACATCCGTGGGACCGAGGCCTGCCCAAAAGCCGCGGACGTATTGCAGAACAAAAACGCCCACCGCGAGCAGCAGGTCCAGCGCATAGACTCCCGCCACCACCCACGAGAGAATCTCCGCCCAACGCGAGACCCTCACCACCGAGTCGCGGTCGAAATACGTGCCCATAAATTTTTCATTTTTTGTTTCAGTCATGTTGGCCTCCGGTACAGATTATAAAACATTGCGCTAACAAGTGTGTCCCTGGTTCCCCGTCCTTCGACTGCGGGACGAAAAGCGCGTCCCTCCGCTCAGGACGGCGGTAACTTGTTATAATTGTCGCATTCAACGTACACCGAGGCAAAATGACAGAAGAACCCGCCAGCCGCATTCCCACCTTTATCCGCGAAGCCGTCGCCAAGGACCTGCGCACAGGACGCTTCACCTACGTCCGCACGCGCCTGCCGCCCGAACCGAACGGGTACCTGCACATCGGGCACGTCAAAGCCTTTTTGATTGACTACTTCACCGCCCAGGAATTCGGCGGCGAATTGATCCTGCGCTTCGACGACACCAACCCTTCCAAGGAAGAGACCGAGTTCGTGGACGCCATCCAAGACGACGCCGCTTGGCTGGGAATCAAGTGGGCCAAAGTGACGTTCGCCTCCGATTACTTCGATCTGCTCTACGATTGGGCGGCGCGCCTGGTCAAGCAGGGACTGGCCTACGTGGACGACCAGACCCAGGAGGAGATGAGCGTCAGCCGCGGCACCCTGCCCAAAGGGACGAAGTGGAGCGATACCGAATCCGCCCTCAAGCCGGGCGTGGATTCACCCTTCCGTAACCGCTCGGTGGAGGAAAATCTGGATCTTCTGGAACGCATGAAAAACGGCGAGTTCGCGGAAGGGAGTCGAGTTTTGCGGGCCAAAATAGATATGACCCATTCCAACACCCTCCTGCGCGACCCGGTCATGTACCGCATTATGAACGCCCATCACCACCGCACCGGGGATAAGTGGCACATCTACCCGATGTACGACTGGTCGCACGGCCAGAACGACTCGATGGAAGGCGTGACGCATTCGCTATGCTCGAACGAATACATCATCCATCGTCCGCTGTACGAGTGGTTCCTGAAACAGTTGGGCGCGTTCCCCAGCCGCCAGATCGAATTCTCGCGCCTGAACCTGACCTACGCCATGATGAGCAAGCGCAAACTCCGCAAGCTGGTGGAGACGGGCGTAGTGAGCGGTTGGGACGACCCGCGTCTCACCACCCTGCGCGGCCTGCGGCGGCGCGGCGTGACGCCCGAGGCCATCGTCAATTTTGTGACCGGCATCGGCGAGACGAACAACGATTCCTGGGTCGAGATGGCGCAGTTCGAAGCCATCATTCGCGACGACCTGAACAAACGCGCGCAACGCCGCATGGCTGTCCTTCACCCGCTCAAACTTGTGATTGACAATTACCCCGAAGGCCAGTCCGAGGAAATGGAGGCGGTCAATAATCCCGAAGACCCGTCCGCCGGCACGCGTAAAGTCCCATTCTCGAAAGTGCTTTACATCGAGCAGGATGATTTCCGCGAAACCCCGCCGCCCAAATATTACCGCCTCTTCCCCGGCAACGAAGTCCGCTTGCGCTACGCCTATCTGGTCAGATGCACGCGCGTCGTCAAGGATGAAGCGGGGGACGTGGCCGAAGTCCACTGCGCGTACGATCCCGCCACAAAAGGCGGCGACGCGCCCGATGGCCGCAAAGTCAAATCCACGATTCACTGGGTCTCGGCCCAGCACGCCGTCCCCGCGGAAGTGCGGATGTACCAAAACCTGTTCACCGTCGAGCGCCCCGATGACGGCGAACTGGAACACATCCTCAACCCACATTCGTTGGAGGCGCTGGATAACGTCTACGTCGAACCGGCGTTGGCCGATGCCAAAGCGGGCGACAAATTCCAGTTCGAGCGTAACGGGTACTTCTGCGTCGACTCCGACTCGAGACCTGAAAAACCCGTCTTCAATTTGACGGTGAGTCTCAAGGACACGTGGGCGAAGATAGAAGGAAAAAAATAGTTCTGTAAAACTAGGTGACAGCCGCTACCCAAAGTGGCTGTTACTTTTGTTTGGGAGAATGATATGAAGAAAAACTGGTTTTATGCACTGATTACCGTAATCGTCCTTGGTTTTTCCGTCGCTTTGTTGGTACGGCTAACACGTTGTTGTGTGCAACCTCGCGTCATCGAGCATTACGTTTATGTAACATCACAGCCTACGCAAACCTCCACCTTTACTCCATCGCCCACGCGATGGATGACAGCGACCATCACACCAACAACAGATTTTGTTGCTTTAGGACTACCATCACCTACTACCACTCCCACCATGAATTATGCGGAATTGGTAAAAATCTATTTGAATACCCCCACACCATTTCCGACCCATCCAACCCCTACTCCCAGCCCAACCCCAGTTGATCCTTTGACACTGGTCGTAGCCCGCAGAATGCCCCCCGAATGGACGCCTACCCCATTTCAGTTAATCGAACACAACGGCAACGCGACGGCTTGGGAGGTGGGTATCATCCAGATTGCCACTGATTTAATGAACTGGGTTGATGCCGATCCTATTCAATTCCGGCGACAGATAAAATTGCTACAACCGGAAGGAATCTATTTTGGCAATATGCACGAGTGGCTTTTAAAAGACGACTTTGATGGAGACCAACAGCCAGAATGGCTCATCAGTGTTCCAGCGTATCCTGCCAACAAAGAGGTTCAAGCCTATCCAGAGCAAATTATTATTCTATTTGAGATAAGGAATGGTGTCTATCAACCGGTTATGCACTACAGAACATTTATGTATGGCGGAAGTCTACATGGAACTTTTGCTAAAGTATTGCTTGTGCAGGATCTTAACAAAAATGGCTTGAAGGAAATTGCTTGGCGATATATAACTTGCGGCACAGCCTGTGGTGAATATATTCTAATTGGAGAATGGGATGGCAAAAATTGGCACTATACTTTTAGAGAAAGTATTCCCGGTGCCAGTATTGCAAATTATTTTATGTTCGTAGATAAAGATGCTGATGGTTTAATTGAAATTACATTAAATTACACAACCTTTTTTAAACTCAATCAACGTTATCCAGAACGTGAAGCCGCGGATACATATGGCTGGAGAAATGGACAGTGGGTTTTGCTGGACGAATGGCGTTCACCTAGCGCAGACTCCTATGCAGTCATGTACGATGTATATTCGGCGCTTGAACTTGGAAAAATCGAACAAGCCATTGAATTAGGTCAGCCAGTAATAAACGATCTTCAAAACTCCTGTGGTCCGGTAGAAACTTATACAGGACTTGAGGTCATGTTTGCATATTCAATGCAAAACAACGCACAAGAAGCAAGGGCTATCTTGCAAAAACTGGATACTTATTGCGTCTCCCCAGAAAATATTTTCCTCAGCGCGGCACATGTCTACATGGAAGCATACCGACAAGTCGGCGGCACAATTACAGCGTGTTCGGCTGCAAATCGATATATTCGCAATAGCGGAAAATCGCAATTAGAACTATATCGTGATTTTGGAAACGGTTACTACCTCACATTTTGTCCAATCTCACCAACTTGGCAATAATACAAAACTTATCGCAGCCAATTCTGTCATTGGGATTAAAATAAGGCCAACCCCATCCCTCCGCCAACCACCAAAAGGAGGTGGCGCCATGTCCGACGTGGAAATTGGGAAGATCACCCATTACTTCGATCACATCAACGTAGCCGTGCTTACGCTCACCGGTCCGCTCAAGGTGGGCGACGCGATCCACATTCACGGTCACTCCACCGACTTCACGCAAACCGTGGCCTCGATGCAGATCGAGCACCAGCCCGTCCAGTCCGCCAAACAGGGGGACGACGTAGCCTTGAAAGTTGACCAGAAGGCGCATCCCCACGACAAGGTGTTCAAGGTCGAGTAACCTTCGCGCCTGTCGCGTCCGTGGCGGGAAATGCAGGGGTTGATTCCGTGTGCCTGTACCGCACACTTGCCCTGGCGTGCAAGTGCCAGGGAGATTTATCTTGCCAGGGCGCAACATGAATGTTGCGGTACGTCAACTGCGGTATGATTGCGCTATGGACATCGTTACCGGAAAGATCCTCAAACTCAACGGCTGGCCCGACGGAAAGATCATCGGGATCGCGAAACGCGCCGCGGACGAACTCCTGGCCCAGGGCCTCGACCGCGACTCGGTTCTCGCGACGCTGGACGCCGTGCGCGCCAACCCGGGCAGTTTCCTCGCGGACGCGTCCCTGGCTGACCTCGCCCGCGAGTGCATCCGCATCACGCAGAAGGATGAGCCTGCCGACGAAGAACTGCGCGGCTCCCCACTCCCCTACCCGATCTGGGGACGCGAAAACATTGACGATAACTCCCTCGCCCAAATGGACAACGCCATGCGCCTGCCGGTCAGCGTGGCGGGCGCGCTCATGCCCGATGCGCACGTCGGCTACGGCCTGCCCATCGGCGGTGTTCTGGCAACGGATAACGCAGTCATCCCCTACGCGGTTGGCGTGGACATCGCCTGTAGGATGCGTCTCTCACTCTACGAAGTCTCCCCGTATCTGCTCGGACAAAAGAAAGGCATGTTCGAGGACGCGCTCTGGAATCAAACCGCCTTCGGAATGGGATCGGAATGGAAAGGCAACCGCCGCGCCGATCACGCCGTGCTGGATGACTCCGCCTGGGACGCGACGCGCCTGCTCAAGACCTTGCAAGATAACGCCGCGCGCCAACTTGGCACCAGCGGCACAGGCAATCACTTTGTGGAATGGGGATCCTTCCGTCTGCATGAACCGTTGTTCGGGTTACAACCCGGCGAATATCTCGCCCTGCTCTCGCACAGCGGATCGCGCAGTGTGGGATTCAAGATCGCGGACCGCTACAGCAAACTGGCGATGGAAAAACATCCCGACCTCGACAAGAGCGTCCGTCACCTGGCATGGCTGTCCCTCGACTCCGAAGAGGGACAGGAGTATTGGCTTTCGATGGAATTGGCCGGGCGTTTTGCATCCGCCAACCACTTCATTATCCACCGTCGCGTCGCCGAAGCGGTTGGACTGAAAGAAGCCGCGGTCGTGGAAAACCATCACAACTTTGCGTGGAAAGAGAAGTTACTCGATGGCCGCACCGTGATCGTGCATCGCAAAGGCGCGACGCCCGCGGGCGTGGGCGTGCTGGGCGTCATCCCCGGCTCGATGGGCGACGCCGGTTATCTGGTGCGCGGACGGGGCATTTCGTCGGCATTGGAATCCGCTTCGCACGGCGCGGGACGGTTGATGAGCCGCAGGGCCGCGCTGAACTCCATCAGCAAGTCGGCGCGGGACGCTTATCTCAAAGAGCGCGGCGTCACCCTGCTCGGCGGCGGGCTGGACGAATCCCCGCAAGCCTACAAACCGATTGACGCCATCCTCGCCGCGCAAGCCGACCTGGTGGAGACGCTCGGCAAATTCACGCCGCGCATTGTCCGCATGGCGGATGAGGCGGGAAACTTCTAAGGGATTGTAAAAAAATAACTCCCCGCAGATTCGTCACACCTGCACTGCACCACACCTGCCCTGGTACGGCTTAAGCCGCACGGCGCCAGGGAAGTTCACAAAAGGAAATCAAGCCGTTAAGCCCGAGAGTTCCCTTCGTGGCCTTCGTGTCCTTTGTGGTTGAAAAGTTACACTTCGCGTATATCCCACATCTTTTTGATGTGAGGAGCGAGGATCTTCCTGACCTGCGCCTCGCTCATGCCGTTGATCTTGAACGTGAGGATGCGCGAGTTCGCGTCTTCGCCCACGAACTGGCCAAAGGCGATGAAATTGCCGCCCGCATCGGTAATAGACTTGGTAACCTGGGCCAACATGCCGGGCTGGTCTTCCACGAGCGCGGTGACGCGCACGCCTTTTTCCCGGGCGCCCATCAACTCGATGAACAACTTGAACAGGTCGGTCTCGGTGATGATGCCGACGACACGCGTGCCCTTGACCACGGGCAGGCCGCCGATCTTGTTATCGGCCATGATGCGCGCGGCTTCCTCGATGGGCGTATCCTCGGCAACGGTGATGACCTGCTTGGTCATCACTTCCGTAACGGTCAGTTTACTGAGCAGGTAGTTCATTTCCCACACACTCAGGGTGGTGGCGGGCGAGGGGGAGGCGTTCAACAGGTCTTTATCGGAAACGATCCCGACCAGTTTGCCGCCCTTGATGACGGGCGCGCGGCGGATGCGTTCCTTCTTGAACAGGGCCAGCGCATCGTGGATGCTCATTTCAGGCCCGATGACGATGGGCGGGCGGGACATTCTTTCGCCGACTAACATGGGTACCTCCTTGGGTTTACAGGGCGCACAAGCGCACGGAATTTCACAAGTTCATTATATGCTTACCGATGGTTTCAATCCAGAGGAATATTGTCACATTTCCTGAAGGTATTTGTATACCGCACTCGGTTGAAAATTGCGCTTTTTTAGACGGCAGAAAGCGCAATTTTCAACCGTGGGTATTATAATGCAAAATAAGTTGAGAGTCTCACCTCCCTCCTCCGCAAGGCTCTCCCTGACTGACCACTGATTACTGATTACTGATCACTGATCACTGATCACTGATTACTGATCACTGATTACTTTCCCGCGCCAAACTTTCTCACCACCCGCGCCATGTGCCGCGCGTGCTTGAGATACAGGTCAATGCGGATGTTTTCGTTGGGCGCGTGGGTGCGCGTATCGGGGTAGCCCATGCCCGCCGTGGCAACGGGCAATCCCAGTTCGTGAACGAAGGGATGGCTTGGGCCGGAGCCGCCAACCAGCGGGACGAGCGTCATCGGCTTATCGTAGACATCCTTCGCCGCTCCCACTACCAGTTTGATGAACGGGTGATCGGGATCGGTGCGCGCCGGCGCGTCGCCGCCCAGGTCGGTGATTTTCACATCCGTAAAGCCGTGACTGTCCAAATGCGCGCGCAGTTTGGCGAGGATGTCTTTCGGCTCCTGGTCGGGGATCAGGCGGAAGTCCACTTTGGCGGAAGCGCGCGCCGGCAGGACGGTCTTCGAGCCGGGACCCTGGTAGCCGCTGGTCAGTCCGCAGATGGTACAGGTGGGCGAGAAGACCTCCTCGATCTTGAGTTCGTCCCCGCCTTTCAACCCCTTGATGAAATACGGCACGCCGTAACGCGCCTTATATTCCTCGGTCACATCCGCCAGCGCGGACATGAGTTCGCGGTCGCGCGCCGAGGGTTGCTGGACCGCGTCGTAGAAACCGGGGATGAGGATCCGCTCGTCCGCGCCTTTGAGCGAGTTGAGCGCCCAGACCAATCGCCAGGCCGCGTTGGGAAAGATGCTCCCGCCCAGGCCGGAGTGAACGTCCATCGAAAGCAAATCCACGGTGAGTTCCACATATTGAATGCCGCGCAGTCCGAGATATTGCATGGGCGTATCGGTGTGATCCACGCCGCCAAATTCCCACACACAGGCATCGGCTTTGAGCAGGTCGGTGTGTTCGTGGATGAATTTGGCAAGGTTGACGCTGGCGGTTTCCTCCTCGCCCTCCACGATGAACTTGACGTTGCAGGGCAACTCTCCCTCGGCCAGCAACGCGTCCAGGGCGAACAGGCGCGCCACGAAATGTCCCTTGTCGTCGCTGACGCCGCGTCCGTACATTTTGCCGTCGCGGATTTGCGGCTCGAAGGGCGGCGACTCCCACAGTTCCAGCGGTTCGGGCGGTTGCACGTCGTAGTGATTGTAGAACAGCAGGGTCTTGTCGCTCTTGCCCTCACGCAGTGTCCTGCGGATGCGCCTGGCCACCACGACCGGCGCGCCCGCCGTCGGGTGGATGGTCGCCTCGAAGCCGCGCGCCCGCAACAGGTCCGCGACGAGCGAGGCGGTTTCCGTCAGCCCAATTTTTTGCGCGGAGATGCT
>Ga0210022_1002758_pt1 | contig 10784 bp, 8 predicted proteins | sample CryGeymeta201520_FD_183984 | JGI IMG/M metagenome (GOLD analysis project Ga0210022, IMG submission 183984) | Groundwater microbial communities from Crystal Geyser aquifers in Utah, USA - Crystal Geyser metaG 2015-20 (SPAdes) (version 2) | ecosystem: Environmental > Aquatic > Deep subsurface >... | reverse complement strand
TAAGGTTGTAAAGATGGGGAAGCACCGGGATCACTTTTTCGTTGCGTATGTCGATCACAATTGTCGAGACGTTCTCGCCATAAACTCGATCGAGTATTTCCTCCTTGAAGTCGATCGCGTCAATATCGTCGAGATCAAGCGATGATATGAACTTGAGATTATACCGCGGGTTTTCATTGACCTCGCGATTAAGTTCCTTCATCTCATCGCCACTGCCGATCAAAAGTCCTTGTTGCCGATGCCTGAACCCAAGAAGCGGAACAATGTAAATCCTCCAGAGAAGGATGAGCACGAATGAAAAAAAGAGATCTATGAAAAGATTCGTCTTCGGCGTAATGCCAAAGTACGGAACAAAATAGAAGAAGAGGACGGCGATAATGCTGTTGGCAATCTGGGTACGCAGGATGACGGAGGGAATTCGACTTTTGAGAAAGAGCGTATGTTTTTCGTAAAGTCCCGCGATAAAGAACACGAACACCCATATCAAAAATATGATCGAAAACGGAATGGCGTGATCGGCGAGAAGTTCGGCACTTGGCACGGAGGAATAGCGAACAAAGAGCGTAACGAAGAGCGCCAGGAAAAAAAGACCCGCGTCTCCAAGAAACAATATGATCGACTCTCCTTTGTTAAAAAAATTCATGCAATGACGGCGCCACGCCGAAATATGGTATATAATGGTTTAATTATATACCATTGAAAGATGCCAAACACAACACACGCGGAAAATACGGGGAAACTTGACGGAAAGACGGCGAAACACGCACAAAAAAAGATTCTCTACGCCATCACCAAATCGAACTTTGGCGAAGCATTGACGCGCAACGCGCGTCAATTGAGAAACCCACGGTTTCTCACGCTCGCCCTCGACGGACTGGGCTTCGCTGTTTTCCTCCACGGGGAACTCCCGTTCCCCGACCCCCTCCCGCGCGCCGCCTAGCCAATTCACATTATGGAATCAACATCAAGCAAAAAAAAGATCCTCTACGCCATCACCAAATCGAACTTTGGCGGCGCGCAACGTTATGTCTACGACCTCACGACCAGTCTTCCCAAAAATGAATTCGACGTTGCGATCGCTTTAGGCGGGGACGGATTACTAAAAACAAAGCTCGAAGCCGCGAAGATACGATGTATCTCGATACCACGGCTCGGAAGAGACATACGCATATTCTCCGACATACGCGCGTTCTTTTCGCTTCTGCAGATCATCATGCGAGAAAAACCCGACATCCTGCACCTCAACAGCTCAAAGATTGGGATCATGGGTGGCATCGCGGGAAGAATCGCACGCGTTGACCGGATCATCTTCACCGCGCATGGATGGGCGTTCACCGAGGACCGAGTATTGGTTTCTCGAACAATCATCAGATTTTTGCAGTGGCTAACGATTATGCTTGCGCACGAAACAATCGCAGTTTCGCGCGAAACAGCTCAATGGATTAGCAGTATGCCGTTCGCGGGGAAAAAGACACGAGTTATCTACAATGGCAGATCGCCGCTCCGGTTCATGGCTCGTGAAAAAGCGCGTGTTGCGCTCATTGGGCAAAAGAGTGTTCTCGACATCGGTAAAAAACCAGTCTGGGTTGGAACAATCGCCGAGCTCCATCGGAACAAGGGACTCGAGTACGCCATCATGGCATTGGCGCTCATTGCCGAGCGCGATGCAGACACTGTTTTCATGTTTATCGTCATCGGCGAAGGAGAAGAGCGCGCGCGTTTGGAAAAACTGATCGAGAATCATAAGCTCAGAGATCGCGTTTTCTTTGCGGGGTTTAAGGAGGACGCCCCAAAATTCCTGAAAGCGTTTGATCTCTTCATTCTTCCTTCAATAAAAGAAGGTCTCCCCTACACATTGACAGAGGCGGGCATGGCCGCCCTGCCAGTCATCGCAAGTCACGTTGGCGGCATCCCCGAGGTCATAGAGGATATGCGCTCGGGGATATTGGTGCAACCCAAAAAACCGGAAGAAATCGCGGACGCGCTCATATTCCTTGCCAAAAACAAAACGCGCGCGAAAGAACTCGGAAAAACGCTCCATGGCAACATTGCCGAGCGGTTTTCCCCAGTACGCATGATCGCAGAGACAGTGCAACTGTATGCGCAATAAGGTATACTATACCATATACCATAAGAAACAGTATGGAGAGAATTGAATTCAACGAAGAGAGTAATGACATGGCGCAACCGTTTGACGTTCAAAAAACGCCAACGCTGGTGCGCTGGGTGCTCAAAACCGGCATCGTGAAGAATGAACGTCAGGCGAATTACGTGCTGTTGATGGTTGTTGCTGTGCTATTTGCGATAACGGCGGTTGCGTATATGAACATATTAAATCCAAGTGCTGGTGTTGGCGAACCGATGTACCTTGAGGATATTCCGCAGGATATCCGCGACCAGCTTCCACCCGAGATGATTCAGGAAATTCCATCGAGGAATCAATAATTATGAATAGTGTACCGGCCAATATGAATAAGAAGAAAGGTTTTACGCTTATCGAGCTCCTTGTCGTTATAGCAATTATCGGCGTTCTATCCAGTGTCGTTCTCGCGTCTCTGAACACCGCGCGGGGGAGAGCGAACGACGCGCGCAGAATCTCCGACCTCAAAGCGATCGAAATTGCGCTGGCGCTCTATTATGATAACAATGGCGCGTATCCGATTGTAAATGACCCAGAAATAGGGGGTGGTGTACTAAGTACCAGACCTTTATGGTCGGGCGTGGGAGGTTTAGGAGCCGCCCTTGTGCCCTCCTTTATATCATCGCTTCCCGTTGATCCAATCAATGGCCGTTCCTTTCTCTTCAATCTTGACGTCCATCCTCCACCACCACAATACGGATATTATTACAATTCTGACGGACAAATATACGACCTTGTCGCGTGGTTTGAACAGCCGAACGCGCTTGATTGTTCAAATAATAACTACTACTTTGATACATGGGGTAATGATGGTATATTGTGGTGCGGAAATGATTTTAATGCTTTTAAGGTTGAAGCCAGAATATACGAAGTCAACGACAACCAATAATTCCCCTAACGATAAAAGAGTCAAAGGGGTCAGACACTTTTATTTTCTCAAATACGTTGTGTAATGTTCAATTTCTTCGGTCTCCCTTTCTCACGCATTGTTGAACAAAGCCCATATTTTCCCACGGTCGTAAGTATATAATTATCATCCCCCAATGGTGTTCCTTTCATTTCGGAACGCGCAATTTTTTCAATTTCTCTCGCCGTAAGAGGTTGCTCAAGTAATTGAAGGTAATCTTCCGGTTCATCGCATACCCAAGGAAAAAGAAGGCGCTTATCATCGGCAGTTCCTTTGTATCGCCTATACACGCTTCCATATTTCCACCCAAGTGGATCTTTTACAAGTTTGGCAGTTACCGGGTTCCGTTCAACATATCGAAGCGCAGTGAACAAATACGTATCATTCTGAACAATAAAAGATTTGTACCGCCCTTGATAGAGGGGCCCCTCACCAACCGTTTGAGTAGCCACGCGATATCGTTGCGTGTGAGTAACAGTGATGCGTTTCATAAAATCAGAAAGGTCGCCATCATTCTCCGGGTAAAGAACGAGATGAAAATGATTCGGCATAATACAATACGCGAGAATACGCATATTCGTGGAATCGACAACTTCTTGCAAGATTAATTCAAAGAGTCGGTAATCCTTGTCTTCTTTGAAAATAGTCTGCCGCCCCACTGCCCTATTGACGCAGTGGTATACTTCACCACCGATATCTACACGTAGCTGTCGTGGCATATTATGAACATAATAAATAATATGAAATTATACCATATTTTTTAAAAAATAAAGGTGTCTGACCCCTTCTATTTCTATATCCCCAAAAATTCGTGGGTGGTGTCGTCTTTATGCGCGGCGCGGTTGTAACGGCGCATCCCCTGAAGCATTCCGAGTGCGGCAAATTCGGTTATCAAATGCGAGCCACCATATGAAAGGAACGGCAAGGGAGTGCCGGTCACCGGCAGAAGACCGATATTCATCCCGACATTCACCATAATGTGACTCATGAACATGATGGCGACTCCCATACCAAAGAGTATTTCGAAATTCGAAACGCCCAATATCGCTCCGGCAAGCACACGCCAAATGATAACGCCAAAAAGCGCAAAAAGTATAACGACACCGACAAAACCCCACTCCTCGGCGAACGCGGCAAATATGAAATCGGTTTGATATTCCGGGAGAAAACGCAAACGCGACTGTGTTCCATATCCCACTCCCTTTCCGAGCGTCTCCCCCGACCCGACCGCGATCGTTGATTGATACGCGTTATACCCCGCGCCTTGAATATCCGTAAGCGGGTGAATAAACGTCATGATGCGGTCTTTCTGGTAATCCTTGAACACAAACGACCACAAAAGCCCCGCCGCGAGCACCCCCAGAAGAAACACACCCGCGAGGTGTTTTTTTGAGATGCCCGACACCATGACCATGCCAAGCCAGATCAAAAAAATGATCACCGCGGAGCCAAAATCGGGCTGAAGGAGTACGAGAACGAACGGCACGAACGCATAAAATCCCGATATGAGAACATGCTTGATGTGAGCGATCTCGACATGCCGGCGGGAAAAATATTTTGCGAGGATCAAGATCACCAGTATCTTCACCGGATCCGACGGCTGAAGAGAAAAAGCGCCGAAATCAAGCCAACTCCGAGCACCTTTCACTGCGTGGTTAAGCACAAATAATCCGATAAGCACGGCAATCGCTATCGCAAAAAGCGCCATGAGAACATTGGTTCGTTTGAGAAAACGGAAGTCGAACAGACTGAACATAAAAAAAACAAGAAAAGCCGCCGTAATCCATATAATCTGTTTTTCGAAAAAATAATTATCGCCTGTGAACGAATTCATAGTCACCAGTCCCGCGCATAAAAGCGGAATAGTCGCAAAAAAAAGCGTCCAGTCGACCGAGAGTGATCTACCGCCACGAGCGGGGCGAAATGGAGACACGCCAAAATTTTTTGCTATCTCAAGAAATGACGGCTTCATACGAAACAAGATGACTTAATTGGAAGAAGAAACTTCCCGCGCGTGGATAACTATATCGGTAATATACACCCCTTCCCTGCAAACCGTCGAAGCGATCTCGTGATAAATATCTTTAAGCTCGCCGGATGTTGCCGCTTTGTAATAATAGTTGGGTGACGAAGCAATGCTTCCTTTCAAGTATTCGTCATTAACATCATTCCCCAATCCGATAACGTAAAGAGAGACATCACTAGTAAGCCGAATATCGGCGGCGATGCGTGCCGCGTATAACTCGGGATATGCTTCATTCATCTCGTCATTCGGATCGGTTGGCGACGACGCAATGCCATCGGTGAGAGCGATGATCGCCTTTTTGGGAACTCGATTGGCGACTGCTTCACTTGAAGTCAGAGCGCCATAAGCGCTTTTGATAGCATCTCCGAGGTTAGTGTACTGCGTTCCTCCCGACAAAATATGGATGCCGCCGATCGCGCTTTTAACCGCTTCGTGATCGAATGTCAACGGTTGATCGATCGGATTGGAGGGTGTTGTCGCGAATGAAACAAGCCCGACACGATCTTCCGCAAGCACCCCATCGACAAATGTGCGCGCCGCATCTTTGGCATTCGATATCGGCTGAGGCGGGTTGCCGCCATCGTCATCCATGCTCCCCGATCGATCGAAGACTAGCATGGTGTCAACCGGCACCGTACATCCCTCTGACGGAGGAGGAGTGAATGGCTCCTGCCAAGAAAAGCTGACACCATCCGAAGACTCTCCTTCCAATCGCTCACTATACGTTGCCGAAACACCAACCATAGTATTATTGATATCATAAATAAAAGCAATAATATCTATCCCCGTGACCGTATGGATTGAAGAATTAACCAGGATTGCGCGAAGACGCGGTGCATTATTGGTATCAAAAAGTTTTTTATCTTTGATGATGAGCGGCGTATCTTGCTCGACTCCTGTCGTCCATCGTGAACCATCCTTGAACTCCAGAGTCGTTTTTGTCACAGCTTTTCCCACGCCGACCGCGATGTTTGATTCGAATATGGCGAACTTATCTCGAGCATTCATGTACGTCTTCCCTTCACGGGTTGCCAACACCGCACCGTCGGCATCATAGAGAGTCATCGTATACCCGATATGCGCAGTCTTAGCATAAAAATTCGGATTCTGAACGCTTACCACGGCATCATACATTTCCGGAGAAACTCGGAAAGAACGCGCCCAGAACACCACAGGGTCTTCAACTTGAATCTTGCATAAAAACTGACACGACCCGCCGCAATCAATTCCAGCCTCCCGCTGGTTTTGCAGACCATCGTAGCAGGTGGGCGGAACATTGAGCGATTTATATACAGGATAAGCGATAATCAAAAGAAACACTCCGACAATGGAGAGAATGATCGTAATTTGTCTTTTTGATGACCACGAAAACATGAGTTTCTTACTTGTGGAATATCATACCAAAAAAAAACTTCTTCCGCCATTTACCTCCGTGCAAAAAACCCGCATCATAAAGCGGGATTTTGTTTTTCTATTCCACGCGAAAAAACCGCCCAAAAAGAACGCCACTCTCGTGGATAAAGACAAGCACGAGTAAGACTTCAGCACTTTATGTTGGCGTCTGCCTACTCTCCCCTTTACGAGTACCATCGGCTCTAGAAGGCTTAACTGCCGTGTTCGGAATGAGAACGGGTGTACCCCCTCCGACAAAACACCAACATAAAAAGCTGAAATTTTTTACGCATCGGCTGGCGCGCCGATAACACGGTAAGAATAGATTTTATTGCATTATTGTGATCTTTGAACTTCCCGACAGGAATTGATGAATTAGTACTCCTCGACTGAACGCATTACTGCGCTTACATCTAGAGCCTATCAACCTAGTCATCTCCTAGGAATCTCAAACGAAATCTCATCTTGAAGTTGGTTTCCCTCTTAGATGCTTTCAGAGGTTATCCATTCCCGACTTAGCTACTCGGCAATGCCGCTGGCGCGACAGCCGATACACCAGAGGTCAGTCCACTCCGGTCCTCTCGTACTAGGAGCAGATCTTCTCAAATTTCAACGCCTGCAGTAGATAGGAGACCAACCTGTCTCACGCATGATATCACTTGTCGCCAAGTGCATTGGACTATACCTTCTCCGCTTTCTCTGCGGATGCCGACGTGTAGTCTCTACGGGGTCAATCCAGCCATTTGAAACAAAAAGCGGGACGACTTCCCTCGGGGTTGTCCTTATCTTTTACGAAAGGATTTCTCCGATATGAGTCAGCTCTTCGCGCGTAATTGCTCGCGCGCGCGCCGTGATGTGATTGGTTCCTTGCCAAACGCAACAGTGTGCATTCGGACTCTATCATTTTTCATAGACAAAAAGACCCGATTGTGTCGTTTATGAGCGGGTTCAAACGGTTCAAAAAACAGCATTGTGCTATTTCCTGAACGGTTTGAACCCAGCTCGCGTAACTTTTTAATTGGCGAACAGCCAAACCCTTGGGACCTTCTCCAGCCCCAGGATAAGTTGAGCCGACATCGAGGTGCCGAACTCCGCCGTCGATATGGACTCTTGGGCGGAACTAGCCTGTTATCCCCAGGGTAGCTTTTATCCGTTAATCTTCGGCCGCGTCTAAAGCGAGCCGTCGGTTCACTATGTTCTGCTTTCGCACCTGCTTGGCATGTACGCCTTGCAGTCAAGCTAGCTTATGCCATTACACTACCGGCACGGTTTCCATTCGCGCCTAGCTAACCTTAATAAACTCCTCCGTTACTTTTTAGGAGGAAAGCGCCCCACTTAAACTACCCACCAAGTACTGTCTCTGTACGTTTTTGCCGTACAAGTTAGAATGTGCCTCTTTGAAGAGTGGTATTTCACTGACGACTCCATCTACCCCGAAAGGCAAACTTCAAAGTCTCCCACCTATGCTACGCAACAAAAAAACACATTCAATACCAAGTTGCAGTAAAGCTCCTGGGGTCTTTTCGTCTAACTGCAGGTAACCGGCGTCTTCACCGGTATTGTATTTTCACCGAGCTGTTCCCCGAGACAGTTCCCCAGTCATTGCGCCATTCGTGCACGTCTGAACTTACCAGACAAGGAATTTCGCTACCTTAGGACCGTTATAGTTACGGCCGACATTCACCAGGGCTTATATCAGCCAGCATGCGCATCACGCTATGCGCGATGTATATTTAAATATTGAAATATTTAAATACCGCGGCATCACACGCAGTGTGATGCGCACACCACCGATATTTAACCTTCTGGCATTGGTCAGGCGTCACCCCCTATACATCCTCTTACGAGTTCGCAGGGAGCTGTGTTTTAGATAAACAGTTGCCAGGGATACTTTCGCTGCGCCCCTCACATGAATTAGCGCTACAAACACTCCGTTTGCATGGTATACGAATATCTCAGACCGCCGAAACGACCCAATAATACCGTTTTCACATTGGACAATTGTCCAACAACGCTAATTCATGTGAGGGGAAGCCTTATTCCGAAGTTACGGCTGCTTTTTTGCCGAGTTCCTTGGGGAATACTCACTCGTTCGCCTTGGTCTTCTCGACCTGACTACCTGTGTCGGTTTACGGTACGGTTTCTTTATGTTTGAAGCTAAGAGGTTTTTCTCGGAAGCTTGCTTTGTTCTATTTCCCGCGCCGAAGCGCGGAATTTTCGCTCTCCTTGGACTCGTCATGAAAGACAGACTCCCGGATTTTCCTAAGAATCGCCCTTAGAGCACGAACGCAAATCCAATAATGCGCACAACATACTAAACTTCGTCGCCCCATCGCAACATAAAGAAGTCACGGAATATTAACCGTGTGTCCATCAGCTACGGCTTTCGCCATCGCCTTAGGCCCGACTAACCCTTGGCTGATTGTCATCGCCAAGGAAACCTTAGTCTTTCGGCGTGCGGGGATTTCACCCGCATTGTGGTTACTTGTGCCAACATTCTTGCTTCCGCACGCTCCAGCATGGGTCACCCCTTTGCCTTCAACGCAGAGCGGAACACTCTCCTACCGCTCCCAATCTGCGAACAGATTGAAAGCCCTCAGTTTCGGTACCACACTTAGCCCCGATTATCTGCGGCGCAAGATCTCTGAATGAGTGAGCTGTTACGCTTTCTTTAAAGGGTGGCTGCTTCTAAGCCAACCTCCTCATTGTCTGAGAAATTTCACCTCCTTAAGTGCACTTAGTGTAGATTTAGGGACCTTAACTGGAGATCCGGGCTGTTTCCCTTTTGACCAATGGAGCTTTGCCCCCACAGTCTAACTGCCGAGCTATAATTTCCGGTATTCGGAGTTTGATAGAAATGACGAGGTTGCCCCCTATTCATTTCTTCCAGTGCTCTACCCCCGGAAGGATCACTCGACGCTAACCCAAAAGCTATTTCGGAGAGAACCAGCTATTACCAGGTTCGATTAGCTTTTCACTCCTTACCACAAGTCATCCGATAGTATTGCACGGCTAAACGGTTCGGGCCTCCTGCAGTCTTTCGACTGCATTCACCCTGCTCATGGTAAGCTCACCTGGCTTCGGGTCCTGAACATACAGCAAAACGCGCTATTCACACTCGCTTTCGCTACGCCTCCGTCCTTGGCGGACTTAGACAAGCTGTATATACAGACTCGTTGGCTCATTCTTCAATAGGCACGCCATGAGCGCGCGCAGCACGCGAGATTTAAACATTGAATATTTAAACACCGCGTGCTACGCACGCCGCTGACTCCTTGTAGGCATATGGTTTCAGGTCTATTTCACTCCCCTCTCCGGGGTTCTTTTCACCTTTCCCTCACGGTACTAGTTCACTATCGATCTCTAAGAGTATTTAGCCTTGCCGGTTAGTTCCGGCGGATTCCTTCAAGCTATTCGTGTCCTGAAGTACTCAGGAATAACAACAAAGAAGATGTTTTCGTTTTCGCTTACGGGGCTATCACCGTCTGGGGCAACGCTTTCCAGCGTCTTCAGCTAACAAAAACAATTTTTGACTTCTCTCGACCAAAGCCGACATTGCTACCCTACAACACCCGCGAGCATCTTGCAAAGCGAGATGCGATTTCAATATTAAAATAATGAAATAGTGCGACATCTTGCAAAACAAGATGCTCGCGGGTTTGGGCTTCTCCCGTTTCGCTCGCCGCTACTCAGGGAATACTGATTGGTTTCTTTTCCTCCGGGTACTGAGATGTTTCACTTCCCCGGGTATGCTTCCCGCAATAAAGCGGGATGGTCGAGTTTTACTCGACCGGGTTTCCCCATTCGGACACCTCCGGATCAAAGGTTGCTCGTCACCTCCCCGAAGTTTATCGCAGACATGCCACGTCCTTCATCGCCTCTTAGAGTCAAGGCATCCACCATACGCCCTTAAATTTCCCGTCGGGAAATTCAAAAACCACAATAATTTTTATTTTTCTTTCTTACCTGCTCCGTCTCCGATGCCTATCGAGACATCGTGACGGAAATTTTGTTTTCAATGGCCAGATCGTCTCAGCGCATACACACGGCAGGTTATTTTTTGAATAAAAAACCCGCTTTTCGAGCGGAATTGACAAAGCGAAATGTAAAAAAGATTTCACTTCTTCCGCCTGAAAATCATGTGTAACATACTCATACCGTACAATGGTAAAGTATATACAAACAACAAGCGCTGTCAAGTGGTTGTACAGTTAACCATATGAGGTGACACTTAAGGTAGAATTGAGGTGACAAAGGGTAATCATCTTAATTTAAAAGGCGAAAGCTTAAAAACATCATATGGCAAACAAGAATCAAAG
>Ga0210022_1002749_pt1 | contig 10798 bp, 8 predicted proteins | sample CryGeymeta201520_FD_183984 | JGI IMG/M metagenome (GOLD analysis project Ga0210022, IMG submission 183984) | Groundwater microbial communities from Crystal Geyser aquifers in Utah, USA - Crystal Geyser metaG 2015-20 (SPAdes) (version 2) | ecosystem: Environmental > Aquatic > Deep subsurface >... | reverse complement strand
TCTCTTTGTGGCGGTTTGTACAAAACGAGTTTATAATAACGAAGTTGACAAATTATTTCACGCTCGGCGAGGAACGATGAACGCAGAAAAAATCCCAGATATCATCATTGGCCGCATGCCCGTCTATCTGAGGGCCTTGCAACGCATGGCTGAGAAGGGCATGCAGACGACATCCTCACAGGAGTTGGGGGAGCGCGTGGGCATTTCCGCGGCGCAGATCCGCAAGGATATTTCGCAGTTCGGTGAGTTCGGCAAGCAGGGGATGGGCTATAACATTCCGTTTTTGCTGGACAAGTTGCGCGCCATCCTGAAGGTGGACCGCATCTGGGATGTGGCGCTGGTGGGCGCGGGCGACATGGGGCACGCGCTGGCGCGTTACCAGGGATTCAGCAATCGCGGTTTCCGCATTGTGATGGTGTTCGATAACGATGCCGCGAAGATCGGCCAAAAAGCGGGGGAGTTCACCGTGCAGGATGCCGCCGACATGGCGGAGAAGATCCGCGCGGCGGGTGTGACGGTGGCAATGATGACCGTCCCTGCCGCGGCCGCGCAGGAGGTGGCGGATAAACTGGCGCAGGCAGGCGTGAAGGCAATTTTGAACTACGCCCCCATCAGCATCAATGTCCCGCCGGACGTGAAGGTGCAACACATTGACCCCGCCACGCATTTGCAGAGGATGACGTATTATTTGTAAAAAGTGGCGTTACCCAAAAGGGGGCTCACGAACGCAAACTGTTGAACGCAGCATAACCAAAAACGGCCTCCTCATCGGAAGCCGTTTTGCTTTTCCACACCTGCGGAGACTGCGCCGCAACACGTTGCGCATTCCCAGCGCTTTCGACCGCGCAAGTCCGTGGGGGACCACGAGACAGGCGGGAATGGCCGGGTGACCTGGTCAATCGTTCAGCACCAGCACGGCCTCTTTCGAGCAGGTGACCTGGTCCTGCGCGCCGAGGGCGGGCAGTTCGAGGAAGGGATTGTTGAAGGTGTCCATGTAAAATTTGGTATCGCCGATCTTCACTTGAATGCGGACAATGGAGCCGAGGAAGGTGATATTTTCGATGGTGCAGTCCGCCACATTGGCTTTCCTTTCCTGCGCCACAAAATTAAACCTTTCGGGTCGAATCGCCACACGAACCTTGTCACCCTTTTTCATTGCCTTCAAGTCCTGGGCAGATTCGAGCTGAACACCGTCCACACTAATGAGTCCGCGCGCGGGGTCAACCACTTCGGCGCTGGCAGAGTTCAATGTGCCGACAAAATTTGCGACGAACGTGGTCTTTGGGAAGTTGTAGATTTCAAAGGGCGGGCCAACCTGCTCCATACGGCCTGCCTCCATGACAACGACACGGTCGGAAAGCGAGAGCGCCTCCTCCTGGTCGTGGGTGACGTAGATGGCAGTAATGCCGAGTTTCTGTTGAATGGAGCGGATCTCAGCGCGCAGGGACACGCGGATCTTTGCGTCCAGCGCGGAGAGAGGCTCATCCAGCAGTAATACTTTGGGGCGCAAGGCCAGCGCGCGCGCCAAAGCGACGCGCTGTTGCTGTCCGCCCGACAACTGATGAGGATAGCGTTCACCATATTCGGGCATGTGGATCAATTCCAGCATCTCATCCACGCGTTTTTTGATCTCTTCCGCCGGTTTTTTGGCGACTTTGAGCCCAAAACCCACGTTGCCTGCCACGGTCATGTTTGGGAAAAGAGCGTAGGACTGAAAAACCATGCCAACATCACGCTGGTTGGGCGGCTTATTCGTAATATCATCACCGCCGATGGTGATTACGCCGGAGGTGGGAGTCTCGAATCCGGCCACCATGCGCAATGTGGTAGTCTTGCCACAACCGCTGGGTCCCAGAAAGGAAACCAGTTCGCCACTCTCAATGTTCAAATTGAAATCACGCACTGCCCAGGCACGGCCAAAACTCTTGCTGACGTTGTTAATTTGCAGAAATGCCATAATTTTCCTCACAGTTAGTGGGCGGCGGTGACTTCTTGCACTGAACCGCGTCCAATCCATTGCATCAGACCGATGGAACCCCAGGTTAGCAGGAAACTGACCACGGCAAGAGCCTGAGGCGTGTAGGCGCGCATCGCGCCAATTTCCTCCATGTACGGGCCAAAGGCCGGCCAGTAAAGTAGCGAGGCAAACGTGAATTCACCCATCACAATGGCAAAAGTCAGGAACACGCCACTCAGGATGGCGGTCCGCAGATTGGGGAAAATGATCTGGGTGATAATCACGCGCCAGCCCGCCCCCAGGCTGAGGGCAGATTCGGTCAGGGTGCGCACGTCAATGGCCCGCAATCCGGTATCCACCGCCCGGAACATGTAAGGCAGGGACAACACCACGTAGCCAGCAATCAAAAGAATGGGCGTGCCAGTCAGCACCAGGATGGGCGTCCCGAACAACTTCAGCCCGCCGCCATACAGGCGGCTCATACCGAAGACAAGCACGACGGCCGGCACCACAAAAGGCATCAGTGTCACAAACTCGACCCAGGGACGCATTTTGGGCATCCGCCAATGCACCCAATAGGCCGTGGGCACCACCAGGAGCAGGCTGATCACGATGGTCAACATAGCCCACAGGAATGAATACCCAAAGTTCAGATAGAACTGTCGGTCGGTAAAAGCCACACGATAGGCCTCAAAGGTGTAGCGATCTTTTATCATTTTAAGGCTGAACTCAAAAGTGGCCAGAAGCGGCAGGAAGAAGTAAACCAGGCCGATGATCAAAATGATCCAGGCCCAGATATTTTTTGATTTCATCGCAACCACCTCGCGGCTCTTCTCTGCAGGGTAATATAGCCAATCATACTGATTCCCATGATGAAAACCATCCCCAAAGCCAGGGCATTGCCCAGGCCGGGGTTAAAGAGCACATCGCCCTGCATCTGGGCGCCAATCAGGATGGGCACCAGATTAATGAAACTGCCGGAGAAAGCGTAGGCAGTAGCATAGGCGCCAAAGGCATTGCCGAACAAAAGAATGGTTGTGCCAAGCAGGGAAGGCAACAGGATCGGAAAGGCAATGTAGCGCCAGTAATGCCAATTTGTACCGCCCAAATTGGCGCATGCCTCATTCCATTCCCGGTGCAACCCGTCCAACGCCGGCGACATGATCAACACCATGAGCGGGAACTGGAAATACATGTAAACGATGCTCAAGCCGGTGATGCTGTAGATGGTAAACCCCCCCGCGTGAATATCAATTTCAAACGCGCTTTCGAGCCAACGCGTGACCAGCCCGGCATTCCCCATCGTGGCGATAAAAGCAAAAGCCAGAGGCACGCCAGCAAAGTTTGATGCCACGCCGGAAAACGTCGTCATAAACGTCCGAAGGCCTTTCGGCAACCCTCCCAGGATGACCGCGTAAGCCAGCAGGAACCCAAATACCGCCCCGCCCAGCGCGGTAATCACACTAATCGTTAAACTGGTTTTGTAGGCGTTTACAAAATCCTGGACGGTAAAAAGAGCAATGATGTTATCAAACGTAAAGCCGCCATCAACGGATTCGAAACTACGGACGAAGATGGAAATGGATGGCAGAAAAAGGAACAACGCCGCAAAAAGGAAGAAAGGCAGGAGGGGCAGCCAGTTTACAACGGCTGTCTTTTTGGAGGGGGGACGCGCCGTAGGCGCGTCCCCTTTTGATTGGGCTGTGAGTGTTTTGTTGGTTATACCCACCGCAGTCTACTCCTATTCACCGTAAACGACTTTACGCCAATTTTCGGTGATGTACGCGCTGGATGCCTGCAACTCGTCAACGGTGAGGAAGACGGCGTTTGCGTACGATTCGGCAGGCGGCAGTTTGGCGGCCAGATCGGCAGGGATCACGCCGCGCGCGGCCATATCGTTGAAGCGGATCGGGTGAGCGTAGCCCTTCAGGTAGATCAACTGGCCTTCATCGGACATGACGAACTCCCACCACAATCGCGCCGCGTATGGATGTGGAGCATAGGCGCTGATACCACCGGCATACGGTCCAGCGAGTACGCCTGTCTTGGGCACCACGATCTCAAGTTCCGGGTTGCCGGCAAGTCCATCACGATTCGCCAGGGCCAGATAGTCCCATTCGAGGACGATCGGGGTTTCACCCTGAGCAATCTTGCCCTGGTCTGCGATGACCGGGATGAAGTTACCAGCATCGTTCATTTCTTTCCAGAACTGCAGACCCATCTCAGCCGCTTTGGTTTTGTCGCCGCCAGAGCGGGAGAGACCAGAAGCAAAAACGGTCATAACTGACTGGTTGGATTTGAGCACGTCGCCAGCCATGGCAACCTTGCCCTTATATTCCGGCTTGAGCAAATCTTCCCAGTCCTGGGGGGTGTTCTTAATGGCGGGTTTGGAAACTTCAAAGGACAGTGCGCCATAGTATTCAGCCCACCAGAAACCATCAGGATCTTTCATTTCGATCGAATCCCAACCGGCAACCTTGTATTTCGCTATCAAACCTTTTGCCATAGCATTCGCAGTATGGCCCACGCCAACGTCAATCACATCTGGAGCCTGCGGGCCTTTGCTGTCCTTGTTGGCTTCAATAGCCGCCAGTTCGTCGGCTGACCCGGCATCCGGGTTGAGTTCATTGACCGTAAGACCGTACTTCGTCTTGAAGGTCTCGATCATCTCGCCATAGTTGGCCCAGTCATGGGGCAACGCGATGGTGGTCAACTGGCCTTCCGTCTTGGCGGCCGCGATCAAATCGTCCAGCGGGATTGCATTGCCGCTCGTCAGGTCTGGGCCGGCCGCTCCTCCGCCGCCTTGCGGGCCGCACGCCGACAGATAGGCGGACGCGCCCACAGCCGCGGCGCCTAGTGGGTCGTTTGGCATGAAAACAGTCATTGTTTACACTTGAATTATGGCGATGAGCACGCCAAACGACCCACTAGTTTAATGAAATCACGGCGTGAGATCTTTTCTTGCTTGGTTGATGACATTTTTCTCTCCTTGGTTGTATTAATTTACAAACTTAAGAAAACGATGCTGCGCGTGGAACTGTAAGCCATTTGTTTCTGAGCACCTCCAGTCATCCAACTTTCAATCATTGTAGCATCAACGGGATTCCTAGTCAATTTCAAAAGGCAAGGATTTCCGCGCCATAACCTGACGATAACACGCGTCCTCCCGGACTTTCGGCCGGTCGCGGCCAACCCGCGCCTCCGCGCCCCCCGGAGGAAACGGAGAATCCGATCATCGCGGCATCTCCAAATTTCCCGCGATGAGATCGGGGAACTCGGCGCGGATGCGAGACTCGACTTCAGCAGAAAAAACAACCGAACTGGGTTTCGCCAAAATCTCGCGCACGCGTCCCATGGCGCGCGCCTGCGTATCCGGCGCGCCCTTCTTCTCCCAAACGGTGCGGGCGTCGCGGTCCGCCAGTTTGGTGAGCAGGGCTTCGCTCTTCATTCGTTTGGCGGTGTGCGGTTGCATCATGAATGCGCCGCCCGGCCCCGCCTTTGCAATCACATCCAGCGCGAGTTCCTCCTCGTTGAACGTGATGCCGCGCTTCATGCGCTTGAGCATTTGAAAAATCTCATCGTCGATCACAGCCTTGGCGAAGTCGAATGCTTTCAGCGCGTCGAGCAGGCCGCCCATGTTGAACATGTCCGCGCCGCCGAGCAGGCCCGCCACCGCGGACATGCCCGTCTCGTAGCCGGACTGCGCGTCGTTGATCTTGGAATTCGTCAGGCCGATGTAGCCTCCGCTTGGCACGTTGTAGAAACGCGCCATCTGCGCGAAGGCCATGTGCAACATGCCGCACTCGATCCCGCCCGATGCGTACGCGCCCGTCCGCATATCTGCCACCGTTGGAAGCGACGCGTAAATCGTGGGCGTGCCCTCGCGCGCCATTTGCATCAGCACCGCCGCGGCGAGGAATTCGGCGTTGCCCTGCGCCAGCGTCCCTGCCAGAGACATCGGTGAAGTGAGTCCCGCGTTCGGAACGATGCTCGGATACACGGGCAATCCCTTCTCGCTGAAATAAATGATCGCGTCGGTGGAGAGCGTGTCCATCGTCAGCGGCGAGACGACGGGGCAGTAATGATGCGTTACGAACGGACGCTCCATGTAGGCGGCTTCGCTTCCAGCGATCGCGAACAGCATCCGCATGATCGCGTCGGTGTCCGCCTGATCCTTCGTTGTGGAGCGGATGGGTTTGAGACAATATTTCAGCGCGGGATACAGCCGCGCCAGCGTGAACTGTCCAGGAGGCGCGTCGTCCGCGAGCGTGGAGACGGAGAAGACATCGTAGGCGGGCAACTCGTTGACGAGATGCGCGATGCGCGCGATATCGTCCGAGCGGGCGCGTCGTTCGCGACCTGTGAGCGGATCAATTAAATCTGGAGCGGAACTCCCCGTGACGAGGATCGGCCCGTCCTGCGGAATGGTGCGATCAAATTTTGGGTCGCGCCCGCGGAAGGTGAACGCGGGCGGCAACATCTTGCGATATTTTTCCACCACCGCAGGCGGGAACTTGACGATCTGCATCTCCGAATCCACCTTGCAACCATGACGGGCGAAGAGGGCGCGCGCTTTCCCGCTCCGCACCAGCAGGCCGACATTTTCGAGGATCTCCAGTGAGGCCTCGTGCGTCCGCTGGACTTGTTCCTGGGTAAGCAGGGTCGCGAATTGCATCTACAATCCTTTCCTTTCGTAGAGCGACATTTTGTAAATAAACAAATTACCGAGCGATGAATCACATCCAGCCCGCTGCCCTGAGCGGAGGGTACTCCCGCAGTCGAAGGGCAGGTGGATTCAAACATAACGTTCACATGTGACCCGTCCTTCGACTGCGCTCCCTCGACTTACACTCGGTCGCTCCGCTCAGGACGGCGGTAGATAGTTAATTGTAAAATTGCAAAATATTACATTACGGTTTTCGCTTGCGAGTCTGGGTGCGCGATTTTTCGGTAGTCCGTTTCTTTGGTTTCAGGCTTTCGCCGGCTTGTTTCACCAACTTGCGGCTTTTATGCACGATCACCTTTTGCTGGACCGAGATCAACTTGCCAAGCCTGTGGAATTGATTATCGCGGAAGGCGAGATATTCCACCCTGAGCCGTTCGGCCAGCGCATGGATCTCGTCGAGGGGGAACATCTCCAGGCCCGCGCGTGTGACCTTGAGCGAAGCCGCCGCGGTGGCGAAGCGCGCCGAATGTTCGATGCCCCAGCCCTGCAACGTGCCGTACGCGAAGCCCGCCGAGAAGGTCGCGCCCGCGCCGCACGCATCTACGGCCTTGACCCTCGGGGCGAAGACGCGCACGATCTCCTTTCCCTGCGCCACGAGACAACCTTCCTTCGCCATGGTGATGACCGCAGTCTCGACGCCCGCGTTGAGCAGTTTGCGCGCCGTCTGCATGAGCGCCCGGTTCTTGCCGAGTTGCGCGGCGTCCGTCACCGCCTGGCAGATGGTGGTGTACTTCGCGTATCGCTTCAGGAGGTTGATGTCCTTGTGACCATGCTCCAGGTTAAGGAACACTGGCACGCCCAAACGGTTCGCCTCTTTCATGGCGCGGACGATGTGCGCTTCGCCGTCGTACCAGTCCACGTACAGGAGACGCGCGCCCGCTATCAGCGAGAGGTCGGCCAAATCAAGGGTGGCAAGCATCTCGGGAGTCCGTTGCCAAAAGTAGGTGCGCGCCCCGCGTCGGTCGGAGACGTCCACCTCGAGCGGAGTCTCGTACGCATCCGTAAAACGGACTTCCCCCTGCACGCCGCGCTCCTTCAACTGCCGCGCCAGGGCGTGTCCGCGCGCATCGTCGCCGACGGCGGTGCCGATCATGCCCGCCTCCACACCCCACTGGCGCAGACAGCAGGCGATGATGGCGGCATCGTCGAACACGAATTCTTTCACTTCCTTCACCATCGCGCCCGTGTTGTGACGCGGGAAACGATCCACGGTCATCACGGTGACGGCGGTCAACATGCCAAAGCCAACGTAGTCAGTCATTTAGTCTCGTAGTCTGATAGTCTCATAGTCTGATAGTCTCATAGTCGGTAAGTGGTAAATGGTAATTACCAATTTCTCTACCGTACGTTTTCTCAATGCGAATGCCGCGAATAAGCGAATACCGCGAATTATTTCAAAATCCATTCGCGAAATTCGCCAATTCGCGTAATTCGCGATGAAAATTCAAGCCATTTTTTCACGTGTACGGTAGAGAGTTACCAATTACGAATTACGAATTACCAATTACCAATTACCAATTACGCTCTTAACCGCTCACCTTTCGGATCGGACAGCACGGTGGCAGTCACTTCCACCATGCGGCGGCCCTCGATAAGTTCGGCCTCGAAGCGAGTGCCGACCTTCGCGAGTTCAATCGGCAGGTAGGCGTACAGGATATTTTTCTTCAACGTGTAGCCCCATCCGCCACTGCGGACGCGCGTCAGCACCTTGCCTTCGTGGTAGATGGCCTCGCCGCCGTAAAGTTGCGTGAACTCATTTCCATCCACGGTCAGCGTGCAGAGTTTGCGTTTGATGCCTTCGGCTTTTTGCTTGACCAGCGCGGACTTGCCGATGAAATCTTTCTTGTTCAAGTCCACGCAGAAACCGAGGCCGCCCTCGTACGGCGTTTCGAGTTGGGTCACGTCGGCGGTGTAATAGCGATAGCCTTTTTCGAGACGGAGCGCGTCCAGCACTTTGTAGCCGCCGACCTCGATGCCGAATTCCCTGCCCACTTCAAGCAACAAATCCCAGACCATCGTGGCGCGGTTGTATGGGACGTAGAGTTCCCATCCGAGTTCGCCCGCGTAGCTGACGCGCTGCGCAAAAACTTTCGCGCCGTTGATGGAAATCGGTTTTGTCATCAGGTACGGATGCGCTTCGTTTGAGATGTCGTCACTCGTCACTTTTCGCAACAGGTCGCGGGCGCGCGGTCCCCAGATCGGGAGACAAGCCCATTCCTCGGTGATGTCACGGATCGCCACCTCACCGTCGTTTTCGTCCACGTGCATTTCCAGCCATGACCTGTCGTTGCCGATGAAAGCCGCGCCGGTAATGACCCAGAATCGCTCCGCGCCGAGACGCGTCACCGTCACGTCCGCTTCGACGCCGCCATTCGTGTTGCAGAATTGCGTGTACGTGGCCGAGCCGATGGGTTTGTCCATTTCGCTGTCCGCGACGCGATTCATCAAAGCCAGCGCGCCCGCGCCCGTCACTTCGATCTTGCTGAACGGGGTCAGGTCATAAAGACAGACGCGCTCGCGCGTCGCCGCGTGTTCCTGTCCGATGCGATCAAAGTACGGCGGTTTCGCCCAGCCCCACTTGCGCTGGTCTTCGCCCATTCTGCGCGATGGTTTTCCAGGCTCAAAATAATTCACGCGCTCCCAGCCGAACTTCTCGCCGAAGACCGCGCCCATCTCCAACTGACGATGGTAAACGGGACTCGTCCGATGCGGGCGCGCCCACTCGAACTCATCGTTCGGGAAGCGCAGGCGGTAGTAATACTTCACGCTCTCGCGCGTCCGCTCGCAGGCGTATTGCGGATCGGAATAGTAGTTGCTGAAGCGCGTCGCCTTGTAGGCGTACACATCCATCGTCGGTTCGCCGCCGATGATCCACTCGGCCATCAGCTTGCCGACGCCGCCCGCGCCGCCGTAACCGTTGAGCGAAAAGCCCGCCGCCATCCATATACCGCGCACGCCCGCCATCGGTCCGAGCACGGGCTGGCAATCAGGTGTGTACGCGCCCGGGTGACAGACGAGCGTAATGATGCCCGCCTGGTCGAGGAACGGCAAGCGGCGGATCGCGCCCTCCAGCAGTTGCTCGAAGCGATCCATATCGGACGGGACGGTCCTCCCGCCATGCTCCCACGGCACGCCGTCAATCCAACGCGCCAGCGGATTCGGTTCGTAGCCGCCAATCACCAGTCCGCCCTGCTCCTGTCGCATGTACACCAAATTTTCAGGGTCGCGCAAACACGGTGTCTTGGAATTAAATTCGTGACCAGGCACAGCCTTCAACGCAATGTGTTGATGGTCAACGGGCGTGGTTGGGAAATGCAGACCCGCCATCGCGGCGATGCGCGGCGCCCACAGCCCCGCCGCGTTGATGACGAGTTCGGTCTTGATCGACCCTTTGTCGGTCACCACCTCTTTGACCTCGCCCTTCGCTGACAGATTGATGCCCGTTACGCGCGTGTTGGTGTAGACCGTCACGCCCAATTCCTTCGCGAACTTCACCATGCTGGTCGTGGTTGTGTACGGATCGAGTTGTCCATCACGCGGTAGGTAAATCCCGCCATAAAGTTCTTTGCTCGTGATCTGCGGGATATGCTTCACCGCTTCGTCCGCGCCGATGACTTCACACTCCAGCCCCAGCGCCTTCGCGCGGCTGACGCTTCGCTCCAGATCCTTGAGCGACTCGCGCGTCGACGCGACGCGCAGACTGCCAACGTGGTCGAACAATCCCAATTCGCTGTACAGTTCGATGCTGTACATGCGGAACTTGAGCATGGTCTGTGACGTGGCGAACTGCGTCACCAGTCCCGCCGCGTGCGCGGATTCTCCGCTGGCAATCTCGCCTTTTTCAACGAGGACGATATCTTTCTTGCCCATCTTCGCGAGGTGGTACGCGACCTGCGCTCCGACAATCCCTCCGCCGATGATTACAATTTCTGCCTGGTCTTTCATCTGTGTTTCCTTTTCATTTTATGATGGCAATATCCGCAATGCGAGTCCGCAGGACTTTGTAGCAATAGCACGGGTGATTCGATCCCCGTGCGGGTCCCGTCGCCGCGCGAACGCGGATCGAAACAGGGAAACCCTCCAGGCGCGCGGCGCGTTCGCGCGCGAGACCGCGC
>Ga0210022_1002742_pt1 | contig 10809 bp, 10 predicted proteins | sample CryGeymeta201520_FD_183984 | JGI IMG/M metagenome (GOLD analysis project Ga0210022, IMG submission 183984) | Groundwater microbial communities from Crystal Geyser aquifers in Utah, USA - Crystal Geyser metaG 2015-20 (SPAdes) (version 2) | ecosystem: Environmental > Aquatic > Deep subsurface >... | reverse complement strand
AATCTTCGCCATCATGAGGGACAACAAATCATTTATGATTTGAGATACAGTATCAAATTGTTAAGGTGCTAAGACTATTGACTTTTGATAGCTAGTCTTTCACATTTTTTCAACAAATAAGCCCCTGCCTACCACCAACTTTCATTGGAAGTAGACAGGGGCCTGCAAGACAGACGATACCAACCCTGTTTCGTTATTAACTAGTTATATCCTCCTCCGCGTAAAGCTACGGCGGACAAGAAAAATCCCGCTATACACGGGATCTGAAATAACCTAGGTAACCTAGTTTGTTCAGATGCTCTGTATCTTGTGTGACACATCTTAGTCTATTTACGGTGACTGCCGTATCTGATTTTGTCAGATCTGCTTGGGAGAGTAATTCGAATATTCACACTTGATTGACTTGCACCAGCCGTCAATTCTCTAGTTACCGTGTGAATACCTACTGAAGGCTCCTTCAACGCTTTCCTATTAACTTGTGGATGGTTTATATCACGAACGGATGATAATTGTCAATACCTACTATAGGGTATGGGAAAAGTTGAGGTGATCCTCGATGCGCTTATGAGCGTTTTTGTGAGCAGATTTTTCTATATCATGTGTTGAAGTGGCTTTCATCCATTTGTCCATTGTTGAGTAATATTCCTCTTTGGTTGGAAGATGGGAGATTTTTTCAACCAATTCTTCTTTAAGATTGGCTACATCTTGCTTGGTAGCAAAATTCTTGTCAAGGTATTTGAAAATTGGAGTCCAGTTAATGTTTTGCAAAAGTTTGGTAGCCATAATTTGATTAAAGCATTATACTAAGCAGTATGCAAGATTGGGCAAGAACCTGGAAACAGCGCAAGTATGGACGGACAAGTAGTTTTGGGAAAAGGCACTGGGACAAGCCCACGATCATTAAGTACCTAGGATTGACTGTCCTATTTGGGACTTTGGCGTCAATTTTTATCTTGCTGATTATGGTGGCCTGGGTATCCAAGAGTCTACCTGACCCAAACAAAATTGTCCGGCGAGAGGGATTTTCGACTAAGATTACGGATCGTGATGATGGGACACTTTACGAACTGTATCAAGACTATAATCGCATCCCGATCAAATTGGCCGACGTACCCAAAGAGCTCCAGCAAGCAACAATCGCAATTGAAGACAAGGAGTTTTATATTCACCAAGGATTTAGTGTCTCTGGGTATTTGCGAGGATTCTTGCGTTTGTTTACGATGGGGCGAGCACAGGGCGGGTCTACCCTCACCCAACAACTAGTGAAGAATGTACTACTATCATCAGACAGGACGCTGACACGCAAACTCAAAGAACTAATTCTCTCAATGCAGATCGAGAAGAAGTTTAGTAAAGATGAAATTTTGCAGATGTATTTGAACGAAGCCCCATACGGAGGGACGGCGATAGGGATTGGGGCGGCCAGCGAGCGCTATTTTGGGGTAGATCCAAAGGATCTGACCTTGATCCAGTCGGCGATCCTGGCTGGGATGCCACAAGCACCTTCACGCTATTCGCCCTACGGCAGTGATAAACAGGCATATGTAGCGAGAGCGACTGCGGTACTAAGACGTATGAGAGAAGATGGGGACATCTCCAAAGACCAAGAGGAATCACTCTTAGTTGAGCTACCCAAAGTAGAATTTCGGCAGCAATCGGCGGCACTCAAGGCTCCACATTTTGTCTTTTATGTCAAAGATCAACTCGTGGATTTGCTTGGAGAGGCGCTAGTTGAAGAGGGTGGATATACTGTAACTACTACCCTAGACTCAGAACTACAAGATTATGCTCAGACTACTGTGAAAGAAGAAATAGATAAACTAGAGAGTGTACATGTGACCAATGGAGCGGTCATGGTCATGAACCCAGAAAATGGAGAGATCCTGGCGATGGTGGGATCAAAGGACTATTTTGCACCTGATTATGATGGTCAAGTAAATGTAACTCTGGCGATGAGACAACCAGGAAGTGCGATCAAACCAGTCACGTATGCTACCGCATTTGCCAAGGGGTACTCTCCGGCTTCGATGCTCTTGGACGTGCCGACCAAGTTCCCAGGTGGGAAAGAAGGTGAGTTTTATGAACCGAAAAACTACGATGGGAAGTTCCGTGGGCCAGTCCAACTACGTTTTGCCCTGGGTAGTTCTCTAAACGTCCCGGCCGTCAAACTACTATCACTGGTCGGACTCAAAGATATGTTGACTACGGCTTATGATATGGGTTTTGATAGTTTGGCTCCTACTGCCGCCAATATGAGTAGATTTGGACTCTCTGTAACCCTGGGAGGTGGTGAGGTAAGACTATTTGATCTGGTCCATGCCTACTCGGCTTTTGCTAATGGAGGGGAAAAAGTCGAGCCAGTTTCAATCCTCAAAGTAACCAAGGATGGCAAGACACTTTATGAAGCAAAACAAGCACAGAAACAGCGAGTGCTGAGCGAAGAAGTGGCCTTTTTGATCAATCATGTCTTGTATGACAACAATGCACGACTTTTGACCTTTGGGGCTAATAGTTACCTCAACATGAATGGGAAAGCGATTGCGGTCAAGACGGGGACAACCAATGATAAGCGGGACAACTGGACGATTGGGTGGAGTACCAAAGCAGTTGTAGGTGTGTGGGTGGGGAACAATGACAACTCGTCAATGAAAGAGGTAGCCTCAGGTGTAACTGGTGCCTCCCCTATTTGGCGTAAGATAATTCTCAAAACCTGGGAAAAGTACAAGGGGGACGATTTTGTCGTACCACCTGGGGTTGAAGCTAGACAAGTCGACACGGTATCTGGATATCCAGAACACGATGGTTATCCAGCTCGTGCTGATTACTTTGTCAAAGGGACTGTGCCACTTGAACCGGATCCAATCCATACTAAAGTCAAGGTATGTAAAGCAGACCAGAGTAAGCTCGCTACTGACGTAGATATTGCCCAGGGCGAGTATGACGAGAAAGAGTACTATGTCCTGAAACAGGAGAGCAATGTTTGGGAGAGTGACATCAGATCATGGATAGATGGGCAAGGCGACGATAAATACAAAATACCTACAGAGTATTGTCAGAGCAATACAGATACAGTAATCGGTTTTGAAAAGCCAGGTAACATGGAAAAATTGACTAACAATACTCTGGAAGTAAGACTCAAGATCACGACCTCAAAAGATATTGATTGGACCAAATTGTATTATGACGGGAAAACAGAAACCTTTAATAGTGACAAAGTACTTAGTACTACAATCACGCTAGGTAGTGGTGATAAAGTATATGAATTACGTGGAGTGGTACATCTAAAGGATGGGAGTGAGAAAGATACTACCGTGAAGGTGGGTTTGAATGTAGATCCAAATGCGAGCCCATCCCCTACCCCCACTCCGACGGCGACTCCTTAAGATTTGGAATCAATCTCTAGTTTTGCTTTGAGAGTCGAGAGAATTAGTTCTTTGTCGGTTTGAATAGATTTTGAGCTGGCGTCCCAAGTGAAGGTGAGAAGATAGTTGTTGATTTTATCATTCATTTTGGTCATGGATTTGCAAAAGATCTTCTGGTAGCTCACTTTGATTGATGAAAGTGTCTCAGTAATATCGGCGTATTTTAGATCAGCTGGGACAAGAAGCGAGAAATCAAGAGAAGTGGTATGAGTAAACTTAGAGATAATGCCAGCATATTTCTGACCAAAGAGCATGAGTTGATCGGTGACTAAGGTATAGCTTTGAGGCGTGAGGGTACCTACTAGTTGATGATTGATGGTGATCTGGCAGTTTTTGGTAATTTGATAATCGGTGATGCCTAGTGAGGCAAACAAAGTAGCAAGAGAGTTTGAGCTACCCATGACAGTGAGCAGTCGACCCTCTAAATAGGCAGAATTGTTTTTGCGGAAGACTTTGCCAATTTCGAAAATTTCCACATCAGTTATTTTGTGTTTCTTGTAGGTAGAGAGTACGTGAATGAGACCTGAAACAAGAGCAGTGCGGAGCGCATTTTGATCGCTAGTTAAAGCATTGACCAAGGTAACTTGGTTGGGATCTGCTGACGACTGTGTCAAGGAGTTGGTGATATGCTCATGGAGTCCTTGAGCTATTAGGAGATCGCGTAGATGGTCCTCGAAGCGATAAATAGGTGGTGTAATATCACGTGGCACTGCGGTTGAGAGTACTGACAAAGGAATTTGGTTGTAGTTGTTGATACGTAAGATGTCTGAGACTAGATCATCCTCGACTTCCACATCGGTGCGGAAGTAGGGAACTTCGACAATGATCTTGCCCTCCCCTTCTTCAATAATTGAATACTCTAGAGATTTGAGTATTTTTTTAACCGTGTAAAGAGGAATATCCATACCAGAAATGAGGGCGAGACGAGAGAGTCGAAGAGTCATGGTCTGGGGAACTACAGGATGAGGGTAGTAATCATCATTTTCGTAATATTCACCACCAGCAAGATTCAAGATTAAATCAGTGGCTCTCACTATGGCTAGGTCGATTGTGCGAGGGTCTAGAAATTTTTCATTGCGACTCACTGATTCGTTGATAATCTTGAGCCCTCGTGAGACTTTGCGAATAACCCTTGAGTCGTAATGACCTGAGTCAAGGATAATATCGGTAGTTGTCTCACTTACTCCCGTATCTTTGCCACCTACTATGCCACCGATCACGGTCACGTGCCCGCCTGAGGTTAAGACAAAAGCGTCTTGATTGAGAATAACCTCGGTACCTAAGAGGGTGGTGAGTTTTTCACCATCTTTGGCCTGACGAATAGTGATATCTCGCCCTTTGAGACGCGCAATATCTTGGGCATGGAGAGTTTGACCATATTCGACCATAACATAGTTGGTAACATCGACGATGTTGTTGATTGAGTCCATACCGTATGATTGGAGACGTTCTACTAGCCAACTAGGAGATGGACCAACTTTGATATTCTTGATTTGTCGGGTACGGAAACGAGAAACGGCGGGAGTCTCAACAATGATTTGTATTTTGTCTTTTGCCACAATTGACTTGCCTTGCTTGGAGATCAGTTTGGGTAGCTTAAGTTTGATCTCTTCAAACGCTGCGAGGTCACGGGCGCAGCCAATGATGGACAAAAGATCGGAGCGGTTGAGACGTTGTTCGAGATCGAGAACGTTACTACTATCTAGTGGTTTGTCGAGCATGAGGCCGAGCTGGGTAAAGTCAACCGCCACCTCTTGGATAGGCTTGTTGATTTCTAGATAGTCTTTGAGCCAAAGTAATGGTATCTTCATATATGTTTTTGTGTTGGGGGTCCGTCCCCTAGGTATATTTGTTACGCCTAGGGGACGGACCCCTAGGTACTACGTATAAACAATATCTCCTCCATATAATTTGCGTATGTCAGTGATACAAAATTTTGACATCACGAGACGATCTAGTCCAAGGCCAAATGAATAACCAGTATAAACTTCTGGATCTATGCCACATGCCTTGTAGCAGTTGTAGTGAGTCATGCCGGAGCCTAAGGTTTCAATCCAGCCGCGGTATTTGCAGATTTGACAACCCTTCCCTAGGCAGAACTGACACTCCATGTCGACTCCCACACCAGGGCTGACTTCGGGGTAGTATTTGTAGCGAAAACGAAGCTTGATGTTTTTCCCAAATAAGAACTGGTGAAGATTGGTAAGCATATCTTTTAGGTGGCCAATGTTGATACCTTTATCGACAACAAATCCTTGGTATTGGTAAAAGAATGCTCCGTTTGTAGAGTTGGTGGTTTCGTTACGGTAACACTTGCCGGGGACGACAACGCGGAGGGGTGGTTTGTGTGTAGAGAGTATGCGAGTCTGAATCGAAGAGGTGTGAGTACGTAGGAGCAAGTTTGGTTCTTCGATAAAAAGAGAATCTTGTAAGTCTGTTGCGGGGTGACCATCGGGCAAGTTGAGACGGCGAAAGTTGTACTCGACATCTTCGATCTCTGGTCCTTCACCAATAGAGAAGCCCTGCCTGGTAAAGAATTCGTTCATTTCGCGAATGATTACGGTCGTAGGGTGCAATCGGCCGATTGGTTTCATCTGACCAGGAATGGTCAAATCGGATCGTAGATCGTAGATAGTAGATAGTAGATGAGAGGATTTGTCTTTCATAGTTTTATCCTGAGATTGTTTGAGCTCGTTTAGGAGTGGGCCGTACTTTTGCTTGTCCTGCAGGGCCAGGCCCTGCAGGCTCTTGAGGAGGATCGTGGTTGTACCTTTTTTGCCGAGATATTTGAGATAAATCGCATCTAGATCCGCTTGAGTCTTGACTAAGTCTAGATCGGAAGTGAATTGAGTTTGAAGTTCGCCTATCGACGAAGACAAATTAGTAGAAATAGTTCGATGGTTCGAACCATTAGACTTTTTTTCTTGAGTTGGAAGAGTTACTGTGTAGTGAACCAAGGTGGAGTTTGAGGTGTGCTCAAGGATGGTTACAGAAATGGGCCAGATGGACTCGCCCGTTTTGAGCTGAGTGCCGCCGTCAGGGATGTGGTAGGTTTTGTTGATACTAAGGACACGGAGCTTTTTACTGGTAGGGAGATGTTCTGGGAGCCAAGCAGACATGGCCTTGAGCTCAGCGAGGGTGACAAATTGGGTTTTGATAGCTGGTTTTGAGGCTACGAGTTCGGTTAGCTGATGATTTAGCTCAAATAGGTCTAGATCATTGATATCTTCATATTCAATAAAAAGTTTTTTGCCGATCCCATGCATACCGCGAATGGGAATAAGATTTGGATAAACTTGCCGAACAATCAAATCTAAGAGATGTCCTGCAGTATGTAACTGCATATTCTTAAGGCGAAGTGGCCATTCGATCTCTAGTTTTACTTGATCACCTACGACAAAAGTACCCTTGATAGTACCTACGTGCTTGATCTCTCCCCCGTTGTATTCAACGGATTTGACGTTGAGCTGTGCGGATTCTGACTTGATAAATCCTTTATCCGATGGTTGGCCACCTCCGAGTGGGTAGAAGATGGTTTGGTCCAGAATGAGGTAACTATCCCCTACTGCTGTCACCTTGGCAGTGCCAGAGGTTTGGTATGAATCGGTTAAATATAATGCTTCGGTCATAGCACCTCTATTTTACCAGGAATTTCTTCCAGTGGATTCATGACGAGCTGATAGGCGTTGAGAGTCTCTTCATCAGACATTTCTGGATTCCAGAGTTGGCCTAGGATGGCAATCATCTTGATCAGCTCAACCTGTGGTGCAGTGTCCCAAGGACTAGTGCTGTTACAAATTTCTGACATATATTTTCCTTTAAGTAAAATTTAATAATCGCGGGGTAAGAAAAACCCCGCATATTTTGCGGGGTGGCTTGGGTAAATTTTTTGAAAAAAAGTTACACTACAAACGCCCCGCTAGTAAACAAGGTAAATGAAAAAGTGTTTGTGATTGTGTAAGTCATAGTGTAAAAGATACTACTTACTAAATGTTCTGTCAAATTTATTTACTCAAGTATCTTTTTTGGTTCCGTGGATTTGTGGCCACTTACTTGGATCAGTCCAACATTTCAAACAAAGATCACGATATGCGACTTGGTGTCCCCAATTCGTAATGTTCACTACTTTTTCCATAACCTTGATTGATTTGTGACATAGGTCGCATTTGTGTGAAGTGCTCATGTTTCTATGATAGCGCGGGCAAATGAGGTGTTGTCAACTGAGATGAAATAGTCAAAAATGGATACGTATCTATCAAACCATTGTTTTCTTCATGGAGAATGTTAAAATTGCGATAGATATAAATATTTCCCGGGCAAAAGAGAGGTTTTTTGAGGTTTATGCCAATATTCCATTTGGATTTCGTGGGGGAATTATCTTAGTATTAGACGATGAGCCTATTACCTGGCATTCTGCTAGAATCGAAATCCAAAGTGATACAAAATTGGGACAGAGAATACTTGAACAATTGGTAACGTTGGGAATATTAAAATGAAAAAACAAATTGGAGTGAACACAAGCGACAAAAGCAGCATTGAGGAACAGATTAAACAGTTAGTTATAGCCAGGATAAATGCTTATTCCGATGACTTGAATATTTCTGCTGGTGATTCTGGAAATCTAACTACAACTCCCTTGATTGATGTAGTGGCTAAACGTTTTTTGGAACCATCTAATTTAGTGCCAATTTCTCTTATAAAAGGTAATAGTGTTACTGAATCTTACAAAAAATCTCAAAAGTTGATGTCTAAGAATGTTTTGTCTATGATGAGTTCTGAGGCTGGTCAAAATGAAAGGGATTCTGCTCCCTATCTTTACAGTAACAAATTGAATCAAGTGTTGCTTGGTGATCCTGATGCTGTGCTCTATTGATACCTCTAGATACGCCAAAAGCAACCTCCCTGCCAGAGAATCCTTATTAGTGGAAACCTGCGGATGGTTGCTCCTCGCGAAATGAGACTATACACTAGGGGACTGAACCTTGTCAACTACTAGTTTGAAGGTTTGAGGATCGGAAACTGCTAGATCAGCTAGAATTTTGCGATCGAGGATGACATTCTTTTTGGTCATAGCATTGATAAAGCGACCATAGGTATAACTTGGATCAAGTAATCGCAGGGCGGCGTTGATGCGGACAATCCAGAGTGTACGGAAGTTACTCTTGCGATCTTTGCGCCCTTGGAAGGAGTAATCGAGAGCGTGGAGATAAGCTTCGTGGGCGACTTTCCAGAGGCGATGTTTGGACATGCGGAAACCTTTGGTACGGCTCAGAACCGCTTTGTGGCGGGCACGTTTGGCGGGACCATTGGTAACTCTAGTCATATTAGATTAGTCCTAGTATTTTTTTAATGCGACGGGCAGTGCCAAGCGTCAAGAATTTGGTAGCTTTCATCCGTCTGATCTGAGCTTTGCCTTTGTGGGCGCGGCGATGACGCATATTTTGGGTGCGACGGATTACTTTGCCAGTTGCAGTCACTTTGACGCGACGAGTGAGGGATCTTTTGCTTCGACGTTTGGTTGTTTTCATATAAATTGGCTCATGGCAAATAGCACATGGCTAATAGCTAATAATTATTATTTTTTTGTTGTGTTCGCTTTTTTGGACGGATTGAGGATGAGGAATAACTGTTTGCCCTGGAGCTTGGCGACTCCATCGGCGGTAGCCATACCCTCAAGACCAGACATAATCTTTTTGATCAAATCATGTCCAAACTCGACCTTGGTAATTTGGCGACCGGTGAATTTTACCACAATCTTAACGCGGTCGCCATCTCCCAAAATATCTTTGATTCGCTCAAGTCTGGTATCCATGTCACCTTGACCGATAAAGGGTGAGAAACGGATTTCTTTGATTTCGACTTTGCCACTGGCGGCTTTGCCATCTCGATCCTTTTTGGCTTCGAGATACTTGAATTTCTTAAAATCAATAATCTTGGCGACAGGAGGCTTGGCCATCGGCGCAATCTCTACAAGATCAAGGCCACGACCCTGCGCAATCTTGAGTGCCTCGCTCTTGGACATGAGTCCCACTTGTTTGCCAGTTTCGTCGACCACTCTCATTTCTAGTGCTTTGATAAATTGATTGGTGGCGTAGAATTTCATAAATATGAATAAACGGGCGGATACAGGGATCCGTCCCTACAAGATCACATTATACCTTACTAATGATCTCTTGTTTCAATTTGGTAATTACTTCGTCAAGCGTAAGAGTAATTTGCTCGCCCGCTCTATTTTTGATAGTGATAGTCTTGTTCTGTACCTCTTGTTTGCCAAGAATCGCCATATATGGAACTTTTTGTTCGCGAGCACGTACCATCTTTTTGCCAAGGGTATTGGCGCTCTCGTCTAGTGCGACCCGAATACCTTCGAATTTGAGTGCTTTTTCGATTGTTTTGGCGTATTCGAGTTCGTGTTCTGAAATGGGTAGCAGTGCTACCTGGACTGGTGCTAGCCACAGCGGGAAGGCCCCGGCGTATTGCTCGATCAAGATAGCCAAGAAACGATCGATGGAACCAAGGATAGCAATATGGAGAACAGCGGGCCGCTCCTTCTCTCCTTTTTCGTTAGTGTAAAACATGTCAAAGTTTTCGGGTTGGTTAAAATCGAGCTGAACCGTCGTGAGCTGCCACTCCCTGCCGATTGCGTCTTTGACCATGACGTCGATCTTGGGGCCGTAAAAAGCGGCTTCACCCTCACCTATGAAGTAAGGAATGTCGTGTCGCTTGACAGCTTCTTCTAAAGATTTCTCGGCTTGGTCCCATACTTCTGGTTTCCCCAGATATTTTTGCGGATTTTTGGGGTCGCGAGTAGAAATACGCGCTTTGTACGACGTAAAGCCGAAAGTTGCATAAGTAAGCTTGACGAGCTCGATAATGGCATCAATCTCTGCAGAAATTTGACTGTGGCGGACGAAAGTGTGGGTATCGTCTTGAGTAAGTGAGCGAACGCGGAGGAGTCCATTGACCTCGCCGGCTTTCTCGTAGCGATAGACGGTGGCATTTTCGGCTAGGCGCAGCGGGAGGTCGCGGTAAGAGTGAGGAGTCTCATTGTAGATCTGGAAATGATGAGGACAGTTCATGGGTTTGACAACGTATTCTTCGTCATCGATTTTCATGGGGCTCATCATGGCGTCGTATTTTTGCCAGTGACCTGACTGTTTATAGAGATCACTTTTGGCAACATGGGGTGTCCAGACGAAACTGTAGCCTCGTTTTTGCTTTTCGCTGATGATCCAGTCCTCGAGGGCGTGGCGGAGTAGCCAGCCATTTGGCATATAAAGCGGGAAACCAGCCCCAACTGAGGGATTCAGAAGGAATAGTTCGAGCTCCTTACCTAGTTTGCGATGGTCACGTTTTTTGGCTTCGGCTTGCATCTCGACGTAGGCCG